>ERZ1292633.546-Hain-H41-02um-R1-546-length-43253-cov-5_pt1 | contig 43253 bp, 10 predicted proteins | sample MGYA00564406_ERZ1292633 | MGnify/ENA primary metagenome ERZ1292633 (study PRJEB36523, sample SAMEA6512639) | groundwater metagenome | collected 2019-01-08 | study: AquaDiva: Metagenomics assemblies of 32 groundwater samples | reverse complement strand
GAGTAGGATGACGAATAGGAACGTCGTGCTGGCCTCGATGGGGTACTGCAACACAATGTCGCCCTCGCTGTAGAGTGAAATGTCCGTCGTGATGCCGGCCATGGGTCTCTCGACGGTTTGTTGGAAGGAGGGAGGAAACCACACGCAGCTGAGAAATCCCCTCCCGACGCCAACTTCTTCTCAAATCACCGGGCGATATTGGTCGTTTGCAAGGGGGACAGCAAATTTGTCAACTGGCGGCAGTATGAACCGGGAGCAATTCGTCGGGGGACGCGTGACGAAAACACTTTGAGCCACGTTTGCGACTTGGGGGCAGATAGGGGAATCGGAAGGCGCCGTGGCACAGAACAAAGGGGGGAGCGAGGACAGAAAGACAAATTGTAGGGGCCGATAGAGAGAGAGAGTAACCCTGTTACGAGAACGAGGAAAACTTTGTACAACGACAAGGGTGGGGGGGAGGAGAGAGGAGAGACCTGTTCTGAGGGAGAGACAGGAGGGCGCTGAATTTCGGCGAGGCGAGACCTTTTCCGACCCGACACCGCCACATCGATGCACACACGACTGGTGCCGCGCAAAAGGCGTGTTGAGGCTTGAGCTGTACCTCAAGCATCTCGGGGACCACCGTGACACACACTCTCTGCGAATGACCCCACACCATCTCATGACATGGCATGGGGGGCGAAAAATGAGCTACAGCTCGTCATCGTACATGGGGTCGTAGAAGGCACTGCCCAGCATCGCGGGCGGCGGCGACGCGGTCGTCGTCGCCACGCCGTTGCGGTAGTAGTACTGTTGCTGGTGCGGAAGAGGCGGAGCCGTCGTCGGACTCGTCGTCGAGGAAAAGCCTGCCCATTGGTGATAGACGCTAGGAGGGAGGTGACCGGGCCCGGGGACGTCCGTCAAGACAAGCCCTTTGGGCGGCTTTAAATATCCCCCGGACGTCAGCGGTGTCGCAGTTTTGCTCGTGTCCGGCCCTCGGTAATCGCCGGTTCGAGTGATGTACGAAGCCGCCGCCGCAGTTTGCGGCGACAGTGCCGATACCGTCGGCGGCACGCCGGTGCGAGCCGTTTCCAGCTCGTGAAACTCCTTGTCAGCGTCGCGTTGCACGATAGATCGGTCCATCGCGGTGGCAAATGTGGGTTGCGTATCCGGCGCCATGCGAGGACTAGAGGGAGGGCTCGCATCCGGCGACGCGGACGGCGAATCGTACACCATCTGCCCGTTGATCTTCGCCAATTCGGCCCGGCGCTTCCGTCTGGCAGCTAGCTCGGCGAAGTCACGCTTGTACAGCATCAAGATGACGACGGCGACGATGGCCAAGGCGATGGCCGTCAACACTGCCATAATGGTTCCCGGCTGCACCGTCGGGTCAGGGGCGCGTGTGCCGCTCAGCGCAGGCCCGGGAAGCACATTCGCGGCTGCCCGGAGCAGCAGTAAGGTTGCGTTGAAGTAGACGGACGAGCCAGCGGTATTCAGCGGGGGAGCGGTAGTCGGGATGGACGGTGCCGTCGTCGTCGCGTTGCCAGACATGGCGGAGAAGCAGAGCGAGGGTCTCTCAAAAGCCACCACTGAACTAGATAAAGTCGTAGGTTGGCTCAGTAAGAATGCAACTACAAAAAAAATCATACGATAGGCACGCACACAGAAAATCACACCACACTCGCTACAGTCATAGGGTGGGGCCGTCCTCAGTGTCCGAGAGAGTGTGTGCCCTCTACGCGGAGACTCCGGTATAGAACGTTTGCGTTCGCGGCAGCTTCTGCATGACGCGGCTCCGAATCCGCCCTTGTTTGACCACGAGCGTCTCCCTCACCGTCATCGCGTTCAGATAGTCCACCGGAAAGTAGACGAAGCTTCGATCGGCGCGCCGCGCCCTGCCTTCCCTCTCGAACAGATGATCCGTGATTTGAAAGAAACCCCCGGGACCACAACCCGGACGGCGGTGCCATACGATGTTCCACTTTTTTTCCTCCTCCAGGAAAATACGCCACGCCATTTGCCCGTGATGCACACCCCATAGGCTAGCGCAATCGGCATCTGGCGCCAACAAGGTAGGAATTCGATCGTAGTCCCCGGCATCATACAACTCGGCGTAGGTACGTGCGAGACGCGCATTGATCACTTTTTGCGACTCCGCGGAGCTCGTGACGGCGATGCCGTCGTGCTCTTTCGTGACGGTGTGGGGAGCGAGCACCGCGGGGTCATCCCACTTCGACGCTCGCGAGGAGAACATCGAGAGGGGAGAAGAGGGGGGGCGGGGGCGCTTGTCGTACGTGTTTGTATTTTAGTCGGAAATGTGGCGATCGACAACACACATTCATGTCCAAAGCGTATCCCATGAATGATTGGAGAAAAAACTTCTACAAAGAAACGAACTTCTACAAAGTCGACGCTCCACGTCCACGCAGATGCCGGTAGGCGGAGTGCTGCAAGATGAGTTGGGCGCGTTCTGCGGTTGCCTTGTCCCGAAGGCAGTCTGCCACAATCCGATCGACCGGGATCGGGGTGGCTGTTCTCTCAGCACCGACCACTTGAAACCAACCCTGCTGCCGCTTGAGCGGTTGAGCGCTCTGTGGTCGTGTGGCAGCGAGGCCGAGGGAGGTGGCTACCCGTGTATCAACCGACCGAGACGGGGGAGGGGGTGGCGGCCCGAGACACGACACGAGAACGGCCCGATGATCACGGGAGTCCCCGGCAGGTACCGCCAAGTCGGCTACCGGCAACAGAGGCGCCGCGCTCCACGGACGTGCATACTGCGGATGGAGCTCGGCAGATCGTGCCACCAGCAAAGGCGGGGCCGACTTCTTCTCGTTGAGCGAATTGTTACTGCCGTGCCCTGGCCGTAACGGCTGTGTCGCGGACTTTGACGCATTCATTGGCGTCGCGCTGGCGGGGCAGCGTCCTATCGATGAAAAGTATCCGGCAAGGGGCGTCGAAGCCGTCGTCACATCGCTTCGCGGGAGACGACGAGCGAAGGCCGCTTGCTGCGGCGGACGTAGTTGCGCCGGCGGGTCCACCGCGCCGTGTCCTACTGCCATCTCGTCGACACGGGGATGCCCCTTCCGATATTGTGTGGGATCCGCAACATCGACGTGGTGATCATCACCCACAAACAACGAACTGTCGTGTCGACACGGTGCGATGCTCCGCGCAGCACCGGAAGGAGCCGACTGCGGCCGGCGCGTGACGCTTCCTCCTCGCTCTGTCGCCTCGGTACTGCGCACCGCAACGTGCGTTGAGGTAGATTGTCGTTCCACGCCGAACTGTCGGCTGCGCCGCGGTGGCGTCACGACGGTCGAGCCGTGGGGCGTCGACGTCGTCAGATATGGTGGCCGATGCCCTGGTGTGGACACTGCCGACATGGGCCGGCGCACCTCCGCTGTTGGCGGAGGACCCTCTATGGTGATCGTCGAGGGACACTGACGGTGGTGCGTCGCTGCAGATTCCTTCACACGCGACGACCTTTGCGACGGTGCCAACGCGGACACCATCGCATGCGAAGAGGGGAGAGTGGTGCCGTGGTGACCGTCCGATGGAGGCATCAGCAGCAACGTCCATCCGGCCCCGTGCACAGCGCGGAGGGGTGCCGACGCCACCGGGGGCACGCTGCCATCTACATTCGCAGCAGCCACGCCGTTGCGGTGAGCGTCGTCGCCTATGCGGTGAGCTGAGTCGTCGTATCCTAGGGACTGCGAATACATGGCAGCTTGCACCGCGGCCGGGGATGGCACCGCACAGCAGTAGCGGCTGCGCTGCAGCATGGAAGCGCCAGCTGGCAGCAGGCCCGATCGATCCGTCCCCGCAACGCGCATGTTGCCTCCAGCCGATTTCCAGGCATCCGCGTCGTCGCCGTTCACGCAACCACCTTTGGCCGTAGCGTCATCGAGCGAAGCCGCACTGCCCCACTCTGCCGCTGACGATGGGCGATCGGCGGTTGATGTGCCGTTCGCATCACTGTCGGACGCCGATCGTCGCGTCGTGCGGCAGGTGTCGTTCGCATCCACAACTGCGTAGCGTCGCGGCCTCGGATCGAACCGGCGCTTGATCTTTCGCAACACGCGGCCGTAGACGCTGGGATTGTGAGCATCGCGGTCCAAGTCTTTGAGTGCCCGACGCAGCATGTGCGCCAGCCGCGATGCCTCATCTTCGTGCGTACCGCTCGCGGTTGGGCTACCGATGTCGATCGAATATTCGTGGTCTGGCGCAGACGACGACGACGACGAGCTGCTCGTCGATTCACTCTTATCTTCATCAGACGTGTTACCGCTGCTTCCTCCGGAAGACGACGACGAGGATACCACGGCGCGCCGTCGTCGTGCCCTCGCCATGCTCACGTCGTGACCGCGGCGCGACTTGAATCCGCACCAAGGGACGGTATTTCGGCAGCGGAATAGCACGGAGCGGACGCGCCGAGCCACGGCGGCGATACCCCCACCGTCGGCGGAGGTGAACAGCCTCGCCAGCGCCGCCGACTTGCCATCCGCGAGGACGGGCGATTGGGGAGAGGCTGGGGGCGACGCGGAAGGCGCTCCCGCGGTGTTACTATCGTTGCCGGGTGGTGATCGACCGCGGACAGGTGAACTGCCTCGTGTGCCGCCGCCAGGGTCGCCACTCGCGGACGCGCCCAACGGTGTGCTGGTGGTGAGATTCATAGTGCTTGCGGCTGCGACTTCCCTGGTATCACCAACTCCAAACGCCACGGCGCGCGCGGTGGGCACAGCAGCGGCCACTGGGGTAACCCCCGCAGCTGCCGTAGGCAATCCTTTAGACAGAATGGCAGGCGGCGCCCGCGCTTGCTTCTGAGCGGCCGCGTACCACTGAAAGAAGTCGTCTGGGATATCATCGACGTTCGCCGTAGCGTCGTCGTCACCATGGTGTTCATGATCGGCTACGGATGGTGCCTTACGGGTGGCATCTTGTTGCTTCCCCGTGGTCGTCCTTTCGCTAGAGCTTCCATTGCCCTTCTTCTTTCCACCGCCGCCGCCACCGGTTACTGCCGATAGCGACTGTTTCAAGCTCGCGGAGGAGGAGACATCCTTGCCGATCAACGGGCCGATGCGCGCCGTTTTGCCTGACGCGCTCCTCGATCCGTCGAGAGACCCCTCAATCTTGCGACTCATGCGGCGCTGACTCGTCGCAGCGCCCCCCGCGCCGCTACTGCTGCACCCAACGTCGGCCACGCTGAATGACGTGACCAACGAAGCCGGTTCCGACGACTTGTGCTGTAGTTCCAAACCATCGACATTTCGGGATATGCTGAGCATCGACTGCCGCCGCGAGGCGCTTGCTCCCGCGGTCGACGTGCGGCGCAGTAGGTGGCGTTGCGAGGCCGACGCGTGCAGTGTCGACGATGACCCCCTCCGCGTCTCGTCATCCAGGATGGGGGACACGACCTTCGTCGAGCGACGTCGACCGTTGCCGCTACGGCTGCCCCTGGAGGATGACGATGACGCGCGGTGTCCCACATCGGCTTCTCGCTCCGCGGTCCATGAAAGGGACAGGCTTAAAAACGACGGCGACGTCCGGACGGACCGTCCATATCCCACGACGTAGGCATCAATGCAGGTAAACGGGAAGTTGGCCTTGCTGGCCTGGCTCTTCGCGACGGCAACGAACTTGGTCATCAGCCACAGCATTTTCAGGACGGCCACGCAGCGTCGCCATCTGCGATGGTTTCGAAGCCGCATCGCGGCGGCGTCTCTCCGCTTCGCGAGAAGCCCGCGGACGTTCGCGATGACCGAAATGGAGGTCGTGGTGATCGCCACCGCGGCGATTGGCCCAGAGGTGGCCCCATCCGCGAGTTGGGGCGGCGACGCGAACGACGTCTGTTGGCTGACAATGTCCAGATCATCCATCGCGGCCACGGACGTACCGGCAGCAACGATCACTGGACCTTCCCCCTCTGTAAAATGAGAGTGGCGGGGAGACCCTTGCACGAGTTCCTCGAACATTCCTTGCGATATGGCCAAACTGGGTTGAGACGACGCTCCATCCGCATCCGTCAGTGGATTGCGCCCACGTGCAGGGGCCGCTGCCGCCGTTGTGGCGTGGCGCCCTCCTCCTTTGGATAGCGGCGCGTGGCCCGCTGGGACGACCGGCTGCGGAACCTTCCAATATCCTCCAAGAAACAGTGATGCAGCACGGAGTTCGTCATGATTCTCGGGATGATCGGTGACGAGATCGGGATCGAGCGGTGGGCGGTCCTCATCGTCCCCATCAACGTCGAAGCCGAACGCCGACGTGAAATCATCTGATGTGCCGATGGCGCTAGTATTTTCAGGCGGCTCGGACAAGGACACAAACGATGGCAGCGGCGGCGGGGGCGACGGTACCACAGAGGTGGCTAGGGGTATGAAACCCAGGAGCGCTCGGGTCCGGGGGTCCCACTCGCTAGACGCGGAGCACGATGCCGATGGAGCTTTTGACCCACACGCACTACCGTCAAGGGCGAAAATGTGCAAGCGCGTGGTGAAATCGACGGCACACACGAGATTTGGCGGCACAAAGCACAGTTGCTGAGCCAGCACAGGAAGCGTCGTGCGGGCCGCCACCCGGACCACCGGACCACGGTCGACCTCGTGGAAGTGGGTCCAGGACGCTGTCCCGGTCGCGACGGCCGTCAATCGCTTGACGGTTATCTGCGTCGACAACAGCCTGGCCTGGAGCACGACGTCCGCGATGTCCCACGCCACCAAGTTGCGTCGGTCGTCTGTCGTAATGATGGTGTACGGCGGAAGCCAGCACATCAGGTTCACAACGGACGCGATCGTCGCCGACGCTGATTTGGAGAAATCTTGGTCCTCATCAGCGACGAGGGTATCGTCTGCGTCCTCAGTCGCAGCGTGTCCCCACGCCCGGAAAGAGGTATCGTCGTCGTGGCTTTTCTGGCGACCTGCTGCGTCTGCGCGGCGCGGCCGCCGGCGCTCCTGAAAGGGGGCCACCCCAATCGGCACGTTCGGCCAAACGCAGAGGCACAGTTCGTTAAGCACATGGGGCCGCAGCGACCACAGCGACAACTTTCCATCCGCCGTCGCCACACACATGGCGGGGTAGGGTTCCAAAAAGACGCTACAGCTCGTCTCGGCTTTTTCGAGTGCGATGGGACACGTGCGCAAGCTGTAGTCAGCGCGGTCCAAACTGAGCAGCAACATACGATGCTCGGCGGTGAGGGCGCACGCGACGTGATTTTGACCGTGGTAGAGCCACCTTCGCACGTTGACGCCCTCGAAACACGCCAAGGCGGGAACGATCCGAAGCGGGGGAAAGACGTCATTGAGCCCAGCGACGGCCCCGCCGTCAAACGTGGACCCACCGGACGTGGTGCCTGCGGACAGCCCTCCACCGGCGCCGGAGTCATCGTGGTGAACGAGCGTCGAGCTGTCGTCACAGAACAATACATCCCCGCGTTCGTTGACCGCCACGATTTGTTTCGCGCCGGTGTAAAAGATGGACACAATTTCACCCCCATTGAAAGGTGTGGAGTACCGACGAATCATCCGCAGCGTGTCGGCGCGGAAAACAGCCAAGTCACCTAGGGCACTGCCGAGCACGACGCGTGAAAACGAAGGGTCCAACTGCGCGGCGGTGAGTGACAAAAACGGCGAGGGAAACGTCTGCTCCCGCTTCGCATCCAGAATGTCCCAAAAGACAATGGACGCTGCGGACACGACGAAAAGCTGCCGAGGGACCCGTGGATTGAACGCGATCAGCACGATGGTATCCGTTTCGTCGTCGCAAATACAGCCGGAAATGGCGTCCGCCGGACGTTCGACCGTCTGGATGTGTGCTTGCGCGATCGTGTTCACGAGCACCGTACTGGCCCTCGTGGAGATGGCGACGCACAGGGCCCCATGGGCATCCGCGTTGTTCGCGGCGACGGCGGCGAGGCCACTTTGCGTCGCGGCGGCGCCACCGGTCGCCGACGCTTTTGCCAACGCTGTGGCGACTGAAGGAGGCCCCCCTCCGCCTCCGAAGAGTGCCACGGTGGAAATGCAGGCAAAGGAGCGCAAGTTCCATAGTTTGGACACACCATGTCGATCCGACGACATCAACATGAACCCGGTTGCGTCCAAGGCGATGGTGCTCATGGGCGAGAAATGTGGGGGCGTCTGAAGGTCTTCGAGGCGGTACGCCGGCACATTGGGGCACCCTTCGACGAACGCGACGATCGCGAAGTCCGCAGTGGACGCGACGAAGAGCTTGCATCGCGCGGCGTGGACCACGTGAAGCATCGAGCACGTGTAGTTGTAGACGAGCGTGGAGGTCTGAGCCAACGAGTGCCGTACGATGGAGGCGCTGATGCCGCTCGCACTGAGGAACGACGGCGTGGACGCCCGTCCGTCCGTGGAGCGCGTCGTCGGTGACGCTGTGGGAGCGATGTCACCGCCTGCGTCGATGGCGTTTGCGGCGCCCACCAAGGAGAGTGCCGCACGAGCCTCTTCCTCTTCCCGGTTTCGCATGATGTACCGTAGTGACGCCAAACTATCGTACCGTAACTGAGCGTGAAGGTGATTCTGGTTGCTTCCCCGTGGCGCCCGCGATGTTGTGAGAAACGTGGGTATCCGGCGGCTCCGTCCGATGCCAAGGTCGCGCAATCCTTCTACCGTCTGGTGATGGTGGGTTCGGTCATCCGCGTCGAAAGTCTCGGCTTCGGCGTCAACCCCTCCCCGATAATGGTGGGACGCTGCGATATACCCAGGCGAGGAGGTGGCAGCAGCATCAGGTTCCACGGCGGGGTCACTCGGCCGATCGTTCGACCTGAGATGTTCTTGCTCCAGCAGCAACGTGGATGACTGGTAGCCCCCATCGGCGCCACCCGGCGGCGCCCCAGTCGCCATCAATCGAAACGTTTCCTTGTACAGCAGCACCTCCACCACAGAGGCATCCGTGGAGGACGTCAGCATGCGGTAGCCCGGTAGGAACGCAATCGACGTCACCGTGTCTGTGTGAACCGCGAGGCGCCGGGCCAAGCTTACGTCACCTTTGGGCCCTACGCGATAGGCAAAGACATCACCTGAAACGGATCCAGCGTACAAGAATTGATCCTCGTGACAAAACGCCAACGTCGTGTGAATTTCAGGCATCAGGACGGAGGTCTTGATCTCCCAGTCACGACTCGACACAATGAGCAGGCGTTGCTTCGAAGTCGCCGCGGCGATAAACGATCGGACCGCGAAGACGCCAGGCACCGCGGCGCTCAACTCCCGATCGTGAACCCAGGTCATGCACTGCACCGCGGCGCCAAGGCGGGTGGTTCGTAGGTGGGTGACGGCGACCGGCGTCTGCGGCGGCGGGGCGCCTCCAGCGGATGCGCCCACGCCCCCACGGCCTTTCCGGGACGCGGTCCCGGCGAAAAAGGGTGCGTGGTCGGTCGTCGTCGTCGTCGTCGCTTCCGTGGAGCAAGGGTCCGGAGAAGGAGAGGCCGATATGTCCTCGCCAGTGGTGTGCAGCCCCGCCCACCGCCCGCCACCGATGGCCGCCAAATGGAGCACGCCGCTTTTCGTGACGACCGCCAGGATCGGGAGAGGGTCCAAGAACATCGCGCGCGTGGCGATCTCCATCACGCCGCTGAGCGTGTTGACTGGTAATGTGGCCGGCTGCTCGGAGAGCACGCACTGCGGTTGCCCAGACGCACCACTGGCCCCATCGTCCGCACCAGCGGCATCGCCCGTTTTGCTCGCGGCCGCCATCCGTCGACGCTTGTTCGCTTGCTCGGACTTGTCCATCAAGTAGCCCACGAAGCAGTCCCAGTTCACGTGGCCTTGGGCGGCCGCATCCATGTCAGCGAAGACTTTTCCGAGAACAGAAAGACAGTACTCCTGTGTCAGCTGCCGGTAGCACTGCCTCACGGCGTGGAGCAACACGGCACAGAATGATGCTTCGGTGAGGCCCAATGGTCCTCCCGCCGCGACGCTCTGCGACACCATGGTGCGCCAAGTCGGGAGGATCTCCGCCTGAATTTGGTCGAGCGTCAATGACAGCACGGCCAAGTAGGGCTGCTTCATGAGCTGTTCGGTTTGCAGCGATTCTGAAGACTGCTTCGACGCTACGTGCGACCGTGGGGCACCGCCAGTCGCGGCCATTACTGTATGTTTGCCTTGGAAGTCCGAAGTCTTCGGCGAAGAGATACAACTTAATTCGATTTCGAAGTCCTGACGGGGAGCGCAAAACCAAACGATCAAAAAACATCCTAGTCCACACCAGCGACCACTGATGGCTTCGAGAACTGTATGTCTTGTCCTTTTCCCACAAGAGGACATCCCACCCTTCGCCCTTCTCGGGTCTAAGAGAAGGGCATGGGTAGAGAAGAATAGGACTCGACAGCGTCGATTGAAAATTCCCTCTAAGGGCCCCTGCGACTATACCAAAAGGGGGGACATTGAATTTCCTGGGCCACACGACGCTGTATGCTGACTGACGATGCGAAAGGGACAAAACAAGGGGGTTAAAAGGGAGTGTGAGAGAGAGAAGAGGATAGCGTAGAAGTGCTGTTCAAGAGGTATTTCTCGACGAGATCGAGCCAAACTCGCGCATCACACACACAGCCACACACAGACACGAACAAAGGGCACACTCACTTTTCGCGGCTAGAAAATCATCGCCCCTAACGTGCAACCCAAATTTCCCTTCGTTTCGACTTCAAGGACGAACTGGAGAAATACGTGACCGCGATTACAGTCTAGCGGTACGCAACCACACCTGGCCGACCCCTCTGCGAACTGGTGGCCTGGGCCACAGGTGGCGCGCCGACGCCTTGGCGGCCGCCGCTGTTCGAACCCAAATACTGCTCCGCCAGGCTCCGAGGAGAGGATGCCACTCACAACAGTCGGCGTCGCCGAGACGCGCATGCCGACCGGCGAGGACGTGCGGACCGCGGCCACCGAACTAGCGGCCGCTGAGACCGATCGGTGGGCTGCAAGGCAACGCCTCCGGACGCCGTGCGAGGCTGCGCTTGCGGCGACGACGTGCGCATGCCGGAAGAAGCATCCCACTTCGACGCTCGCGACAAGAACGAGAGAGGGGAGAAGGGGAAGGCGGCGCTTGTCGTACGTGTTTGTATTTTAGTCGGAAATGTGGCGATCGACAACACACATTCATGTCCAAAGCGTATCCCATGAATGATTGGAGAAAAAACTTCTACAAAGAAACGAACTTCTACAAAGTCGACGCTCCACGTCCACGCAGATGCCGGTAGGCGGAGTGCTGCAAGATGAGTTGGGCGCGTTCTGCGGTTGCCTTGTCCCGAAGGCAGTCTGCCACAATCCGATCGACCGGGATCGGGGTGGCTGTTCTCTCAGCACCGACCACTTGAAACCAACCCTGCTGCCGCTTGAGCGGTTGAGCGCTCTGTGGTCGTGTGGCAGCGAGGCCGAGGGAGGTGGCTACCCGTGTATCAACCGACCGAGACGGGGGAGGGGGTGGCGGCCCGAGACACGACACGAGAACGGCCCGATGATCACGGGAGTCCCCGGCAGGTACCGCCAAGTCGGCTACCGGCAACAGAGGCGCCGCGCTCCACGGACGTGCATACTGCGGATGGAGCTCGGCAGATCGTGCCACCAGCAAAGGCGGGGCCGACTTCTTCTCGTTGAGCGAATTGTTACTGCCGTGCCCTGGCCGTAACGGCTGTGTCGCGGACTTTGACGCATTCATTGGCGTCGCGCTGGCGGGGCAGCGTCCTATCGATGAAAAGTATCCGGCAAGGGGCGTCGAAGCCGTCGTCACATCGCTTCGCGGGAGACGACGAGCGAAGGCCGCTTGCTGCGGCGGACGTAGTTGCGCCGGCGGGTCCACCGCGCCGTGTCCTACTGCCATCTCGTCGACACGGGGATGCCCCTTCCGATATTGTGTGGGATCCGCAACATCGACGTGGTGATCATCACCCACAAACAACGAACTGTCGTGTCGACACGGTGCGATGCTCCGCGCAGCACCGGAAGGAGCCGACTGCGGCCGGCGCGTGACGCTTCCTCCTCGCTCTGTCGCCTCGGTACTGCGCACCGCAACGTGCGTTGAGGTAGATTGTCGTTCCACGCCGAACTGTCGGCTGCGCCGCGGTGGCGTCACGACGGTCGAGCCGTGGGGCGTCGACGTCGTCAGATATGGTGGCCGATGCCCTGGTGTGGACACTGCCGACATGGGCCGGCGCACCTCCGCTGTTGGCGGAGGACCCTCTATGGTGATCGTCGAGGGACACTGACGGTGGTGCGTCGCTGCAGATTCCTTCACACGCGACGACCTTTGCGACGGTGCCAACGCGGACACCATCGCATGCGAAGAGGGGAGAGTGGTGCCGTGGTGACCGTCCGATGGAGGCATCAGCAGCAACGTCCATCCGGCCCCGTGCACAGCGCGGAGGGGTGCCGACGCCACCGGGGGCACGCTGCCATCTACATTCGCAGCAGCCACGCCGTTGCGGTGAGCGTCGTCGCCTATGCGGTGAGCTGAGTCGTCGTATCCTAGGGACTGCGAATACATGGCAGCTTGCACCGCGGCCGGGGATGGCACCGCACAGCAGTAGCGGCTGCGCTGCAGCATGGAAGCGCCAGCTGGCAGCAGGCCCGATCGATCCGTCCCCGCAACGCGCATGTTGCCTCCAGCCGATTTCCAGGCATCCGCGTCGTCGCCGTTCACGCAACCACCTTTGGCCGTAGCGTCATCGAGCGAAGCCGCACTGCCCCACTCTGCCGCTGACGATGGGCGATCGGCGGTTGATGTGCCGTTCGCATCACTGTCGGACGCCGATCGTCGCGTCGTGCGGCAGGTGTCGTTCGCATCCACAACTGCGTAGCGTCGCGGCCTCGGATCGAACCGGCGCTTGATCTTTCGCAACACGCGGCCGTAGACGCTGGGATTGTGAGCATCGCGGTCCAAGTCTTTGAGTGCCCGACGCAGCATGTGCGCCAGCCGCGATGCCTCATCTTCGTGCGTACCGCTCGCGGTTGGGCTACCGATGTCGATCGAATATTCGTGGTCTGGCGCAGACGACGACGACGACGAGCTGCTCGTCGATTCACTCTTATCTTCATCAGACGTGTTACCGCTGCTTCCTCCGGAAGACGACGACGAGGATACCACGGCGCGCCGTCGTCGTGCCCTCGCCATGCTCACGTCGTGACCGCGGCGCGACTTGAATCCGCACCAAGGGACGGTATTTCGGCAGCGGAATAGCACGGAGCGGACGCGCCGAGCCACGGCGGCGATACCCCCACCGTCGGCGGAGGTGAACAGCCTCGCCAGCGCCGCCGACTTGCCATCCGCGAGGACGGGCGATTGGGGAGAGGCTGGGGGCGACGCGGAAGGCGCTCCCGCGGTGTTACTATCGTTGCCGGGTGGTGATCGACCGCGGACAGGTGAACTGCCTCGTGTGCCGCCGCCAGGGTCGCCACTCGCGGACGCGCCCAACGGTGTGCTGGTGGTGAGATTCATAGTGCTTGCGGCTGCGACTTCCCTGGTATCACCAACTCCAAACGCCACGGCGCGCGCGGTGGGCACAGCAGCGGCCACTGGGGTAACCCCCGCAGCTGCCGTAGGCAATCCTTTAGACAGAATGGCAGGCGGCGCCCGCGCTTGCTTCTGAGCGGCCGCGTACCACTGAAAGAAGTCGTCTGGGATATCATCGACGTTCGCCGTAGCGTCGTCGTCACCATGGTGTTCATGATCGGCTACGGATGGTGCCTTACGGGTGGCATCTTGTTGCTTCCCCGTGGTCGTCCTTTCGCTAGAGCTTCCATTGCCCTTCTTCTTTCCACCGCCGCCGCCACCGGTTACTGCCGATAGCGACTGTTTCAAGCTCGCGGAGGAGGAGACATCCTTGCCGATCAACGGGCCGATGCGCGCCGTTTTGCCTGACGCGCTCCTCGATCCGTCGAGAGACCCCTCAATCTTGCGACTCATGCGGCGCTGACTCGTCGCAGCGCCCCCCGCGCCGCTACTGCTGCACCCAACGTCGGCCACGCTGAATGACGTGACCAACGAAGCCGGTTCCGACGACTTGTGCTGTAGTTCCAAACCATCGACATTTCGGGATATGCTGAGCATCGACTGCCGCCGCGAGGCGCTTGCTCCCGCGGTCGACGTGCGGCGCAGTAGGTGGCGTTGCGAGGCCGACGCGTGCAGTGTCGACGATGACCCCCTCCGCGTCTCGTCATCCAGGATGGGGGACACGACCTTCGTCGAGCGACGTCGACCGTTGCCGCTACGGCTGCCCCTGGAGGATGACGATGACGCGCGGTGTCCCACATCGGCTTCTCGCTCCGCGGTCCATGAAAGGGACAGGCTTAAAAACGACGGCGACGTCCGGACGGACCGTCCATATCCCACGACGTAGGCATCAATGCAGGTAAACGGGAAGTTGGCCTTGCTGGCCTGGCTCTTCGCGACGGCAACGAACTTGGTCATCAGCCACAGCATTTTCAGGACGGCCACGCAGCGTCGCCATCTGCGATGGTTTCGAAGCCGCATCGCGGCGGCGTCTCTCCGCTTCGCGAGAAGCCCGCGGACGTTCGCGATGACCGAAATGGAGGTCGTGGTGATCGCCACCGCGGCGATTGGCCCAGAGGTGGCCCCATCCGCGAGTTGGGGCGGCGACGCGAACGACGTCTGTTGGCTGACAATGTCCAGATCATCCATCGCGGCCACGGACGTACCGGCAGCAACGATCACTGGACCTTCCCCCTCTGTAAAATGAGAGTGGCGGGGAGACCCTTGCACGAGTTCCTCGAACATTCCTTGCGATATGGCCAAACTGGGTTGAGACGACGCTCCATCCGCATCCGTCAGTGGATTGCGCCCACGTGCAGGGGCCGCTGCCGCCGTTGTGGCGTGGCGCCCTCCTCCTTTGGATAGCGGCGCGTGGCCCGCTGGGACGACCGGCTGCGGAACCTTCCAATATCCTCCAAGAAACAGTGATGCAGCACGGAGTTCGTCATGATTCTCGGGATGATCGGTGACGAGATCGGGATCGAGCGGTGGGCGGTCCTCATCGTCCCCATCAACGTCGAAGCCGAACGCCGACGTGAAATCATCTGATGTGCCGATGGCGCTAGTATTTTCAGGCGGCTCGGACAAGGACACAAACGATGGCAGCGGCGGCGGGGGCGACGGTACCACAGAGGTGGCTAGGGGTATGAAACCCAGGAGCGCTCGGGTCCGGGGGTCCCACTCGCTAGACGCGGAGCACGATGCCGATGGAGCTTTTGACCCACACGCACTACCGTCAAGGGCGAAAATGTGCAAGCGCGTGGTGAAATCGACGGCACACACGAGATTTGGCGGCACAAAGCACAGTTGCTGAGCCAGCACAGGAAGCGTCGTGCGGGCCGCCACCCGGACCACCGGACCACGGTCGACCTCGTGGAAGTGGGTCCAGGACGCTGTCCCGGTCGCGACGGCCGTCAATCGCTTGACGGTTATCTGCGTCGACAACAGCCTGGCCTGGAGCACGACGTCCGCGATGTCCCACGCCACCAAGTTGCGTCGGTCGTCTGTCGTAATGATGGTGTACGGCGGAAGCCAGCACATCAGGTTCACAACGGACGCGATCGTCGCCGACGCTGATTTGGAGAAATCTTGGTCCTCATCAGCGACGAGGGTATCGTCTGCGTCCTCAGTCGCAGCGTGTCCCCACGCCCGGAAAGAGGTATCGTCGTCGTGGCTTTTCTGGCGACCTGCTGCGTCTGCGCGGCGCGGCCGCCGGCGCTCCTGAAAGGGGGCCACCCCAATCGGCACGTTCGGCCAAACGCAGAGGCACAGTTCGTTAAGCACATGGGGCCGCAGCGACCACAGCGACAACTTTCCATCCGCCGTCGCCACACACATGGCGGGGTAGGGTTCCAAAAAGACGCTACAGCTCGTCTCGGCTTTTTCGAGTGCGATGGGACACGTGCGCAAGCTGTAGTCAGCGCGGTCCAAACTGAGCAGCAACATACGATGCTCGGCGGTGAGGGCGCACGCGACGTGATTTTGACCGTGGTAGAGCCACCTTCGCACGTTGACGCCCTCGAAACACGCCAAGGCGGGAACGATCCGAAGCGGGGGAAAGACGTCATTGAGCCCAGCGACGGCCCCGCCGTCAAACGTGGACCCACCGGACGTGGTGCCTGCGGACAGCCCTCCACCGGCGCCGGAGTCATCGTGGTGAACGAGCGTCGAGCTGTCGTCACAGAACAATACATCCCCGCGTTCGTTGACCGCCACGATTTGTTTCGCGCCGGTGTAAAAGATGGACACAATTTCACCCCCATTGAAAGGTGTGGAGTACCGACGAATCATCCGCAGCGTGTCGGCGCGGAAAACAGCCAAGTCACCTAGGGCACTGCCGAGCACGACGCGTGAAAACGAAGGGTCCAACTGCGCGGCGGTGAGTGACAAAAACGGCGAGGGAAACGTCTGCTCCCGCTTCGCATCCAGAATGTCCCAAAAGACAATGGACGCTGCGGACACGACGAAAAGCTGCCGAGGGACCCGTGGATTGAACGCGATCAGCACGATGGTATCCGTTTCGTCGTCGCAAATACAGCCGGAAATGGCGTCCGCCGGACGTTCGACCGTCTGGATGTGTGCTTGCGCGATCGTGTTCACGAGCACCGTACTGGCCCTCGTGGAGATGGCGACGCACAGGGCCCCATGGGCATCCGCGTTGTTCGCGGCGACGGCGGCGAGGCCACTTTGCGTCGCGGCGGCGCCACCGGTCGCCGACGCTTTTGCCAACGCTGTGGCGACTGAAGGAGGCCCCCCTCCGCCTCCGAAGAGTGCCACGGTGGAAATGCAGGCAAAGGAGCGCAAGTTCCATAGTTTGGACACACCATGTCGATCCGACGACATCAACATGAACCCGGTTGCGTCCAAGGCGATGGTGCTCATGGGCGAGAAATGTGGGGGCGTCTGAAGGTCTTCGAGGCGGTACGCCGGCACATTGGGGCACCCTTCGACGAACGCGACGATCGCGAAGTCCGCAGTGGACGCGACGAAGAGCTTGCATCGCGCGGCGTGGACCACGTGAAGCATCGAGCACGTGTAGTTGTAGACGAGCGTGGAGGTCTGAGCCAACGAGTGCCGTACGATGGAGGCGCTGATGCCGCTCGCACTGAGGAACGACGGCGTGGACGCCCGTCCGTCCGTGGAGCGCGTCGTCGGTGACGCTGTGGGAGCGATGTCACCGCCTGCGTCGATGGCGTTTGCGGCGCCCACCAAGGAGAGTGCCGCACGAGCCTCTTCCTCTTCCCGGTTTCGCATGATGTACCGTAGTGACGCCAAACTATCGTACCGTAACTGAGCGTGAAGGTGATTCTGGTTGCTTCCCCGTGGCGCCCGCGATGTTGTGAGAAACGTGGGTATCCGGCGGCTCCGTCCGATGCCAAGGTCGCGCAATCCTTCTACCGTCTGGTGATGGTGGGTTCGGTCATCCGCGTCGAAAGTCTCGGCTTCGGCGTCAACCCCTCCCCGATAATGGTGGGACGCTGCGATATACCCAGGCGAGGAGGTGGCAGCAGCATCAGGTTCCACGGCGGGGTCACTCGGCCGATCGTTCGACCTGAGATGTTCTTGCTCCAGCAGCAACGTGGATGACTGGTAGCCCCCATCGGCGCCACCCGGCGGCGCCCCAGTCGCCATCAATCGAAACGTTTCCTTGTACAGCAGCACCTCCACCACAGAGGCATCCGTGGAGGACGTCAGCATGCGGTAGCCCGGTAGGAACGCAATCGACGTCACCGTGTCTGTGTGAACCGCGAGGCGCCGGGCCAAGCTTACGTCACCTTTGGGCCCTACGCGATAGGCAAAGACATCACCTGAAACGGATCCAGCGTACAAGAATTGATCCTCGTGACAAAACGCCAACGTCGTGTGAATTTCAGGCATCAGGACGGAGGTCTTGATCTCCCAGTCACGACTCGACACAATGAGCAGGCGTTGCTTCGAAGTCGCCGCGGCGATAAACGATCGGACCGCGAAGACGCCAGGCACCGCGGCGCTCAACTCCCGATCGTGAACCCAGGTCATGCACTGCACCGCGGCGCCAAGGCGGGTGGTTCGTAGGTGGGTGACGGCGACCGGCGTCTGCGGCGGCGGGGCGCCTCCAGCGGATGCGCCCACGCCCCCACGGCCTTTCCGGGACGCGGTCCCGGCGAAAAAGGGTGCGTGGTCGGTCGTCGTCGTCGTCGTCGCTTCCGTGGAGCAAGGGTCCGGAGAAGGAGAGGCCGATATGTCCTCGCCAGTGGTGTGCAGCCCCGCCCACCGCCCGCCACCGATGGCCGCCAAATGGAGCACGCCGCTTTTCGTGACGACCGCCAGGATCGGGAGAGGGTCCAAGAACATCGCGCGCGTGGCGATCTCCATCACGCCGCTGAGCGTGTTGACTGGTAATGTGGCCGGCTGCTCGGAGAGCACGCACTGCGGTTGCCCAGACGCACCACTGGCCCCATCGTCCGCACCAGCGGCATCGCCCGTTTTGCTCGCGGCCGCCATCCGTCGACGCTTGTTCGCTTGCTCGGACTTGTCCATCAAGTAGCCCACGAAGCAGTCCCAGTTCACGTGGCCTTGGGCGGCCGCATCCATGTCAGCGAAGACTTTTCCGAGAACAGAAAGACAGTACTCCTGTGTCAGCTGCCGGTAGCACTGCCTCACGGCGTGGAGCAACACGGCACAGAATGATGCTTCGGTGAGGCCCAATGGTCCTCCCGCCGCGACGCTCTGCGACACCATGGTGCGCCAAGTCGGGAGGATCTCCGCCTGAATTTGGTCGAGCGTCAATGACAGCACGGCCAAGTAGGGCTGCTTCATGAGCTGTTCGGTTTGCAGCGATTCTGAAGACTGCTTCGACGCTACGTGCGACCGTGGGGCACCGCCAGTCGCGGCCATTACTGTATGTTTGCCTTGGAAGTCCGAAGTCTTCGGCGAAGAGATACAACTTAATTCGATTTCGAAGTCCTGACGGGGAGCGCAAAACCAAACGATCAAAAAACATCCTAGTCCACACCAGCGACCACTGATGGCTTCGAGAACTGTATGTCTTGTCCTTTTCCCACAAGAGGACATCCCACCCTTCGCCCTTCTCGGGTCTAAGAGAAGGGCATGGGTAGAGAAGAATAGGACTCGACAGCGTCGATTGAAAATTCCCTCTAAGGGCCCCTGCGACTATACCAAAAGGGGGGACATTGAATTTCCTGGGCCACACGACGCTGTATGCTGACTGACGATGCGAAAGGGACAAAACAAGGGGGTTAAAAGGGAGTGTGAGAGAGAGAAGAGGATAGCGTAGAAGTGCTGTTCAAGAGGTATTTCTCGACGAGATCGAGCCAAACTCGCGCATCACACACACAGCCACACACAGACACGAACAAAGGGCACACTCACTTTTCGCGGCTAGAAAATCATCGCCCCTAACGTGCAACCCAAATTTCCCTTCGTTTCGACTTCAAGGACGAACTGGAGAAATACGTGACCGCGATTACAGTCTAGCGGTACGCAACCACACCTGGCCGACCCCTCTGCGAACTGGTGGCCTGGGCCACAGGTGGCGCGCCGACGCCTTGGCGGCCGCCGCTGTTCGAACCCAAATACTGCTCCGCCAGGCTCCGAGGAGAGGATGCCACTCGACCCGCGCTCGCCGTCACAACAGTCGGCGCCGCCGAGACGCGCATGCCGACCGGCGAGGACGTGCGGACCGCGGCCACCGCACTAATGGCCGCTGGCTGAGACCGGGCTGTCGGCTGCAAGGCAACGCTTCCGGACGCGGTGCGAGGCTGCGCTTGCGGCGACGACGTACGCATGCCGGAAGAAGCCGGGGCGCCTTGATGCGCGGCCAGCAGGGGCGTCGCGGCGACCATTCCTCGAGGTGAGTTGGACGCGTTTCCAAACGTGTAGCCATTGTTGTTATTTGACTGACCGTTGGAGTAGGCGGAGTGGTATGCCGTGACGGACGCGGCTGCGTTGGGGATGTAAAATTGGGAGCCTCCACCTCCGCTGGACGAGCCGTAGTACTGCGCCGAGGAGCCGCTGTTGCTGGCGGAGACCGGCGTTGGGGATGATCGTGGCGCCTGCAAGGTGTGCGCTGGGGACGCCGACACCGCGGCCGGTGCCAGCCGGCCGAGCGGGCTGCTCCCTCGCGGCCCATTCGACGCTTGAACAGCGGGATGCATCGGCAGGGTGGACAGCTGACTTGCCTGTGCCATGGGGGAGGACGCTCGGGGTTGTGGCTGCGGCGTCGAGCGACCGCTGCCGCCTTGGACGGCGCTGGCGGGCAGCAGTCCGCCGCTCGGCGACGACGCCGCCACCATCTGCGCCGTGGCATACCGCCCACCTCCGCTAGCAGAAGACTGCTGGCCTGCTGCCGACTGAGCTGACGCCGCCGAGTTTCTATTGACTGGCAGTGGCGAACCTTTTCTAACGGTTCCCTGGGATGTCAGTGCCGCGAAGGGCGAAGCGAGTTTGGTCGGACCCGGGGCCAAGGATGACCTCGCGGACACGATCGTGGCGCTTCCATTGGGCACGGATGAAAGCGGCCCGCCCCCTTGGGCCGCCGCGGCGTAGGCCGCGCTCAAGGGACCACCGCGCATCGCCATAGGTGAGGAGGGCTGGAGGCTCGTCGGCTGCGCCGCACTAACAGTCGCGGCCGCCACACCGCGGAGTACGATGCTCTGACCGCTTCCCGACACGCCGGTGGCATTCCCGGCGTGGTGATGGGGTGATGCCCCGCCACCTCCGCCGCCCCCTGTATGAGATGCCCCCCCGTAGGCACTGGTGTTATTCGTGGGGGTCCTATCGTCCCCGGCCGCACCGGTACTCCGCTGGCTATACTGCTGCTGCTCGTGGTATTGAAACTGGTCGCGGGAAGCTGGCTGTTGTTGTTGAGAGCCACTATTTTGCTGCTGCTGAGTTTGCCCACCGGCCTCGTTCTTCGATTGGCGCAACACGAGCACCTGCCTCCCTTTCGCGTTCACCTCGGGGGGTGATTCATGCCGTCTCGTGTTGATCGAGCCCCGTCGAGCGAGAATCGAAGGCGGGGCGGCGTCCGGACCCATTAACGACGTACCGCCGCCACCACCGCCGTTGGTCACCCGCGTGCCCGTCACGGGGTCCACGAACCGGGTGCTCAGAATCGGCTGAGTGGCCGTGGACGACACCGTCGAGCCTTGCCGCGTATCGCAAAAAACGATGCGACGACGCCGCTTGGCGTTGGGCTTATACGTCGATTCATGCACTTTGATCTCTGCCGTGGATTGGATGAAGAGCGGATGCTTGCTCTGGACGTCGTGGGTCAGCCCGTTGACATACGTGTTCCGGAGCATCCACTGGTCGTTATCCAGCGCGAAGGTGCCGTCGTCCACGGAGGTGTCGAACACATCGTACGGCACGGCGTGTCGACGGGAAAAAGTTTTCAGTTGGCGCAAAAAGTAGGGTTTAATGTTCATATCGGCATGCGCCATCTTTACAAAGTTCTCCGCCGTTTCTAAGTTCCATCCGTACTTCACCATAAGATACGCGATGACGATGGCGCAACTGCGGGAGATGCCGAAGTAACTTTGAACCAAGACGCACTCCCCTCCTTCGGTGCACTTGTCAATGAAGCGGACGATCTGCTCAATGTTTCGGTCGGCGGAGTCGAAGAGAACCGTGCTGCAATTCGTGCCGCTGTCCCTCCAGGGGAAGGTGAGGTACTGAATCGTGCCTTCATACAGGTCTTTGACCTCCGATCCGGCGCAGTTGACGATACCGACGACTTTGTTCATAAAGAGGAAGTCCTCGTCGTGCGCGGCCGTGACATTGCCGACGAAGATGCCGTCCTTGATGCGGACGGCGATGACCGATTGCCCACCCGTGCTGCCGTCCATCAGGCAATACCGAGAACCGAGTATGACGACTGAAAATAAAACAAAGAGAATAATACCGGACGGAAGGAGGAGGTGGAAAAAAATTCCGCCGCACGACTTGTGGTGTGTTTGAGAGAGGAACGAGAGTGACAACAAAAGGGCGCGACCTAGAAATTCATGTTGGATGTTATGTGTGTGTGGGTGCGGTGCCCCCTGCAATGCGGTTAATGTTGTGTCATTGACCCCAGGACATGGCGCGTTACCTACGATGATAAAACGCGGTGAGAGGGGAGATTGTCGTGGTGTGTGCCAAAGAAAAGACAGCCGCAGTGTTTGAACGGCAGGCCCGCAGAAGGTGGACAATTTGTTGAACCTCCACTCTGCCGCACAGTGTGTGTCTCTCTCGTAAGTGGTCGTCATTGGACGAAGAGAGAGAGAGCCTTCTTCCCTCTCTCTACAAGTCAAATCAGCACGTACCCCTTCCTGCAAGAATTAAGCTTTTGGTTGTTAAACTGTATGAATTATTCCGAGGGAAAAACCGGGGACATGACCACCCGTTGGTGTGCTGATCAGTCGTCGTCGTCCGAAGCCGCTGCGGCGGCGGCGGCGGGCTTACCCTTCTTTGGTTTGGGCTTCGTGGCCGCATTGCTGCCGTCGGCCGATGCGGCCGCACCCGCCGCCGCGGCGGAAACCACCTCGTCTGGCTCCATCATGTAGAAGTAGTTGCCAGATTCCTTCTGCTCCCGGTCTTTCACGCTGCCAGATTTGTTAATGCGTGGCCGATAGTTCGTCTTGTCACGACGGAAGGTGACCTGGAGTGCGGATAAGAACTGATTCATGCCCGTCAACAGCTGCTGGGGCGTTTGCGCGGTGCAGTTCACGGCGGGCTCGCCTGTGTAGACGATGACGCGGTCGGCTAAGTACGTGGCCATGATGAAATCGTGCTCGACGACGAAGGCGGTTTTCTTCGAGTGCAAAATGAACCGTTTTATGACTTTGCTAGCGATGATACGCTGGTCCGAGTCCAAGTACGCAGACGGCTCGTCTAAGAGGTAGATATTGGCCGGCGTGCCCAAACAGAGTGTGATACCGACGCGCTGCACTTCGCCCCCGGACAAGGTTTGTACGTCCAAGTCGTACAAATCTTCGATCTTCAACGGCCGGATGACATCCGTCAAGAACTGGGGGTGGATGAGGGCGTTGTTGATCTTCGTCTGCAGCAAGTCTTTAACTGTGCCCTCGAACTTCGGACTCAGCATCTGCGGCTTGTACGCGATGGACATTTGCGGTACTTCGGCCCCGTTGTCAGGCTGCATGTGCCCGGCGAGCATCCGAATGAGCGTGGTCTTTCCGCATCCGTTCTCTCCCAGAAGCACGATAATTTCCGAGTCCTGGAATTGGCCCGGCTCCACATTCAGCGTGAATTTTCCGAACGATTTCGTCATGGCCGGGTATCCGTAGTGCGACATGCGCTTCCCGGGTTCCTCAACGTCGTCCGCCATGCGGAACGAAAGACCTTCCTCTCGGAAACGGAGATTTTCCGTGGGTACGAATCCCTCAAGGAAGATGTTGATCCCCTCGCGGACGCCGAAAGGCATCGTCACGACACCGTAGGCACCCGGCTTGCCATACAGCACACACACGAAGTCGGACATGTAGTCCAAGACGGCCAAATCATGCTCGACGCAAATGATATAGTTGTCTGGGGTTTGCTGCCTCCGGATGACCGTGGCCGCGTTCAGGCGCTGCCGCACGTCGAGATAAGAGGAGGGTTCGTCGAACATGAAGACCTCCGCGTTCTGCATGCAACAAATCGCAATCGTCAGGCGCTGCAGCTCGCCGCCGGAGAGCTTTTCGACCGGCGTTTCAAGTTGCTTCCGCAAGTCGAGGGCATCAATGAAGTGCTCCATGTTGCCCTTCTCGTTCTGCTTGGTGAGGAGGGCGCGCACGTCGCCTTTGACGGCCTTGGCCACCTGGTCCACGTACTGAATTTTGGTAACGGCCCGAACTTTATCTTCAAGAATGCGCTGAAAGTACGCTTGGTGCTCTGAGCCGCGGAAGAAGCGGATGATCTCCTCCCACGTCGGCTCATCGCGAAAGCGTCCCAAATTCGGTTTCAGCTTGCCTTGCAAAATTTTCAGCGCGGTCGACTTCCCGGTTCCGTTCGGCCCCACCAAACCAAGAACTTTTCCCGGGCGAGGTAATGGCAGCCGGTGAAGTTTGAAGCTGTTGGCGCCGTAGCGATGCGTTGTCTCGCGACTCAAATTCGATGGAATGTTGATGATCATGATCGCGCCAAATGGGCAGCGCTTCACGCAGAGAGAACAGCCAATGCAGAGCTCTTCCGAGAGTTTCACAATGGGGTCTGTGTGATCGACGACAATGCACTGCTTGCCTTGCTTGTTCACCGGGCATGCCTTCTTGCACTCCTGCACACATTTCTTCGGCTTGCATCGATCCGCGTTGACCACGGCGATGCGGGTCAGCTCCTGCTGCTCGTCCTCGTTCCGCTTGGGCGGCATCTGTGCGCGGAAGGGAGAATAGGAAAAAAGGTCAACGGGGACGACTTTCAGTGAGTGGAAACGGAACGGACGGGGAACATTTGAACAGTTCATCAACGAGAGAAACTCCAAAACGGGGGTACACCCCAGACGAAAGTTCTCGATCCTTCGGCCAGGGGACACGGGCGAATCGAACCCACTGAAACTGACTCATCACCGAGGAGTTTTGATTTCCACGTTGGCATCGAGCTGGTCCACGGCCCACGCGATGGCGCGCACGAGCGACAGTTTCAACCGGCCGCCTTTCCACTTTGACCACACGTCACAAGGGATTTCGATTCCGCCCCCCGGCGGTTTTCCGAACGTGACGTTGTCCTGCTTGCGCTTGCACGCCTTGAACGTCACGACAAATTGCCTCGGTAGCTGCGTTCTGGACATCCAAGAAATATAGCCCATGCTGCATGGGGCGAGCACCACCACGGTCGCGGTGTCGCGCATCCAAAGAGCGTTCGTGTTGGCCGCGCCGACGGCGGCAATCAGGATGTCCATCTGCGCGAAGAGCGCAACTTGTTCAGCGAATGACCTTGGCATCCGAACGATTCGCACGAGATCGATTTCAACGCTTCTGGCCTCTTTCCCGTCCGCTCTTGGCGCCCAGTGGGACGAACGAAGTGCCGACTGAGGCATCCTCACCCTTTCGGACCACCGCACGAGCGACAGCGCAACAATGCCGGCGGAAGAGGAACTCCCGCTGGTTGTGGCTGCGCCCGCCGTATGGATGTGGCCGGCGGAAAGATGGCTTCTTCCGGCTCGGTTACGACGGGGCTGTGTCCACGACGAAAGCGATGTCTGATGGACCGCACCGTCCAAAAGGGCAAACGGCGCGCCGTTCACCACCACGGACCCCGCCGACGCAGAACCTGCGCCATTCGAAACCTCGCGGGTACCCCCCAATCCACCTGCGTCAAAGTCGTTCCCGGTGATGCTCCGTCTCAGACACGTCACGAAGCTCGCCGCGCCAACGATGCGTCGTTGAACGCCCGAGGCCATGTCCTCGCGCAAGTAGACACCGATGCGGAGCTTCGACGATCGAGATGTGATGCATGTGGCTGTCACTGCCTGACCTCCCGTGGTCCTCGCGGCAGCTGGGCGCCCCGACGCGTCGCCTGAGTAAGGGACAGCCGATTCCGCGAACGCGATGCCACGCTGGCGGATCCATTCCAGCGTGGCGTCGCGCTCGGGCGAGCGTGAAATGCCGCGTTCCCCGTCACCACAGCCACCGTCGTCGACACACCCATCCCGACTGCTTCCGACGAGAACGAGCTCCCGAAGGCAGATTAGCGGCGGATTCGCTTCGGTATGGTCCCCGCTCGAGGGTTCGACGCTCAGCACTCCGTGTGAATCGGGGATGGGGATAGGGCAAACCGCGCCCCCTCCGTCACGACCAGCTTGTGATGGGTGCTGGCCGTCACCGTCGTATCGATCGCTGTCCACCGCGTTCGATTCATCCACAAGTCCCATCATCGCAGCTACGAACCCTTGGTTCCACGAGAGCGCCCGCAGCGGGGAGCGTCCACGGGCATGAGTACGATGATCCACCTTGCGCCCGAAGCCAGCCAGGGCGTTCGACAAATTAGTCCACGGACGCGAGCGGTCGACGAGGATTCGAAAGCACGCACCACCCCTCGAGTCGGCCCCTTGACGCTGGGAGGCATCAAACGCGAGCCGCAAATTCCGATGGAGGCGGTGATCGCCGGTGGTCACGTTGGCTGGCTGCACGAAGTGCCTCGCTGCGTGCGCGAATAGAAAGAAGGCATCCATGAACGCGTGCGCGGGATTGCGGCCGTGTGGCTCTGGCACGAAAAAGACCGTGTCCTCCACAAGTAAGCTTCCGCGAGGATCGTCGCCGCCCGTCCGGATGGAGAGGTCACCGATGAAAGCACCGGAAGAAGACGCCCTATGTCGCAACTGCCAGCCCTTCAACGCGCTGACGATCCCCGCATTCCGGGTCGTCGGAACGGCCTCTTCACGGCCTCCCGGGCCGGAGAAGAACACGATCTGTTTGTTCCGACCTTCGGTGGTGACGCACACGTTGTGGAGAATTGCAATGCCGGGGTGATGCCGCAACGGGAACACCATACGGCTAGCTCCGACATGAGGCGGAGGATGCGGTTCGTCTTTTCTAAAGGTACCGTTGCCCTTGGAGGCGGCCGTAAAAATGCGGCCTACAGCGCGCCAAGTGTGACGCGGCTGCTCCGTGAAAGGTGCCGTGGTTCGTCGACGTGGTGGCACACCGTCTTCCGTGCCGACTCGATCTCGATCTCCTCGAGTAAAATGCGATGAGGACGAAGCATCCTTCACCACAGATTCCTCTCCTTGCAATTCCTTCTTCCTCGTCGTGACCGTGTCAGCTCCGGGGGGGTGATCAGACTGAGAACTCACGCGACGAAACATCGACGCTGCTGCAGGCGATCTGATTCTTGACGGATCCACCGTCACTGGTTCAACGTGCGCCGCGGTTGAGAGGAGTACGACGGCGGTCAACACGATGACGCAAAGTGCGAGCGCAGCGATGAGCGACGCTGTGCGTACATCGCGCCGCATCTGTTGCAACCCAATCCCCTCTCGTAGCCTGCTGAATACAACAAGAACGCGCAGAGAAAATTCTCCCCGCAGGTGTTGGCGGCCGCTGGAGCCACATGGATGCGATTTCCACTCTTGCTGTTGAATTGTGTGTGTGTGTGTGGTGCAAACAAGTAGCCGATCACACGTGAGTGAATCGATGGCAAGCCGCCGCGTCATTCGGCATCGTCGACGAAGTGCCCACAGCGAGTGAAACTCAATTGGAAGGAGCGAAAAGTAAACACACAGATTACGTTGTCTATTTTCACATGCACCACCTAGAGGGATATTCACCCTGGCCCCGCACCCAGCACCCCCCTTGAATTAATATGGTGCACCACCGGGGGGCGCACTACTCTTCGGTGCGTTTGAGTAAGGTGCCGAGGCCAGAAAGCTCACCCTCGCATCATCAGCGGTAGGCTCGAATTGCTTCCTGGACAACAACGTGCTGGGATCCACGCGCCCTTGCAGTCCTCGCAAGGTTAACGCATCGGCTGCTTCGGCTTGACGCCGCCCCTCCTCTCGCAGTGCCACGTTCACGTACCGCACGGCGGACGTTTCGTTGGCCTTTTCACGCCACTCGCCAATCGATACGTCTATTGGCGGGCCGATACGGGGCATTCCACGTAAGAGGTCCACGGTCGTGAGTTGATCCATGTAATCGGAGGCACTGACGATGGTCGCGTCATCGTCGTCGTCGCCGCCCCCGCCACGGCCAAGTAGCTCCCGCGGGGAGCGACGCGTCGGTGCATACCCAAGAGCAAGTCCGATGCCCTGCGACGCGGCGAGGTCCGCGCGCTTTTTGCCACGACCCCCAATTCGAATAGAGACGCCTCCCACGGTACTCCGTGAAAGCGACGCGGACGTGCTGCCTCCCGCCCCAGTCGACGCGTTGTTGTTTTCTGCCGACCCCATCATGGTGCTGCCAAAGGCCGCGGTGTCCTCGTCCCCTCCAAGCGCCTCGTCACCCACCGCGTCGTCCTCCTTGTCGAGCTCCATCACCCGCTTCGCCACACCAAACGCGGAGCGCCCGATCAGCGCGTACTTAAGATACGTGGACGGCGGGATAAGCAGCGAGTTGGACGCGTTGGAGGCGGCATCGTCCAACGTCGTGCCGCCCACCGCCACGGTCAGCGGCGACGACGAGGACCTCCTCGCGGCATTTCCCTTCCTCTGCAGCGTCGCGTCCTCAAGCTGTTCGTTGCGCCGCATTTCCGCGAGACCGTCCTTCGTGATCGCCACGATCATCAAATGCGATACGAATCCCGGGCCGGTCAGCGACGCGACGGGAACCGACGTTGGCAAAAAGCCACCCCCACGGCCCACCACGCCGATGGTCTCGGGCGGCAGCTGGAGGTCGACGGAAAGGCGAACCAGCAGTTCGGATAATGGCTTTAAGCTCATGCTCGCAGCAGGCCCGCTGGGCGGCGGGCGACGTGTGGTGGTGCCATTCGCGTCCGTGGAGGTGTCAGGAATGATGTAGTCGCTGGCCTTTGACGCGATGAACACGCCCTCGCGGTAGACACGCCTCGAGGCAGCGGCGGCCACGTCCCGCAGAAGCTCAATGAGCATCAGTTCCTTGATTTGGAACGTCACAAGCGGCGGCTTGAACTCGCCAAGGAGCAACGCCGTGGGCGGCGGGGGAACCGTGCTGCTACTATCGCTGTCAGTCAACGGAGCCGCGATCGAAGACGGCGACGACGTTGCGTCGCCTGCAGCAGCAGCAGGAGGGGGGGAGGCCGCCCCATGTTGATCACGCTCTCTCGGTGAGGGGCTACGCTGGGTTTGCTGCGACGCGTCGGGCACGTTGGTGACCTGCGGCTGCAGACGCTGCTTCAGTAGCCGCTGTATGGTGTAACATGCTTGGACAGCCGCGTGTTGAAACGTCGCCGCGAACGGTTGTCGCAAAATGTCTCCCTCCACGGCGTCCAGCGCTTTCAGCCAATTCGTCATCGTCGCGACGTCGTCGGCAAATTTCGACGTGACGGCGACGTTGAGCAAGCCATTTCGACGTTGCATTGCTGCGTGAATCGTGAGACCAAGCTGCGCGCCGCTCGCGGCGAGAAGCTCTGGAGCCCCACCGGTCCCTGCCGGCATTCGTTTGATCGAATAGACCCGGTGGTTGAGTGCCTCAGCGAAGCCTTTCCCGGCCGCAGACGTCGCATCGTTTGCCACATTCAGGTCGCGCACAAAGTGCTGAAACTCTTGCAGGGAGATTTTCCTAAACACCGTGTCCACGGGGGCGGCAGACTTCGAACCACCAGTCGCGGAGCCAAAGGTGAACGACGCGCCAAAGGGAGATTGTCGCAACGGCGATGGGGATCCACCTGCCATCGCCACAGAGGGACCGACATCGCCAAGCACTGCATCTCGAATTTCAGTGACCACGCGGATCACGTTCGCTTCGGCTTGAGCTAGCTGCTCGAGCTGCAGCTCCGCCAACGATACCGGAATCCGGAGAGTGAAAATGGACCGGTTGAGCACCCGCTTTTCTCGCAGAACGGCTGGCACCAGTGACACGCGCAGATGGCTCGGCAAGTCGATTCGAAGCGTCCGCGCCATGCACAGGACCGCTTCGCGCGACCAGGCGGACGACGCACCGAAGGTGGCGCTCGCTTCTGCGATGTCTGCCAAGTCGCCCCCTCTTCCCTTCGAGGCTGGAAAGACGGAGTCACGGCGGCCAAAGTTGACTCGGCGCGCTGATGTGGGAGGGTTGCCCGTGCCGGAGTTTCGCCGGTGAGCCAGGGCGCCGGACGAGGAACGGCGACCACCTGTCCCTGCGCCACCCCTTTCGGCACTTTCTCGGGATGCCGCCGTGGTTGGCTTGCCACGAGGCGTGGTGTTGCTACGAAGTTGACTGTTCGTTGAGAGGGACGGGGACGACGCATTGCGCAGGGGTGTCTTGTTGCTCCCTTCCGCTTCGCTCATGTCGGTCTCGCTGTTCAACTTGATCGACATGTCCGCATCATCGGCAGTTTCGTCGGCATCGGCGCCTTTTGCCGTCGTCGAACCCCCGCCGCGGCTTCCTGTGCCCCCACCGCGTGATTTGGCTCCCCCTGCCTTGGCCTCGAGGGATTCCGACTGGCTCCGGGCTTCATCCATTGCCGCCCGTTGCGCCAACAGCTGCCGCCGCGCGCGCCAAGGAACGATAAAGATGCCGTAGACGGCGCAGATCGCCATCGCTAAGAGCAGCGCCGCGCCCACGGAGACGGTTGCGATGCTAGTCGTCAACGCCGAAGTCATCGCGGACCGGTGAATCATCGACACGCCGATCAGGGCCAATAAGCCGCATTGCACGAGCAGCGACATGGTCATCATGAGACCACTTTCAAATGGCCGGATCACCACCACGAGGAGGAGCACGGCTGCCTCCACGACGGCGGCACCGACCATCGGCGTGAGCGTGTCCCGGGGTGGGATGAGCAGCAGGAGCACCAGCGCCACGTCGGCCACCATCACGACCGACGGGTAGAACAGACCTCCGAAGGTGAAGCTCGCGACGAAGGTCGCCAAGTGGGAGCCGCGTGAGATTTCCGCGAAGGAAGCCGCCGCGCCAGCCCACCAATCAGAGGGCTGGATGGCCGTGGCGAGCAAGAGCTGCACGCGCGAAAGGTGCTCCCGGTGGCAGTGGGTGACGGTCCAAAACGACTCCGTGCGATGCGCCGGGATCATGCCGATCTCCATCACCCGCCGTTTCCAGTAGAAGAAGCGCTCAAAGGTCCACCAGACCGTGCACCCGCAGAAAAACACAACGACGATGCCAGCGGCGGCGAAGCTGACCATGTGGTCGCCGTCGCTCGTCGAGAAGCAATTGAGGAATGTACATCGCAGCGTCGAGTGACAGAAGAGAATGCGAAGGCTGGATTTCAGGACGGGTAGGAAAAGCACGGCGGTCAAGAGGAACAAGAGAACGCCAAAGGCATGATGGATGCCGGACTGTTCGATCCAGTCGTGAAAGCGGCCCCGCAGACGCAGCGTCGACTGCTGCTGGCAGTTGCGACAGAGGGCGAAGCAGCAGCCAGGCACAGGGCACTCGTAGCTCGCCACCACACTGCAAGGCTGCTTGCAGTCGAGACTGACACAAAGGGCCGCCCGTACGGTCTGCGCCGTTTGGCCGCAGCACCGACGTACGGCGTGGACGGCGCCCGGAATGGCCACATCCTCGTCGACCGCCGCGTTGTTGCCTCCGCTCGTGTCGTCGCTTCCGGAGTGCGCGGCCCGCAGCTGCAACTTGTCTTCGCGGCTGAGTCGAATGCGCAAGCTTAAGAGCGACACGTTGTGGTACGGACAGTGGGTCACATCGGAAGAGACGGCCACCGTGTCATCGTCGGACCGGTCGTAGTGACCCGCGGAGCGACCACCCTCCACGTTGGTGACCTGCGGTTCTCCACTGCCGATGAGTTCAGGCGGTTGTGGATCCGTTGCCCCTCCGGGCGGCCGGCCATTCGCACTGGCGCCAAGTCGTCGGCGGGTCCCCTCCAGCTCGTCCGCCTCTTCCTCGTCGGGGTCGCTGACGGGGCATTCTCCTCGCTCGTCGCAGGGCCGGAAGCGGACCTTGTACTTGCGCGAGAGCTCCTTCCTATTTCCCGCACTGCGAGGCTCCCCCTTGGACGCAATGCGCAGCCGCATGTGAAGGTCGCCCCCGACCGCGTCGCATAGCGCGGGTTGGTCGCGGAGCCGCTCAATCACGTCGCTCACGTTGGAAAGCGAAGCGACGAGTTCGAACCTCACGCACTGTAAGCGCCGGTGCAAAACCAACGTGCGGCCGGTGCCGCGCAGCAAGCCGCACGGTTCCGCCGGGGCAACGGGCCTCGCTCCTCGGAAACAGACGCCCCGGTACGTCAGCGGGTCCGCTTCTGCCCTTGCCGTGAGCGCCTGCCGCTGCTGGGGCGTCAAAAGAGGTGCCAAGAAGGCGAGGTCGGCGTATTCGTCGTAGACCGGGAACGTGACGGCCGACCCCGACACGCCCATCTGGGCTGCCCGCATTTGGACCAACCAATGGATCAGAGTGAGCAGCAACTGGGCGAAGGTCAGTGAAGTCGTGGGCGCGCCGTTACCATCGGCACCGCTCTGCGGGGCCTTCCCTGACCGAATGATGAGCGACTTCACAAGTCGAAGACAATCCATATTGGTCGCGTCGAGATCCAGCACTCTTCTCGGCACTTGACGGAGGAACACGTTCAGCACCTCGACCAACAGGGACAGGCTCTCGCGCTCTTCCTCTTCTGCGGTGCGTTTCCGATGGAACACCGAGCGCCCTTCTTGGCCGCCCGCGATGTCGTCCAGCGCGGCACGGGCTTTGCCATCCACGTGCGACAGTAAGGTTCGAAGCGCATGACGCATTTTAGCCGACAAGAGGTCGGCATGAGCATGCTGCATCGCCTCCGGCGAAATGCGGTCGGCGATGTCCGTGGCCGCACGGTGCATGCGCCACCCTTCGAGCCGCGCGGTGGTATGGGCCGCGACGATGGACTCGGTATTGTCCGCGTTAAAGTCGTTCTCCCAGTGGCTATCGAGCACGACAGGGGGCTGCTTAAAAATAGCCACGCTCGAGGCAGATTGCAGCGACGAGCCCCCGAACGACGAGGCGTTGTCCACGTCAGTCGTCGAACCCGCAACGGATCCTGCCGTGTCGCCAAGTATACCATTCCGCTTACGGTAGCCAGCAGCAGACGACATGCCTCCCCCACTTCCACTTTTCGATGACGTCACCGTTGCTGGATCGTCGTCAGGGGCGGGCGGAATGGAGCCATCCAGATCCATCGCGGCGAGCACCCTCGAAAATTCCTCGTCACTAAACGTTCGAGCACTTCTGCGACTCCGGTTCAAGGCGAGTTCCATCGCCGGGATCAAGCACGTGCACAAGATGTAGTGCCGGCTCAAAAATGTCCACAAATTGGTGAACAATTCGGCCATTTCAGCCGGGTTGTCCACGCGAAACAATTGAGGCGCGCCGCCATCGCGCCGGTGCTCGAGAAATAGTTCGACCACGTGAACGTCGCACTTGGGAAAGCCCCCGAGTTGCGCCGCTAAAACGAGGATGTCCACTGTAGAACGGCAGAGTCGGCTGTGCACAATCGCGGGTAACAAGTCTCTCATGTGACGCGGTAAGCTGGAAAATCGCACCAGCACGTACTGGTGAAGGAAGTAACGCATCTGACGCAGCGTGCGCGTGACTGGGTTGATAGGCTCCACCCACAGCAAGACACGATGCCGAACCACGCTGTTGGACTCCACGACGCCACTTTCTGCCTTGGCTTTGATCGCTGCGCTCAACGAACCTTGGAGCAACTGCTGCTGCACCTGGATGATTTTCTCTTGGTGCTGAAATTCAGCCAACAATGTTAACGCATGAAGGGCGGATGTGACCCGCTCCGTTAGGCGGTTTTGGCACATCGTCCCACGCACTCGTCGCTTCAAGGCGCCGCCGACGGAGTACTCCAGCGCACAGGAATGTAACGGAAACAAACCGACCGGCTCGTCACTGTCGACGAACACGGTGCCGAACGTCGCGGCCGCCGCGTTCGCTGCGCCCGTTGCTGAAGCCGATGGTCCGCCATCAATGGCTGGGTTGCGACCACCACGACCCGACATTGCCTTTCTCAGCGATAGCGAGTTGCTCATGCGGAGCAGCAGTTTGGAAACGTGGGCGTCCTCGTCGCGGAGATAGTGATTCAGCAGCAACATTGAGGCGACCGCGACGCTGAACTGAACCGCAAAGGTGATGAAGAACGTGACGTTCGCCAAGGCATCCAAGTCGAGCGACAGCGCTGCGGGAACGACGCCAAGGCTGTCGACAAATACGAATGGCCAGGTCCACACCGAAAAGAACAATGACAAGTGTTGCGCAAAGCGGAAGAGGAGCAGAAGCGCCACCGGGATGAAATACCGTCCGTGGACGATGGGCGGCGATGGCTTGGAACCGGAAGCGGTACCCGCGAGACGGCGCATGCGCTCCTCCCTTCGCTCCTCGATGGCCTTGCGGTGGTCTCGCACCACGCGGAACAACCCCACGACGAGCGCAAAGACCGCGCCGGAAATGGACAGGGAACCGAGAACCACGTACAGTAGGGGGAAATCGTACACCGTGTCGATGGCGGCCAAGGAGCGGATTTCGGAAAGTTCAATGGGATCGCGGAAAAATTCGACGGAAAAGATCGCCTCCGTGGTCGTCGTTGTAACCGTTGTGCCGGGCGCCGACGAGGCGTTGACCGCGACGGTGCCGATGCCGCCAGTGACCCCGCGACCAAACGAGCCCAACACGAGCATGCCACCCTCGCGCCACAGTTCCTGTAAAGGCCGGTTGACGAAGGGACTCACGCCGGCCACGTCCGTCGCGCCTCTCGTTTCGCGCCCGAGTTGCACGGGCGGAGACAGCATGCTATACTGACTTGCATAACAGAGCTCGGAAGATGACGGATAGGGCGAGCTTTCGCGTCCGTCGAAGGTGAGCTTCACGGCGTTTTGCCCAAAGGACCGCCGGACGACAAGCGCGAGATGATGCCATTGCCCGTCGAACAGGTCCCGTCCGAAGCCCAGGGCGTCCATCTCGAAGGTGACGGCGATGAGGTGATGGTGCGGGACGGCACTACCGTTGGCCGCGACGCCCCCTTGCGCGAAGCTCTTCGCCACGCCCGTCGCGGGCTTCGATGACGAGCTTCCGCTGCTCAGCGACGCCAGCTGTTTCGCCTTGACGTCGTTATCGATGGCGAACGATGAGCTCGAGGAGAAGGCCAGCTGCACGCGGTTGCTTTGACCGTCGAGAAAGACGGCGTAATGGAGCATCTGTGGAAGCTCCACCGCATCGTAAAACACGTCGTAGGCAGCGAGGCCGCTGACTCGCCGGAGGAGCGCTTGCACGGTCGTCAGCAACGGGATGCGACTCGTCGCCACTTCCAGGGGCGCTGAGACCGCGGCGATGGCGAAGCCAACCGTCGTCGACAAACACCGAACGTGAAAGGCCACCGAGTACCCAAAGCGGCTCCCAATTCGCGATTCATCGCTCGCGACGTCGGCGAAGGTTCGGCCGAAGTTGTAGTGTAATATGGATCCCGGGGCAGGATGAAACGTCGAGGGTTTTGACGCCGAGCTCCCCAGCATGCCCCCGAAGCCGACGGCCATCGACGTCTGTGTCGACGGTGAGTACGCGGCGACGCGCCGCTGGAGCGACGCGGTCGTATTGACGAGGCGTACGGCCGGAGTGCCGGAAATGGCATCGACCGTGGACATTGTCTGAGCACTCGTGCGATCGACCCGCAACAAGCTGCCGATCCAGGACAAACGCAAATCGGGATGGGGCGCGGTTAATGCACGGGTGGCGCTGGACTGCGTGGCGGTGCGCGTTATCCAAGAATCCTTCAGTTGCCCTTGTGCCGCAGGCAGCTGAAATGTGTCGATCAGTGCGACTTGTCGGGGCGTGGACATGTTCGCGATCAGGCGCGTGAGGCCGCCATCGTGCGTCACATTCTGCTTCCGCGTCACCGCGTTGGCGCCCCGGGCGGTGAAGAAGAACTCAAACTGCTGCAACCGCTGCACGGCGAGGGGTTCCGTCTGCATGGCGACGCTGACGAACGACGCCGCCAGTAGCGACACGAGCAGGTTTCCCGCAGCGGACTCCGGCAAGACGGTAAGGAGGCCGGATACATACGTTCGAGGGGTAAGATTCGCGGCGTTTGTGCACGTGGTGCCGTTGGTGAGGTCGAGACGCGCGATGGTGTCGGCCGGAAAAATGAACACTTTCGGATCGTTGAAGAACACCGCTCGTCGAGGAAAGACCAAGTTCGGCGGCGCCGCGGTGGCACAAGCCCCAGTGCTGCTGTAGCGACTCAACCAGACATTGACCAGCGCTGGTTTCTGTGTTTCCAGAAGTTCCAGCGTCGAATTTCCCGGCACGTCACACACCGCGCGGCCGAAGAGGGATGGGAGACCGGCCGCCGAACTGGGCTGGACACGCTCACACACGGTCCTGCCGCAGGGGATGACGAGCATCGCGGTCGGCGTCGGAGCGATGTGCGAATCGGAGCACAACTCGGTTGAGTACACATCGATCACAAGTGCATGGGTCGACGTCACCTTCCCCTGCGTGGCATCGAGAACATTGAAGAGCAGCCACGCGAGCAAAAATACCGCCACGACGAGGCACTGAAACCGCGTAAAGCGTCGAAAGGTGCGACGTGCGAATCGGGTGAACAGCAACATCCCGGCGAACACGAGGACACAAAGGGTGAAGGCGCCAATGCCCACGAGCGCCCAGATGGAATTTTGTAACAAAGCCGTTGTAAATGACGTTGTCCCAACCGAAGCCGCCATCGATCGATATTCGGACTCCATTCCCACGGCGGTTGTCGCTTCAATGAGCATCGACAAGTATTCGTCTCGGTTGGCGACGAGCGTTAACGCCGAAACGTATCGACCGGTCACTGGAAAGTCGGGCTGCAACATGACGTTGGGGACCGCACAGCCGAGTCCGCCGCGAATGTTGCCGGCAATGCCGGTTGGCGTGATGCTCCGCACCTTGAGGATACGAGGCGAGTTTAGAATATTGGCGGCGACTACGGCCACGTCAATGTGGGTGACGTTATACACACTGACGGACATTTCACAGACGATATAATCCGAGCAGGAGACGGATGCACTTGCAGGTTGTCGCTCCTGTGTGTAAGGCGACATGGCCCTGCAAACCGTCGAGACGGAGACAGATGTCGCCGACGCTGATGCTGTCGACGGGGGGAACGTCGTCAGCGTGACGTAAAGCGGAATTTGCTCATTATTCAACGTACGCACACCGAAGATCGTAATGCGAACAAGCGAAAGGCGCAAGTTGCTAGCCGTCAGCGCCACAGTGGCAGCGTTCGTGGGTATGGCGGCTGGCAAACCTGCGTCGTTCGACGTGAGATTTTTCAAGATCGGCAATGTGTCGACGAGTGCGTTGTAGTGGCTGCCAAGCACGATCGAACAGCGAAACACGGACGTGTTTGCAGGCGTGGCGACGTCCGGCAACGAGGGTTGAATGGTGCCGGGAAGGCCAGTGCTCTGCACCGCGACGCAAGCGCGTCTCACGGTGGATGCCGCGAGCGGCACCGCGGAAGGCGCTTTGGGTGCGACACCCTCAACGATCGCGACGGAGATTGACGAATCCGCGGTCACAGAGGAGGCAAGCCCAACACTTGTGTTCCCAACCAGAACGTTCATGCCCAGGTCAGGCAAGTCGAAGAAACGCATCGTAGCGGGTGACGTCCGCCACTGCTCAAGACGAGCGGCGAACCGTTGAAGCACTTCGTCGCGCAGCGGTGCGGATGTGAGTTGGTCCACGAGACTGCGTTCGGCGAGTCGGCGCGCGGGGGAGAAGACGACCAGGCGTTCATCGGTTTGCGACAGTGGAGCGACAAACGGCGACATGGTCGCAAGCGAGATGAATTCACTGCTGGCATTGGTTGCTGTCGCATTTGAGGGGGGAAAAACGTAGGCGGTCGCGGTTCGAATGTCCAGCGCCAACGCATCGTCCATCCAGCTGTCCGAAAGCAATGGTTTACCCAAAGTAAGCGCGCTTTGTGCGTTGAATGAGTTAGCCGATGCAGAAGTGTTGCTCGCGAGCCCGATGGCCGTTGAAAAATAGGGCAGAACCGGTGACGTCGTCAACGTGGTTGCTGCGTCCTGCCAGCGTGCGATGAGCAGATCCATTACTTGCTCGTTCACTTCATCGCCGTAGCGCTCAAACTTCGCCACGGCACTAGCGTTGGTCGTGCGGATGGCGAATGCGATCTCAAAGGACATGTCGACGATCGTATTCCCAGGGACGGCGGCCGTCGTGGTGGGGGCGGTGCCTGACGTCGTCGACGTAGTGACCGTTGATGTGTTGGTCGTCGTCGCGTTGATAACGGATGACGTGTCGCTGGTCGTGTCCGTTGCCGACGACGTCACGGTGGTTGTCGTCGTACTTGTCGACGTGGCTGTGACCGGGGACATCGAAAACGTCGCGGACGTCAGGACCGTGGGCACGCGGGTCGCACGGACCGGAATGATGAGCATGTTCGACGCGTCCACGGTAGCCAGCGCCGTCGCGGCGTTGCCAGGCCGCTGCGTCACGTAGTCGAGGAGCACTTTCCTGAGCTCCAGGGTCAAGTTTTGAACGGCCGTATGGACCATGCCGTGATGGACGACGCTCTCCACCGATGAAACATCCAACGTGGACGAAAGGGTGCTGGCGGAGACAAGACCGATCGGACTGACGAACGACGGCGATCCCGCGCTTGTGTTTGGGGGAATCGAAAGCCGAATCGTCACGACCGTCGCCACGGTTGGAAAGGCATCCACGTGATTTGCGTGCTCGCAACGTGGCCCAGAATAACCAGCGTTACATAAACAGTGACACACAGTATCCGACGCGGATCGCAGAAACCGCGTAAACTCTTTAATGTTAGTCGCGAACTGGACGGTGCCTCCTCCTTGGCCCGCGGTCACGTTGACGAGGTCGGCGACTGCGGCGGCGCCGTCGATGTACAGCTGCTGACGCAATAAATCGGCCGTGGAGTTACGGCGAAAGGCCGTCCCTCGCCCGCGACACGTGACGAGGCTGTTGCACGTCGCGGTGCGGGTGAAAATTTCCGGCGCATAGAGCCGAGTAATGGGACGCACCACGGACGAATAGTTGTCCGGAATGATGAACGTTCCGGCGGTGAGAGACCGGCAAGCCATGGCCACGCACGTCGTCCCGAACTCGGTGATAAAATAGGCGGGGAAGGGCCGCAGCGCCGACTGCAGGGAAAACGCGGTGGCACGGCAATCGGTGTCCGACGGGCCAGCCCCCACGCGCACCGTCGTCTGACAGTCACCCTCCACGTTCGCGATCAGAGGGCTGAGCACGTCCCAGTGACTGTGGACACCAAGTGGCAGTAGCCCGAGGGTCAACAGGGTGATCAGGACGTTCACCGAAGGCGGCATGCTTGATGTCGATTGTCTTTCGCAAATCGGACTCGCGGTGTCGCTCGCGATGTTTCGCAACAAAGTCGGGTCGGTGGGGGGAACCATACGGTACCAAAGACGGGGGGGATGAGACTAATGAACGGATTCCACTGATTCGCGCGGCGGAAGAAAGGGTGACTTTGGGAAGGGAGGGACAACCAAACCGGGAAGTCCCGACGCAAGGCCTTTGTGGTGACTGGTTACGACCTCGGGGAACGACCAGGGAAAAAATACCGAACCATTGTGTGCGTGACGTCCCCGTTGCCTTTATCACTATTTGTGCGCTCGCCTGGTGTTGATCTTCACGTCAAACCCGCTTTGGTGCGTTTGTGCGGCAGCGGCTTCCCCCCCCTTCCTTCCTCCCCAAGAGAGAGACAAACGCAGACTTTGACGGTGCTGTCGTGACGATCAAGAATGTCGCGTTAGTGGGTCGACCACAGGTTGGGCGATGCTTGATGCAGTGCCCCTCGGCCCCAATTCCCCAAGGGAAGTGGGTGCCGGAGTCGCCGCCGGCGCGACGACAGTGGTGGTGATCGGCTCCTGGGCGTTCATCGCGAAGCCACCGGCAGGGACGACACTGCCACCGGGAGCTACGCTGGCCAGCGGCGGCGGCGGATCGGCCTGCGGCGGGGACATGGAAGGGGGCGCCATCATGATAAACGGCCCTCCCCCTCCTCCTGGCATACCGAGTAGCGGGGGGTAGAAGTGCGATGATTGAAATCCCCCCAGCGGCGGTTGCGATTGAAATCCGGCGGGCGGCGGCGCCGTGGGCATGTATGGGAAGTGTCCGAACACCGGGGCAGTGCCATGTGGCTGGCCTCCCCCATGCGGCGATCCCGCGGGCGGCGGCACGGTGCCGTAGAAGGGTGGCGGGGCGAAACCCCACTGCGGCGGCGGTGGGGCCGCGCCATGGGGGCCACCGTAGTAGGCTTGCTGCGGTGGTTGCGGTGGTGGTACCTGTTGATAGTACATCGGCGGCGCGCCGGCCGCGAAACTCTGTGGAAGTGAGGGTGGCGCAGCACCAAAGAAAGCTGGTGCCGTGGACGCGGACTGAAGGGCCGCGACCAGCTGATCCACTCGGGCGCTCGCGTCCTTGTGCGCGCTGAAAATCCACCCGTCCGCCATCGATGCTCGGAGCGCGTTGAAGAGCTGCATCGTGCCTCCCTGTTGAATCGCCTGCACGACGGTGGAAATGACTTCTTCCTTGGAGTACCGCGCGCCGGTGCACCAGTTCGGTTCCACGGAATCCACGAAGGGGAAAAAATCCACGCCGGGATTTGACTGCCGCACTAACTCGAACTGCCGACGAATTTCAATCCGCCGCGCGGGGCTGACGTTCGCGCTGAACATCAACCATTGGGCTTGGTCCCGTGGACTCGTGGCCCAGAACGGGACGTTGTAGTTGGTGAAATCACCCGTCCACCCCGCTCGCTTCATTAGGATCAGACCGCAGCAAAAAATCGTGAATCCGGCCAAAAAGCGCCGCTTTCGTGAAGCATCCGAGTTATAGTCGAACCCGGCGCCGCTACCGCCTGAGAGGGGGCCGCCGCCGGGTTGGGATGGCGGCGGCACCCATTTCTTCATCCACTCTGGCATGTTCGGGGGGTAGTTCGAAGGCGGCGAAGAAGGCGCCGCGCCAGAGGCATCGGAGGAGGGCCCGGCTGCTGCTCCTGGGGCGGCGCCGGAACCAGCCGAAGCAGTGGTCGCGGAGGACTTGGCCCGCTGCATGGCATCTTCGGCTTGTTTGCGCATGGACTCCCAGACATTCATGTTCTTGCCCGCCGTCTTGAGCACTTCCTCTCGCAGCTTACGCTCTCGTTCAAGCTCCTCGGCGGACGCGGCACTGGACGACGCGCGCGCACTGACAAACGACGCTCGGGGAGGTATCACGGCGACCAATGGAGCGCCTGTGGCCAACCCAGCAACACGCCGCAACATTTCGCAGTGAGAATTAGTGGGGAAGAGAGAAGGACACGCAAGTAACGAGGGAATGAGATGGCCCCCTCTTGACGGCCGGTGGGATTTTGTGCGGGTGCGCAAATGCAACCCAGTGATAAAGCGTTGCCTGGGCTCAACCCTTACAGCAGCAGCAGCAAGTGCACACGCCTATCAGCAACTCTCGAGCGTCAACACTTTTTGAAGTTTAACAGCGTTTTCGTTAAACGGCCGATCGCAAAGGGTCTTCTTCAACGACCATCACGACGACCACAGGCAACGGTGTCGACGATCCGATCCCATCTCAATGGTTCAGTTCATGATATCCGGACGCCTCCGTCATCGGGGCGTTGGCCGCCCCAAACTTCATGCGGCTCTTGCACTTGACGACGATGATGCCACACATGACCACGAACAGCCCCGTCCCGCAGCACGCGAGAATCAACACGACGTTTTCTGAACAGTGATCCCCTTTCCAGTACCAGTTGAAACACGTGCAACGCCCCGTGCCGGAGATGGTCGCGTTGCAGCTACCATGGAGTTCGTCGCACTGGCACGCGTCGCACGCCGCGCCGTAGTGCAGTGGCAAGCACGCATCACAGCCGTCGTCTATAAAACCCGAGTCACAGAGACATTCATAAACAGCCGCTGCCGCCGCCGCCGGGGGGTCATCAACAACATTGCTTTGACTTTGGCGGCTTCGTGTGTCGGCGCGTTGGGCTGCCGCCATCGTCGCCGTACTTTCCACCCTGTCGCTGGATGCTCGGAACAAGACCACCGCGGGTAGTGCAAGCGAGCTCGTGGACTGAAGAAGCGACGACGGCGGGTGAGTGGAGTTGGCGAGCACACAGGAACCCTGCGACGCGCAACGGCACGCTGGGGTAGGGCACCGTTCCGAATCGTTGTGCCCACGTCGGCACGGCGCCAAGGGGCCAAAGCCACCGCAAGGATCGTCGCGAAGCTGCAGGTAAATGCCAACACCACCTCCTTCGGCCGCGTCGCCAACGTTGAGTGCTCCTTCCTTCGCTTGATGGGGCTCGTGTCCGTCGGTCTTACCAATCCCAATGCCCAACTCCTCGCGCCACCGGTCCCGTGTTGGATCGTCGTCGCGGTGCGAGAACAGTGAAGGCGGCGGCGGAGACGGCGAAGGAGCGATACCCGCAGGGTAGAACTGCGGCACCAACAACCCAGGTACAAAACCGTTGCGAGGGGCGAAGATGGTGTCACGATACGATTGCGTCCAGTTGGTGGAATTTGAAAACGGAAACACAAACGTGACCAAGCTGTCGCTCACGAGGGTGACGCTATCCGCGGCGATGACGAACGCCTCCGCCAAAAGCTCGACTGCGAGTCCGACTCCACCACCGGAAGAACTCGCCTGAGGGGGCAAGGCAGTGGGCCGCAAGGATATCGCAGGAGCAGGGGCGTTGGCGAAACCAACACCGAGCAAGGAAATCGCCGTGCAGCCCTCCCAGCGTGCGGTATCAGGGGAAATCGCGACGAGTAGCGGCGTCGGGTTGTAGAAACTAAGCGTGATCACGTTGGCGGATAGCCAAACCGTCTCATCCGGGGCACCCGACACGCGACCTTGATAAAACAAGCTGACGACGGCGGTGGGCCCGGCTGTCTGGTTCTGCCACTTCGCGAACCAAAATGAGGCCAGTTTCGGTGTGGCACACGTTGCCGACGAGCCGTTCCCCGCAATCATCGCTTCCGTGAAGGCGGCCACATTTTCGACGCGTCCACATTCGTTAGACGGAGCGACCGCCGGCGCCGCGTAACCCAGGGATCCGTCTGAACCTGCGGTGGACGCCCCACCTTGGCTCCAAGACCATGGGGCGTTGGTCGTGCCGCCGGATCCACGACTGTCGCTACCACTGCCACTATGTGAGTCGGGCTTCGCAGGCGGCGACGGAATGCAGAAGCCACAGCGAAACACCGATACGGCGCCTGGGAGAGGTGCGGGCATCACGGGAAGGGACGGATAGATGTAGCTGATGTTGACAATTTCCCCCCCAGCCATCGAGTACGCACCCTTGGTCGGCGGCAGCGGGACCGGTGGCGTCGTCGCTTCCATGGTGCCTTGGTCATTGCTTCCGCTGCCAGCGGCGTCGGATGGTAGCGTCGAATACAACAAGAAGCGGCGCCCCGCATAGCCGCCGGTCAAGTTGCGCAAAGCTTCGCCGATTGGGAAGAGCAGCTCTTGACAGCCTTGAAGGACGCCCTGGTTGCCGTTGACGTCCCACGACTCTCGAGGAATCCAACGCAACGATGCTGCCGGCACAAATCCCGTCAGTTTGGTGTTGTAGAGCGTCACGGCCGCTGGCTGATGGGACATGTCACGCACCAAATCAGCCCATTCGAAATATGGGTCATCGGGCAGCACGCCGCTGAGCAACGTGTTCTCGAGATGCAGCTCCCGGGG
>ERZ1292633.545-Hain-H41-02um-R1-545-length-43347-cov-8_pt1 | contig 43347 bp, 37 predicted proteins | sample MGYA00564406_ERZ1292633 | MGnify/ENA primary metagenome ERZ1292633 (study PRJEB36523, sample SAMEA6512639) | groundwater metagenome | collected 2019-01-08 | study: AquaDiva: Metagenomics assemblies of 32 groundwater samples | reverse complement strand
GCGTGGCGATTCATGTGTTGAAAGAGTTGGCAGGACACAGATCGATTGTGGTCACCGAAAAGTACATTGCAAAGAATCCAACGGTGCTGCACGCAAGTGTCAACATGCTGTAAAAATACCATCTGCGTTTTTGCTGCAAATGTTGGTGCAGTTGTTGGTGCAAATGTTGGTGCAGTTGTTGGTGTCATTTAAAGCGACACTTTAATGACCCGCAATACTGAACGGAATTCGGTTGCTCAACCGTGGTGGTTGGGCACAAAATAGTCTGTGCTTTACAAACATTCGAAAGGAAAAGCACATGACAGCCATTCTGAACACACTGAAGTTGACTGCAGCCCGCAAGACACGTGCACTGCCTGACGTTGTCAAACGCCGCAACAAGCTGCTGATCAAACTGGGCGAGCAGCGCATGTTGGCAGCTGCACAAGCGCAAGGGCAGCACTACACACCCACACGCTTTCGTTCATTTGCAGATGCAGACACTGGCGCACGAGTCGTCAAACAAGTGCCCGTGCGTATCAAGCCGTGGTTTTGGGCAGGAGAAAAGGGCGAATGTTTGTTGGCTATCAACTATGGCAGCAAGCAAATTGAACTGCAAAAAGGTAAGACTGCGATTGACGTTGGTGCAGTTGAGAATCTTTGCACCGTCTTGGACACGGTGATTGATGCTGTGCGCAATGGTGAACTGGACACGCAGATTGAAAGTGCCAGTGTGAAACTGCGTGACGGATTCAAGAAATAACTGTGTGCGATAACTGGCTGTGCTGACGAGTGCGACGACTTTGCAGCATGCCAATGTTCTGCTCGCCAGTCACAGTGCTGGCGTAGTGCTGGTTGATCATGTCGACACTGGTGCGTGCGTTGCGTGCCAGTGTCAGCAGGTCAATGCCTTGTCCGTACAGCAAGCGAAAGGTGATACTGCTGTGTCGTAGGCTGTACAAGCTACGCTCTTGTCCATGTGCGCCCAGCTTCAGCCCAGTGCGTGCCAATACCCAGTTGAAATAAAACGCCAACACCCAGTGCGCATAGGCACGGTCACGCAGGTGCGGCAGGAACAGGTAGTCGTCTGGTGCTGCAAGGTTCCGTTCACTGTAGTGCTGCGTGATTTGTTGGTAGATGCGCACTGCAGGCTGCAGCGTGACAATAGGACGAGTGTGGCTTTTAGTTTTGGGTAAGTTCAAGCGTAGATATGTATTGCCGTTGCGCACCACTTCCACATGCCTATGTTTCAGTGTCTTTAAGTCGCTTGGTCTGATGAAGCTGTTGACCATGAACCCAATGCACCATGCAATATCTGGTGGCATGGTGTATTCAGCTGATCGTAGTCTGTAGTTCTTGCGCAATGTGCTGTCGCTGTCAGGGTGTCTGGTGTGTTGCAGCTTGCGAGCAGTGCGCATGATCTGCCAGTATTCCGTGGGCGTAAATGCGCCGCGACTGTTGGTTTGTACTTTGATCTTGGGAAATTCTGGCAGCTTGTCCAGTGCAGCCACTGACACAGCCATGGTCAAAACTTTGCGTACTGCTATCAGGTATTGGCTGACGGTGATGGTGCTGAAACTCTTGCTCAGGTACTGCGTGAATGACAGCAGTTCTGCGTGATCTACAGCTGATGGTTGCAGCTTGCCCCAGCGCGGCAGTATGTGTGCATCCAGTCTGTTGCGCAGAACTTTAAAGCTGCCCGCACTAAACTCACCGCGCTCAACACGAGCTTGTTCGTTTGCCATCATCTGTGCAGCCATGGCTGCAAAGGTGTGTTGTGGTTTGACTGTGACGGTGTCGTGTAAAACGACACTGGATATTGGTGTTGGCTTAATGCGCAAACTGGAAGACTGCGCTAGCAGATGTTCATAAAATGTTCGTGCAAAGCTTTGAGCCATGCGCAGGCTCTGTGTGCGTGTGCTGCGTCTGTGCGTGCGTCCTGCAATCCAGCAGCGCACTTGCCAGAACTTACTGGCTGCGATTTTGAATACGGATAGTTTGCTGGGATAACCTGGCACTGGTGTGATGGTTGCGGGTATTGGCACGGTGCGCTCGCGTTGGCTGCTGCGCATGTGCGTGTCATTAGCTGCTGCTGCGGTAAAAACGGTATGCATGCTGCAAGCGTACTGTTGTACATCGCAAAAGCAACCGCGCACAGAAACGCTGGGCACGATTTAAGGGTGCAGTCTTGCCGCATCTGTACCGTCAGTTGCCGTTGCGTGCCGTGCAGAAATTCTGGCACGCTGCAGCGTGATTTGTTGTACATCTGCTGCTGTACAACTCTGCTCACTTTGTTGTCGGCGCATTGTTGGCACCCTGCAGGCACCTTCAAGCAACTTGATGGAAAAATCAAACATTGTTTGCTCTGGCTGTTCTGACAGTTTCTGCAGCTTCTTTCGCTCAATCCACCGTGACTTTGTACGGTGTTGCTGACCAGGGCTACAACACAGACAAGAAAACTGTGGGCACTGTCGCTACCAAAACAACTGGTTTGGCTTCTATCCTGAGCGGTAGCCGCTTTGGTTTCAAGGGTACTGAAGACCTCGGCGGTGGCTTGAAGGCTAACTTCGTGATGGAATACGCTGTCGCTACCGACGATGCCACCACTTCGATGGCTAACCGTCAGTCCTTCGTGGGCTTGGCCGGCGCTTTCGGTTCTGTGAACCTGGGTCGTCAATACAGCCAGATCCACGCTGTGCAAGGCACATTCGACGCTAACGGCAACGCCACTGCTGCTGGCTGGTTGGGCGGCGGTACATCCACCGTTCGCACTTCCAATGCTGTCGTGTACACCACACCTTCTTTTGGTGGTTTCAGTGCAGCCCTGGAGCTGGGTGCTGGTGAAGTCGCACAAGGCGGCAGCGGTGCTGTGACCGGCAATGCTAACAACTTGACCGCCTTGGGTCTGAGCTACGCCAACGGTCCTTTGACTGTGAAAGCAGCGACAGAGTCCATCAAGCTGGCGAAACTGGCTTATGCCGCTCCTGGCATTGCTGCTGCTGTTGATCTGAGCAACGCTTTGGCTGACCGTAAAGCCAACAGCATTGGCGCTTCTTATGACCTGGGTGTTGCCAAGCTGATGGCTGTGACCACTTCGGCTAAGGCTGGTACTGCTGCAGACGCAGGCGAAGTCAAAACCAACAACTTCGGCGTGAGCATCCCTGTTGGTGCTGTGGCTTTGAACGCAACCGTCAGCAACGGCAGCTACGTTGACAGCGGCGCTGCTTCTGTGAAGACCAGCGGCTACCAAGTTGGCGCCAACTACAGCCTGAGCAAGCGTACAACCGCTTACGCTTTGATGGGTCAAGGCAAAAACAAGGCTGCTACTGCAACCAAGCACGACACATTCGCTGTGGGCGTTCGCCACACTTTCTAATTCCCCGCTGGCGCAAGCCAGTTGAGAGTTAAAAGACCCCAAAACCCACCGTGGCAACGCGGTGGGTTTTTTTACGTGTGCGCCCAGCATGGGCGCACACCTGCGGGTGCAAGTCTCGCTGCGAACTGGTCACAGTGCGCAAAGTGAAGCGCAACTGCGTGAGGGCGACCAAGCGTGGGAAGGAAGCGTGGAGCGCAAACAAGCGAGCCGATGAACGAGAACCGCATAGAAAGCGATGCCAAGCAGGACGAGCGGGCGCGAAACCGCAAAGCTCTTGTGACCAGGCGGAACGGTCGTGGCAGCGAGGAATCAATCCCGCCGAACTGGGACAAGGAAAGTCTGGGCATTGGGCCGGGTCACTACGAGCCTGATGACCTCAACCATTGCAACCGCCCGATGCGGACCCGCGTGCCGGGTGGTGTGGCAGGGGCGGCTGCGATCATGGAAGCCCCCTATGTCGATTGCATGCGCAGTCAGTAAAAATTTACCAAATAATATATTTGCTCAGCACCTGCAATTTTGAGCTGTGGCCAAGATTTTCACTGTGCTTGGTGTAAACGAGAATTCCCCAAAGAGTTGCGCGTCGGTAGCCTTGGCAGCTTGTTCAACATACTTGTGTGTCAATCTATGAAACTCATTTTGAAATCAACTGTTGCCGCTGCTCTGGCGTTTTTGTCCGCTGCGACCCTGGCGCAACAAGTGGTCAAAATCGGCCACGTCGGCCCTGTCAGTGGTGCCATTGCCCACCTTGGCAAAGACAACGAAAACGGTGCACGCTTGGCTGTTGAAGAGCTGAACGCCAAGGGCGTGAAAATTGGTGGTCAAACGATCAAGTTCGAGTTGGTCACCGAAGACGATGGTGCAGATCCAAAGCAGGGCACAGCTGCGGCCCAGAAATTGGTGGACTCCAAAGTGAATGGCGTTGTGGGGCACCTGAACTCTGGCACCTCCATCCCCGCCTCTAAAATTTACAGTGAAGCGGGCATTCCTCAGATCTCTCCTTCAGCGACCAATCCCAAATTCACACGCAATGGCTACAAAACCACTTTCCGCGTGGTGGCCGATGACGTGCACTTGGGCGGAACACTGGGTCGTTACGCTGTGAAATCCTTGAAGGGGCAATCCATCGCAGTGATTGACGACCGCACCGCCTACGGTCAAGGTGTTGCCGAAGAGTTCAAGAAGGCCGTGACTGTTGCTGGCGGCAAAATCGTGGGGCACGAATTCACCACGGACAAGGCTTCTGATTTCATGGCCATCTTGACCACCTTGCGAGCCAAAAAACCTGACGTTGTATTTTTTGGCGGTATGGATGCAGTGGCAGGCCCCATGTTGCGTCAGATGAAGTCATTGGGCATCAATGCCAAGTTCATGGGGGGTGATGGTATTTGCTCATCCGAGTTGGCTAAATTGGCTGGCGATGCCATGTCCGATGGACAAGTGGTGTGCGCGGAAGCGGGTGGTGTCGAAGGCACACAAAAGAAAGGCTTGGAAGACTTCAATGCCAAGTTCAAAAAACGCTTCAATGCGGATGTGCAGGTGTATGCACCTTATGTGTATGACGCCGTCAACGTGATGGTCGACGCGATGGTCCGGGCGGGTTCACCGGATCCTGCCAAGTACCTGGCCGCTTTGGCTAAAACCAGCAACTTCAATGGTGTGACAGGCACCATCGGCTTTGATGAAAAAGGCGACATCAAGAACGGCGCGTTGACTTTGTACACTTACAAATCCGGAAAACGCGACGCCATTGCTGTGGTTCGTTGATTCTTTCCAAATCGCTCAAGTTCAAAACCCCGCTTCGGCGGGGTTTTTGATTGATGGAAGCGGGCACTCCCGCAAACCTGCAGTCACTGTTCACAGCGCAAATTTGGCCAGCAACGCTTTGAGCAGGGTTTGCTCAGCCGGGCTCAGTTGGGCCATGGCGGTGTTTTCTCCCGCGTGGATGGCACCCGCGCAGCGGTCAGTCGCAGTTGACCTTGCGCGTTGATTTTCAGCTGAATGGCGCGTTTGTTGGTGTCGTCACGGGCGCAGACGATTAACCCCTTGGCGACCCTTTATAAGGATGCAGCCGACTTCTTCGCAAAAATGTTGCAAAGCAGCTTGTCAACCGGGAGGCATCCATATAAGCGCGCCCCTGCGCGCGATGGTCAGGTCGGTGCAATGCCTGCCTTCTGGATCACCTCGCCCCAGCGTTTGATGTCGCTGTCCAGCAACTGCGCCAACTGGGCAGGTGTGCTGGCCTTGGCTTCGACGTTGAATCCGGCCAGGCGTTTCACCATCTCGGGCTCGGCCAGGATTTTGGCCACTTCGGCACTCAGGCGATCGACCACGGCTTTGGGAGTTTTGGCCGGCGCGGCCAGGGCATTCCAGGACGACACATTGAAGCCGCTCAGCCCGGCAATCTCACGCACCACCGGCACTTGCGGCTGGTCTTTGGGGCGCACGGCGCCCATCACGCCGAGCAGGCGAACGGCCTTGGCGTTGATCTGCGGCTTGAGCGGACCCAAAATTTCCACCACCACATCGACCTGTCCCCCACGCAAGGCATTGATCACCGCTGGCGTGCCGTTGTAAGGCACGATCTGGCTGATCAGGTTGGCCTGGCTTCTGAACAGCTCTGCGGCCAAATGCTGGGTGCTGCCAATGTTGATGGTGCCGATGTTCAGCTTGCCCGGGTTGGTGCGCCCGAAGCTGACCAAATCGGCCAGGGTTTTGTGCGGTGACGATTCGGGCACCACGATGGCGATGTCGAACAGGCCCAGCAAGGAGATCGGTGCAAAGTCGGTGCGCGGATTGAAGGGCAGTGCCTTGAACAAGCCCGCACTCACCGCCGTGCCGTTGGACATCAACAGCAGGGTGTGCCCGTCGGGTGCGGCCTTGGCCACCATCTCGCCCGCCACGATGCCGCCTGCACCGGGCCGGTTGTCAATGACCACCGGTTGGCCCAGGTTTTCGGACAGCTTTTGGCCCACGGCGCGTGCCGTCAAATCGGCCACACCGCCAGCGCCAAAGGGCACCACGATTTTCAGGGGTTTGGCAGGAAAAACTGCTTGTGCGTGGGCCCAGCCCGCGGGCAAGGCGCTCATGGCCAGGGATTGCAGTACATGACGGCGGTTCAACATGGGGATGGTTCCAAAATGAATAAATCGGGAAATGAATGAAAATTCACAAATCGGTGCAAGCAGCATTGTCTTGCATTGGGGCTGAAAGGGCATTCATGGTTTTCTTTGAGTCTAGCGGACGGGTCGCAGGATGGCTGGTGTGTCTGGCGGCTTTGGGGGGCTGCGCCAGCCAGGGTGTGCTGGACAAGGCGGCTGCGTTGCACACCCCGGTGCCGCGGCCAGGGGGCTTGCATTTCAGTCCACAGGACAAAGCCAAGTGGGAGGCCGTGTCCTTGCCCGGCAAGTTGCGTACGTCGTTCAAACTGGACCACCACGACCACCGCCACGCGGTGCAGGCCCATGCGCAATCATCGGCCAGTTTGCTGCGCCAACGGGTGAATGTGCCACCCGAAAAACTGGGGCGTTTGCAGTTTGAATGGCAGGTGGACAATTTGATCGCCGGTGCCGACCTGGGGGACCGTGACCGCAGCGATTCCCCTGTGCGTTTGATCCTGGCCTTCGATGGGGACCGCAGCCGGTTTTCTGCCAAAAACGCCATGCTCAGCGACCTGACCGAAGCCTTGACGGGCGAGCCCTTGCCGTACGCGACCTTGATGTATGTCTGGTCCAACCAGCGCCCTGTGGATTCGGTCATCGTCAATGCGCGCACCGACCGCGTGCGCAAATGGGTGGTGGAATCGGGGGCCGCACGGCTCAAGCAGTGGCTGCTGTACCAGCGCGATGTGCGGGCCGATTTTGAAAAGGCTTTTGGCGAAGCGCCCGGCCCTCTGGTGGGCATCGCGATCATGACCGATGCCGACAACACGCGCAGCAATGTGCGGGCCTGGTACGGCGACATCCACCTCGATTGAGTCTGCAGCGGTCTTGTGCGCGACACCCGATGCGGGGGAATTCCCTGTGTCAGAAGCGGGTCTGGCTGTTGCATAGTGGTCACCCTGAATACCGCTTTAAAAAATGAAGGTGACTTGGATGAAAAATTCTTCAAAACGGTCTGCCCGCACCACCGCACTGGTGCTGTCTTTGGGGTGTGCTGGTTTGCTGGGTGCCTTTGCCGTGCAGGCCAAGCCTTTCAAATGGTCCAGCGCCAGTGACATCCCGACGCTCGACATCCATTCGCAAAACAACGCCCTGGGCAATGGGGTGCACGCGGCCATTTTTGACTCGCTGGTGTACTACAACAGCAAGACGTTCAAGGTCGAACCCAAGCTGGCCACGTCCTGGAAAGAAATGTCGGCCACCCAGTACCGATTCAATCTGCGCAAAGGCGTCAAGTTCAGCGATGGTTCGGCCCTGACCGCCGACGATGTGGTGTTTTCTCTGGACCGCGCCCGCGCCAAAACATCCAACTTCAACGTGTACACCCAGGGTTTCAGCCGCGTCGTCAAGGTGGATGCCAACACGGTGGACATCATTTTGAGCGGGCCCAACCCGGTGCTGCTGAACCAGCTGACCGAGCTGCGCATCATGAGCAAGGCCTGGGCCGAAAAGAACAAATCGGTCGAACCCAAGGATTCCAAGTCCAAGGAAGAAAACTTTGCCCACCGCAACGCCATGGGCAGCGGGCCCTACATGGTCAAGGAATGGCAGCCAGACCAAAAGTTGGTGCTGGTGAAAAACCCCGCTTGGTGGGGTTGGTCTGACGTGCCCACCAATGTGACCGAAATCATCTACACCCCCATCAAGAACGAAGCCACCCGCGCGGCCGCCTTGCTGTCGGGTGAGATTGATTTTGTGCTCGACCCCAGCCCACAAGACCTGGGCCGCATGCGCAGCAACGCCAACCTGAAGGTGGTGGATGGCATTGAAAACCGCACCATCTTTTTAGGCATGGACCAGCACCGCAACGAGTTGCCCGGCTCCAGCATCAAAGGCAAAAACCCACTCAAGGACGTGAAAGTGCGCAAGGCCTTGTACCAGGCCATCGACATGGAGACCATCCACCGCGTGACCATGCGTGGCTTGTCGCAAAACACCGGCGCCCTGGTGGCACCCCAGGTCAATGGCTGGACCAAAGACGTGGACACCCGTTTCCCTTACGCGCCGGATGCGTCGAAAAAACTGCTGGCCGAGGCAGGGTATGCCAGCGGCTTTGAGGTGGACTTTGCCTGCCCCAACAACCGCTACATCAACGACGAGGAAATTTGCCAGGCCATCACGGCCATGTGGGCCAAGGTGGGTGTGAAAGCCAAATTGCGCACCATGCCTTTGGTGACCTATTTTCCGATGATCCAGCGCAATGAAGCCAGCATCTACATGCTGGGCTGGGGCGTGCCAACCTTTGATGGTTTGTACAGCCTGCAGTCGCTGGTGCGCTCGGTGGGCACAGGCGGTGATGGCAATTACAACGTGGGCCGTTACAGCAACCCCCGCATGGACTACGTGGTGGACCGCGTGAAAACAGAGACCGACTTGCTGGTGCGCAACCGCTTGCTGACCGAAGGCCTGCAACTGCAAAACGACACCGTGGCGCACATCCCGCTGCACAACCAGGTCATTCCCTGGGCCATGAAGAAAAACGTGGAGTTGGTGCACCGCGCCGATAACCGTCTGGACTGGTCTCTGATCAAGGTCAACTGATGCTGGCTTTTATCTTACAGCGGCTGATTCAGGCCGTGGTGGTGATGGTCACTGTGGCCTTCATCGCCTTCTTGCTTTTTCAATATGTCGGCGATCCGGTGGTGTTTTTGCTGGGGCAAGACGCAACGCCCGATCAGATCAGGGAATTGCGCGAGGGCTTGGGCCTGGACCAGCCGTTTTTTGTGCAGTTCTGGCACTTTCTGTCGAACGCGGTGCAAGGCGAGTTTGGCCTGAGCCTGCGCCAGGGCGCCAAGGTCTCGCGCCTGATTGCCGAGCGCCTGCCTGCGACGCTGGAATTGGCGCTGGTGGCCGCCACGCTGGCTCTGCTCATTGGCATCCCCATGGGGGTTTACGCGGCCCTGCGCCGAGGCACCTGGGTCAGCCAACTGTTCATGACCTTGTCGCTGCTGGGGGTGTCTCTGCCCACTTTCCTGATCGGCATTTTGCTGATCCTGGTGTTCGCCGTGGTGCTGGGCTGGTTTCCCAGCTTTGGCCGGGGCGAGGTGGTGCAAATGGGCTGGTGGTCCAGTGGTTTGCTCACGGCCAAGGGCTGGCACCACATCGTGCTGCCCGCCGTGACGCTGGCCATCTTTCAGCTCACGCTCATCATGCGACTGGTGCGCGCCGAGATGCTGGAGGTGCTGCGCACCGACTACATCAAGTTCGCCCGCGCACGGGGTTTGTCCAACCGCACCATCCACTTTGGCCATGCGCTCAAAAACACCCTGGTGCCGGTGCTCACCATCACTGGATTGCAGCTGGGGGGGCTGATCGCGTTCGCCATCATCACCGAGACGGTGTTCCAGTGGCCAGGCATGGGCCTGCTGTTCATTCAGGCGGTGACCTTTGCCGACATTCCGGTCATGGCGGCTTATCTGTGCCTGATTGCCTTGATCTTTGTGGTCATCAACCTGGTTGTGGACTTGCTTTATTTTGTGGTGGACCCGCGCCTGCGCGTGGGCAAGCCAGGGGGGCATTGAGCATGGAAACCGTTTTCCAATCCGTTTTGGGACGGGGGTCTGCGTTTGCGCACATCGCCCGGTTTCATCCCGAGCTCACGGCGTTTCGGCGCGACCTGCATGCCCACCCCGAGCTGGGCTTTGAAGAGGTATACACCTCGGGCCGGGTGGTGCAGGAGCTCAAAGTGTGTGGCGTGGACAGCATCCACACCGGCATCGGGCAAACGGGCGTTGTGGCTTTGGTACACGGTCAGGGCCGCTCAGCCACCAACCCCGGCCGCATGATCGGCCTGCGCGCCGACATGGATGCACTGCCTTTGACCGAGTTCAATGAATGCACCTGGAAATCGTCCAAGCCCGGGCTGATGCACGGCTGCGGCCACGATGGGCACACCGCCATGTTGATGGGCGCGGCCCGCTATCTGGCCGAAACGCGGCGCTTTGACGGCACGGCGGTGCTGATTTTTCAGCCTGGCGAAGAAGGCTACGCGGGTGCCCGCGCCATGATGGAAGACGGTTTGTTCAAGCGCTTTCCTTGCGAACAAGTGTTTGCCCAGCACAACTCGCCAGAAACGCCTTTGGGCGTGATCGGCATCACCCCCGGCCCCATGCAGGCGGCGGTGGACCGGATCGAGATCCGCATTCGCGGCAAGGGCGGGCATGGTGCACGTCCGCATCAGGCGATTGACCCGGTGCTGGTGGCGGGTCACATCATCACGGCCGCGCAAAGCGTGGTGGCGCGCAACCTGTCGGCCTTTGACCAGGCGGTGCTCAGCATCTGCTCGATGCAAGGTGGCAACCCAGGCGCGATGAGCGTGATCCCGGGCGAAGTGATCTTGGTGGGCACCGTGCGCACCTACAGTGCATCGGTGCAAGACCAGATCGAAGAGCGGCTGCGGTCTTTGTGCACCGGCATTGCCCAGGGCTTTGGCGCCTCGGCCGAGCTGCAGTACGAGCGCACTTACCCGGCCACCGTGAACACCGTGGCCGAAGCCCACTTTGCCTGCGAAGTGGCCGCCAGCCTGGTGGGTGAAGACAAGGTCTGGCGCAACATGCAGCCCAGCATGGGGGGAGAAGACTTTTCTTTCATGCTGCAAGCGGTGCCCGGTGCCTACATCCGCATCGGCCAAGGCCTGCCGCATGGCCCCGGCCCGCACCCGCTGCACAACAGCCGCTACGACTTCAACGACGACATCCTGCCCCTGGGCGCGGCCTTGCACGCCAGTCTGGTCGAGCAGGCTTTGCCGGTGCACCAGGATTGATGGGCTTTCAGTTTGGTTCAGTGAATTCATTCAACAAGGAGACAACCATGGCTTTCAAATTCAACCCTCTCGTGGCCAGCCTGACTGCTGCGCTGGCCCTGACGGCGGTGTCCGCTTCTGCCGTCACGGTGCGCATTGGCAACCAGGGCGATGCCTTGTCCATGGACCCGCATTCGCTCAATGAGTCTTTGCAGATCAGCGTGGTCGAAAACGTCTATGAGACCTTGGTCACACGCGATGCCAACTACAAACTCTCGCCTTCGTTGGCCACCAGCTGGAAGCAAACCGCCCCCACGGTGTGGCGTTTTGAGTTGCGCAAGGGTGTCAAATTCCACGATGGCACGCCCTTCACCGCCGATGACGTGATCTTCAACTACGAGCGCGCCAAGGGCGATGGCTCCGACATGAAGAGTTATGTGGGCCAGTTCAAAGAAATCAAAAAGGTCAACGACCACACGCTCGACATCGTCACCAACGCGCCCTTTCCGATCGTGCCCGAGCTGATCACGCACTGGGCCATGATGAGCAAGAAGTGGTGCGAAGAGAACCAGGCCGTCAAGCCCGTGGACCGCCGCAAAGGCATTGAAAACGCCGCCTCATTCCGCGCCAACGGCACAGGTCCGTTCATGCTCAAAGACCGCCAGCCCAACGTGCAAACACGTTTTGTGCGCAACAACAACTACTGGGGCAAGGTCCCGGGCAACGTCGATGAAGTGATTTTTTCGGTCATCGGCAACGATGCCACCCGCGTGGCGGCCATGATGTCGGGCGAGCTGGATGTGATGGAGCCTGTGCCGGTGCAAGACGTGGAGCGGCTGAAGGCGAATGACAAACTCAAGGTGCTGCAAGGCCCTGAGCTGCGTGCCATTTTCCTGGGCATGGACCAAAAGCGCGACGAGTTGCTGTATTCCAACGTCAAAGGCAAAAACCCCTTCAAGGATGTGCGGGTCCGCAAAGCGTTCTACCAGGCGATCGACATCGACACCATCAGGAGCCGCGTGATGCGCGGTGCGGCCACCCCCTTGGCGCTGATGTACCCCCCACAAGTCAACGGATTCCCGGCCGATCTGGCCAAGCGCATGCCTTACGACGTGGAGGCGGCCAAGAAATTGTTGGCCGAAGCGGGTTACCCCAATGGCTTTGAAGTCAAGCTGAACTGCCCGAACGACCGCTACGTCAACGATGCAGAAATTTGCCAGGCCGTGGCCGCCAACCTGGCCAAAGTGGGTGTCAAGGTCAACCTGGAGGCCGAAACCAAAGGCACTTATTTCCCCAAGATCCTGACCCGCAACACCAGCTTTTACATGCTGGGCTGGACCGCCAGCACCGTGGATGCGCACAACGTGATGTACCCCATCTTGTCTTCGCCCGGTGACGGTGGCCGTGGGCAGTTCAACCTGGGCGCCTACAGCAACCCCACGGTGGACGAGCTGACCACCAAAGTGGCTTCCGAGACCGACCAGAAAAAGCGCAACGAGATGATCCGCGAGGCCATGAAGATTCACCAGGATGACGTCGGGCACCTGCCTTTGCACCAGCAAGCGCTCAATTGGGTCACCAAGAAAAACATTGAGCTCGTGCAGTTCCCAGACAACGGCATGGCCTGGAAATTCATCACGGTCAAACCTTAAGGGCTGAGCATGCAATCCACTTGGCAACGATGGTGGCACAGCGATGTCGGTTACAGCTTTCGCCAGTCGCCCACGGCGATGGTGGCCGCTGGCATCGCCGTGATCTGCCTTTTCTGTTCGGTCTTTGCCGGGTGGGTGTCGCCCACCAACCCGTTTGATCTGGCCACGCTGGAGCTGAGCGATGCCCGCTTGCCACCGGCTTGGCTGGAAGGCGGCACCACCAAGTTCTTGCTGGGCACCGACGACCAGGGGCGTGACATTTTGTCGGCCCTGATCTACGGCTCGCGCATCTCCCTGGTGGTGGGGCTGGCTTCGGTGGTCTTGTCGGTGGCTGTGGGCGTGGGGCTGGGTTTGATGGCAGGTTTTCTGGGCGGCTGGATTGACGCGTTGCTGATGCGACTGTGTGATGTGATGCTGTCTTTTCCGGCCATTCTGGTGGCGCTTTTGATTGCGGGTGTGGGGCGCGCCTTGTTTCCCAATGCGCACGAGTCGCTGGCCTTTGGCGTGTTGATCATCTCGATCTCACTGACGGGTTGGGTACAGTACGCGCGCACCGTGCGCGGCACCACCCTGGTGGAGCGTAACAAGGAATATGTGCAGGCTGCCCGCGTGACCGGGGTCGCACCCTTGCGCATCATGGCCCGGCATGTGCTGCCCAATGTGATGGGCCCGGTCATGGTGCTGGCCACCATCCAGGTGGCCACGGCCATCATCACCGAGGCCACGCTGTCGTTTCTGGGCGTGGGCGCACCGCCCACCTCGCCCTCGCTGGGCACCCTGATCCGGGTGGGCAACGACTATTTGTTCTCGGGCGAATGGTGGATCACGATTTTTCCGGGGCTGATGCTGGTGCTGATTGCCTTGTCGGTCAACCTGTTGGGTGACTGGTTGCGCGATGCGCTGAATCCGAGATTGCGATGAGCCTCTTACAAGTCAACAAGCTGGTGGTGGAGTTCCCCAGCCGCCACGGCACTTTGCGTGCGCTGGACGGTATTTCTTTTGACATCGCCCCCGGCGAAATTTTGGGCGTGGTCGGTGAATCCGGTGCGGGCAAATCGCTCACGGGGGCCGCCATCATCGGCCTGCTGGAGCCGCCAGGCCGTGTGGCCAGTGGTCAGATCGTGCTGGAAGGCCAGCGCATCGACCACTTGAACGCCGACCAGATGCGCCACATCCGGGGCCGCAAGATCGGGGCCATTTTTCAGGACCCGCTGACCTCGCTGAACCCGCTCTACACCATCGGCAGGCAACTGACCGAAACCATTTTGGCCCACTTGCCAGTGACACCCAAAGAGGCACGACAGCGCGCCATCGATTTGTTGAAAGACACCGGCATCTCGGCCGCCGAAGAGCGCATTGACCATTACCCGCACCAGTTTTCGGGCGGCATGCGTCAACGTGTGGTGATTGCCCTGGCCCTGGCGGCCGAGCCACAGCTGATCGTGGCCGACGAGCCGACCACCGCGCTGGATGTGTCGATTCAGGCGCAGATCATCAGCTTGCTCAAGAAGGTTTGCAAAGAACGGGGCGCTGCCGTGATGCTGATCACGCACGACATGGGTGTGATCGCCGAAACCTGTGACCGCGTGGCCGTGTTGTACGCCGGGCGTGTGGCCGAAATCGGCCCGGTGCACCAGGTCATCAACCACCCGGCCCACCCTTACACCGCAGGCCTGATGGCCTCGATCCCCGACATGGACAGTGACCGTGAACGCCTGAACCAGATTGACGGCGCCATGCCGCGCCTGAACGCCATTCCGACCGGTTGCGCATTCAATCCGCGCTGCCCCAAGGCATTTGCCCGCTGCAGCCTAGAGCGCCCCGAACTGGTGAACGCCGGGGCCAACCGTGCGGCCTGCTGGTTGCACGATGGGAGCGCGGCATGAGTGCCGGCAAACCCCAGCCGCTGGTCGTTGCGCACGATCTGGCCAAAACCTTTGACGTGTCGGCCCCGTGGCTGAACCGCGTGCTCGAGCGCAAACCGCGTCAGCTGCTCAACGCCGTCGATGGCGTGAGCTTCGAGATCGAACGCGGCAAGACCCTGGCCCTGGTGGGAGAGTCCGGTTGCGGCAAGAGCACCGTGGCCCGCTTGCTGGTGGGCTTGTACGAGCCCACGCGCGGCGGCCTGAGCTTTGATGGGCAAGACGCCCACGCCGCCTTCAAGTCACCTGCATCCCAAAAGATGCGCCAACGCATCCAGATGATTTTTCAGGACCCTTATGCCAGCCTGAACCCGCGCTGGACGGTGGACAACATCATTGGCGAGCCCCTCAAAGAGCACGGATTGATCCACGACGCGGGCGAGCTGAAAGCGCGTGTGGCCGAGCTGCTCACGTCCGTGGGTTTGTCGCCGCTCGACATGGTGAAGTACCCGCACCAGTTCTCGGGCGGGCAACGCCAGCGCATCTCGATTGCACGCGCCCTGGCCACGGCCCCGGAGTTTCTGGTGTGTGACGAACCGACCTCGGCGCTGGATGTGAGTGTGCAGGCGCAGGTGCTGAACATCATGAAAGACCTGCAACGCGAACGGGGCCTGACGTACTTGTTCATCAGCCACAACCTGGCCGTGGTGCGCCATGTGAGCGACCAGGTGGGCGTGATGTATCTGGGTCGACTGGTCGAGTTGGCCGACAAGCACACGCTGTTTGGCAACCCGCAGCACCCTTACACCAAGATGCTGCTGGACGCGATTCCCAAAATGCACGACACCGGCCGCGCCCGCACGCCGGTGCAAGGCGAAGTGCCCAACCCGCTCAACCCGCCCACGGGTTGCACTTTCCACCCGCGCTGCCCTCAGGCCAGCGACATCTGCCGCGCCGAACGCCCGCTGCTGCGCGACTTCAAAGGCATCAAGATCGCCTGCCACGCGGTGGTGTGAGTCCAGCGCCTGCGGATAAATAAAAAACCCACCGTGTTGCCACGGTGGGTTTTTAAGCTTTTAACGCTCAGCTGGCTTGCGCCAGCGGGGAATTAGAAAGTGTGACGCACGCCGACAGCGAATGTGTCGTGCTTGGTTGCAGTAGCAGCCTTGTTTTTGCCTTGGCCCATCAAAGCGTAAGCGGTTGTACGCTTGCTCAGGCTGTAGTTGGCGCCAACTTGGACGCCGTTGGTTTTGACAGAAGCGGCGCCGCTGTCAATGTACTTGCCACTGCTGACAGTTGCGTTCAAAGTCACAGCGCCCACAGGAGCGGATACGCCGAAGTTGGTGGTGGTGACTTTGCCAGCATCAGCTGCGGAACCAGCTTTGGCCGAAGTAGCGACAGCCATCAGCTTAGCGACGCCCAGATCGTAAGAAGCGCCAATGCTGTTGGCTTTGCGGTCAGCCAAAGCGTTGCTCAGATCAACTGCAGTAGCAATGCCAGGAGCGGCATAAGCCAGTTTCGCCAGTTTGATGGTCTCAGTCGCTGCTTTCACAGTCAAAGGACCGTTGGCGTAGCTCAGACCCAAAGCAGTGGCGTTGCCAGCATTGCCGGACACAACGGGGTTGCCGCCTTGTGCGACTTCAGCAAAACCCAGCTCCAGGGCAGCGGTGAAACCGCTGAAAGAAGGTGTGGTGTACACGACGGCATTGGATGTGCGAACGGTCGATGTACCGCCGCCCAACCAGCCAGCAGCAGTGGCGTTGCCGTTAGCGTCAAATGCGCCTTGCACGCCATGGATCTGGCTGTATTGACGACCCAGGTTCACAGAACCGAAACCGCCTGTCAAGCCCACGTAGGACTGACGGTTGGCCATGGAAGTCGTTGCTTCATCAGGTTGCACGCTGTATTCCATCAGGAAGTTCGCAGCCAAGCCACCACCCAGGTCTTCGGTGCCTTTCAAGCCAAAGCGGCTGCCGCTCAAAATGGAATTCAAACCAGTTGTTTTAGTAGCGACAGTGCCCACAGTTTTCTTGTCAGTGTTGTAGCCCAAGTCAGCAACACCGTACAAAGTCACGGAAGATTGAGCGAAAACGGCACCAGAAACGGTGGCCAATGTAGCCAGAGCAGCTACATTGTTGATTATTTTTGCGAATAAAGAATTATTTTTAAATTTGTCGGTCTATACTTTTCTAACTATGACGATTCGGCCTCTTTTAGCCTCCTTGTGCGCCAGTTTGGATGATTTTCTGGCGAAACCCCTGGACATCGTGGGTGTGTCCGGGGCGTCGGCCGTGGCCATCCTGGATGCGAACCAACCGGTCTTCTATGTGGTGAGTCCGGATTTTTGGAAAAAAATTGCCCATCCAGAGCGCGTCAATTCGGCAAAAGCGACGAAATCCATTGAATTCGATGTGGATGAGGAGATCGAACAGGCCTTTTCTCGGCGTTCGGCCCCACCGGCCAAACCCGCCCGGACTGAAGATGCACTGGCGGGCTCGGTGCTGACCCGAGGCGCCATGCGGTTCAACCGGTTCGATGCCCTGGCCGATCAGTTGCTGGAGCAGGAAACCCAGCGGGTCCAGCGGGGGGAGTTGAGTGCGGCTTCGGTGGGCATTTTGAAGAACCGGCTGGATGCGCATGTGTTGCCGTATTTCAAATACATCCCGCCGTCCCAGGTCACGCCAATGATGATGGACGCGTTCGTCAAGCGCTTGACGGACAGCCAGCTCAGTTCCACCACGGTATCGCAATACCTGGTGGTGGTGCGCAAGCTGCTCAAGCTGGCCATTCGGCACGGTTTATTGCGTGAGGTGCCGGAGCTGCCTTCGATCAAGGTGGCCAATCGGCCCCGTTCAATGCTGAGTTTGAAAGAATATGCCGCCGTGGTGCGCACCGCACACCGCTTGACCAGCAAAGGGTCTCGGGCCCCGGAGGTCAAGGCATCCACCAGCCACCGCGAGCGCTTTTGGGTGCAGCCCCGGCATTTGTGCTTGCCGTCCGACATGGCGTGGGTGATCCGCTTCATGGTGAACAGTTTTGTGCGGCCCGGCGATTTGCGCCAGCTCCAGCACAAGCATGTGCAGGTGGTTCGGGGGAACAGTGTGTATTTGCGCATGAACTTGCCGCAAACCAAGCGCCACGACGCGCCCATGGTCACTTTGCGGCCTGCTGTGCAGGTGTACGAATCGGCCTTGGCCCACGCCAAGCGAGCGGGTTACGGCCAGCCAGACGACTATGTGTTTTTGCCTGCAGAAAAAGACCGCAATTACGCGCTGGCGGTGCTGGGCTTCTGGTTCAAATGGGTGATGCGCGAGGCGGGCGTTGCGCCAGAAGACGCCATGGGGCGTTTGCGCACGCTTTATTGTTTGCGGCACACCTCGATCATGTTCCGACTTTTGTATGGCCAGGGCATTGACATGCTGACCCTGGCCCGCAATGCCCGCACGTCGGTGCAGATGATTGAGCGCTTTTACGCCTCGGCGCTGGACGGTGAGATGAACGTGGCCATGCTGCAAAGCCGCCGAACCCAAAAGTAGGGGGTTTGACGATGGCACATGCGAATGCCATTCGGCCGCAGGGGCGGCCTCCCACAAAAATCCTCCGAGCCTTGTGGGAGTGCGCCCCTGCGCGCGAATGCTTTGGCGTGGTCAGCGCTTGGCGTTGTAGCGTTTCCAAAGTGGCGGCACGATCAGCAGCATGGCGGCCACGGCCATCAGGCTGCCCGACAAAGGCCGTGTGAAGAAGGTGGACCATTCGCCCTGGCTGATGGTCAGCGCCTGGCGCATGGATTGTTCACCCAGTGGAGCCAGGATCAGGCCCACGATCAGGGGCGCGGCCGGGAAGTCAAAGCGCCGCATGATGTAACCCAGCAAGCCGAAGACAAACAGCAGGCCCACATTGAACACCGAGTTGCCCGCGCCATACACGCCTGCGGTCGAGATCACGATGATGCCGGCGTACAGCCAGGGTGGCGGGATCTTCAGCAGCTTGACCCACAGGCTGACCAGCGGCAGGTTCAGCACCAGCAAGATCACGTTGCCGATGTAGAGGCTGGCGATCAGCGTCCACACCAGGCTGCCTTGCTGACTGAACAGTTGGGGGCCGGTCTGGATGCCGTAGCCTTCAAAGGCCGACAGCATGATGGCCGCCGTGGCCGAGGTAGGGATGCCCAGCGTCAGCAGTGGCATCAACACGCCTGCCGCGGCGGCGTTGTTGGCGGCTTCGGGGCCGGCCACACCTTCGATGGCGCCGTGGCCGAATTCTTCGGGGTGCTTGGAGAGTTTTTTCTCGGTGTAGTACGACAGCAGTGTGGGCAACTCGGCGCCGCCTGCAGGCATGGCACCAATCGGGAAGCCAAAGAACGCCCCGCGGAACCAGGGTTTCCAGGAACGTGCCCAATCTTGTTTGCTCATCCACAGGCTGCCCGACAGCTTCATGACTTCGCCGGTCTTGGACTCACGCCCTTGCCAGGCCAGGTACAGGGCTTCGCCCACCGCAAACAGGCCCACTGCGGCCACGGTCACCTCGATGCCGTCCAGCAATTCGGGGCGGCCAAAGGTGAAGCGCGGTTGTCCGGTTTGCAGGTCCACGCCCACCATGCCCAAGAGCAAGCCCAGGCCCAGCGCCACCAAGCCGCGCAGCATGGAGTTGCCCAGCACAGCGGACACCGCCACCACCGACAGCACCATGAGGCTGAAGTATTCGGCAGGCCCAAAGGCGAGTGCGGCTTCGACCACCCAAGGGGCCACAAAAGTCAGGGCCAGCGTGCCGATGGTGCCGGCCACAAAGCTGCCAATGGCCGCAGTGGCCAGGGCTTGCCCTGCGCGGCCTCTGCGGGCCATTTTGTTGCCTTCCAGGGCCGTGACCACCGCCGCCGACTCGCCCGGGGTATTGAGCAAGATGGAAGTGGTGGAGCCGCCATAAGCTGCGCCGTAATAGATGCCCGCGAACATCACGAACATGCTGGTGGCAGGCACGTGGTAGGTCAGGGGCAAGAGCAAGGCGATGGTCAAGGCCGGGCCAATGCCAGGCAGCACGCCGACCAGCGTGCCGACAAAGCAGCCCACGAAACCCCACATCAACGTGGTGGGCTGCAAGGCAATGGCAAAGCCGCCCATCAGGGCGTCAAAGGCTTCCATGGGGTATCCGATCGAAAAACGTGAAAACTTCGGTCCGCAGTACTGGCGCGACCAGGCTCAGAACCACCAGGGCAGTGCCGGGCCCAGGCCCACGCCCAGAAGTTGGGCAAAGACAAACCAGAATGTGCTGGCGATGGCGCCACACATCAGCGCTGACTTGGGGCTCAGCGGTGCGTCAAACGCACGGGCCACGCCCATGCCGCACAAAGTGCCGGGAATGACGAAGCCCAACGGGATGACCAGGGCGATGAAGGCCGCCCCGCCACCCAGCAAGCTCAGGACACGGGCATTGGCGCCGGGCAGGGGCGATTGGTCCGGGGCCAGGCTTTCATCGGCCTGGCGACCGCGCCAGGCGCTGATGCCGTAGAGCAGGGCGAACACGCTGAGCACGCCCACGATCACGCCCGGAGCCAGCACAGGGCCCACGGTCATCTGCATCAAGGATTCAGGAATGACCGTGACCTGCCAAGCGGCCACCCCGCACAGGGTGACCAACAAAAGGGCAACGCGGAAGGGCGTCATGCCAGGCCCAGCTCTTTCATCAGCACGACTTTGTCTTCGATGTCTTTGAGCAGGTCGCGTTCAAACGGACGCTCGGTCATGAAGGCATCGGTCCATTTGCGGGTTTCGAGTTCCTGACGCCACTGGCTGGAGGCGTTGAGCTTGGTGATGAAGTCGATCATGGCTTCGCGCTGAGCCGCCGAGATGCCGGGAGGGGCAAACACGCCGCGCCAGTTGGATTCGGTGACGTTGACACCCAACTCGCTCAGCGTGGGCACGCTGACACCGGGGATGCGGCGTTTGCCGGAGACGGCCAAGGGGATCATGCGACCGGCCTTGATTTGTTCTTCGAACTCGGAGTAACCCGAAATACCGGCGGTCACTTGGCCACCCAAAATGGCCGCGTTGGCGGGGCCGCCGCCGGCAAAGGCCACGTAAGCTGCTTCGCGGGGGTTCTTGCCCAGGGCTTTGATCAACATGCCCAAAATCAGGTGGTCGGTGCCGCCTGCGCTGCCGCCCGCCACAGACACGGCCTTGGGGTTGGCTTTGATGGCGGCTTCCAGGTCTTTCCAAGACTTGATCTTGCCGTTGGCGGGCACCACGATCACACCGGCTTCTTCGGTCAGACGGGCAATCGGGGTCACGTCCTTGATGGTGACGGGGCTCTTGTTGGCAATGCCCGCACCGATCATGACCGAGCCGCCCACCATGAGCGCGTTGCCCTGGCCTTTGCGCTGGTTCACAAAACGGGGCAGACCGACCATGCCGCCTGCGCCGCCGACGTTTTCAAATTGCATGTTGCCCACCAGGCCTGCGGCCTTGGCGGCGCGTTCGATGGCGCGGGCGGTGCCGTCCCAGCCGCCACCGGGGGCTGCGGGGACAAACATGCTGATGCTGGCGATCAGCGGTTTGGCCTGGGCCCAGGCGGGCAGGGTGAACGAGGCACCAGCGGCAGCGCCGAGGGCCAGGAAGTCGCGTTTGGAAATGGACATGCAGGTCTCCTGTGTGAAAATAAAAACACAACTGCCGGGCGCGTGCCTTGGGCAGACGTCTCAATTTTGGTGCATGAACCGGCGCCAAGCTGTCAATCACCTGTCAAACCAGTTCAGTGAATACCCTAAAGCCCCGCATCCTGTTGGTAGAAGACACACCCGACATTGCCCTGTGGCTGGGCACGGCCTTGCGCCAGGGCGGCATGGCGGTCGACTTTGCGACCGATGGCTTGCAGGCCGACCGTTGCCTGCAAGCCGGCCACGGTTTCGATGCGGTGTTGCTTGATCTGCAATTGCCGGGGCAGGACGGTTTGAGTGTGTTGCAGGCCTTGCGCGCCCGGGGCGATGCGGTGCCGGTGTTGATCCTGACCGCGCGGGCCAGCGTGCCCGACCGGGTGCTGGGCCTGAACATGGGGGCCGACGATTACTTGCCCAAGCCATTTGACCTGAGTGAACTCGAGGCGCGTTTGCAGGTCTTGCTGCGCCGCCATGGCCGGGTGAAAACCACGGCGCTGCGTTGGGGGCCGCTGGAGATGCAGCCGGAAAACGGCGCGGTGCAGTTGCACGGCCAGGTGTTGGCGCTGACCAAACGCGAAGCCGCCGCGCTGCGGGTGTTGTTGGAGTCGCCCCAGCGCACGGTCAGCAAAGAGCAGTTGCACGCCGAGGTGTTTGCCGACGAGGCCACCGGGCTGGACGCGGTGGAGGTGCTGATTTACCGGCTGCGCAAAAAACTCGAAGCGGGGGCATTGCAGTTGGGCCAGCCGTGCGAGGTGATGATCACCACCTTTCGCGGCATGGGTTACATGCTGACCTCGCCTTCGGGGCAGGCCTGACGTGGCGCAGACCCGATCGCACCCGGGCCACGCGGCGGCGTCTTTGCGCAGGCGCTTGCTCAGCTGGATCTTGCTGCCGCTGGCCGGCTTGATCGGCATCAACGCCTGGGTGGGCTATGGCAACGCGGTGCAGGCGGCCAACGAGGCGTATGACCGTTCCTTGTACCTGGCCGCACGCACCTTGGCCGAAGAGCTGGAGTGGCGCGATGGCCGGGTGCAGCTGGACGTGATGAAGGCCGCAGGCTATCTGTTTGAAAACCACACCGGTTCGCGCTTGTTTTACAAAGTCACCACGCCGGGCGGGCAGTGGTTGGCGGGTGTCGCAGCCTTGCCCGATGTGCCTGTGCGCACCCAGTCGGCGGTGAAGTATTTTGCTTTGGTGCAGTTTGACGATGGGGTGTACCAGAACCTGCCTGTGCGCCTGGCGCAGCTCACGCACGTCATGGAGGACACGGCCTTGGGTGACCCGCTCATCAAGATCACGGTGGCCGAAACCATGGAGGCGCGCCAGCAACTCATTCAGCACATTTTGTGGGACACGCTGGGCAGCCAGGGCTTGTTGTTGCTGGCGGCGGCGCTGTTGGTGGTCTGGGGGGTGCAGCGCGGTATTCGGCCACTGGAGGCCTTTCGGCAGCAATTGGCGCAAAAGGCCGATGACGATTTTTCGCCCATTCAATTGCCCGATTTGCCGCGTGAATTGCGGCCCCTGATCGAGACCCTGAACAGCTACCTGGACCGCCTGGGTCGGTTGATCGACATCCGCAAACGCTTTCTGGACAACGCGGCGCACCAGCTGCGCACCCCGCTCACCGCATTGAAGACGCAACTGGCGCTGGCGCAGCGCAATGCCGAGCCACAACAGGCGCAGGCCTTGATGGCGGCCGCGCGCCAAACCACCGACGACGCGGTGCGGTTGACCGAGCAACTGCTGGCCATGACACGCGTCGAGCACGCGCGCGAAATGCACAGCCCACACACCGTGAACCTGGTGGCGCTGGCCCGGCAAGTCACGCAAGAGCATTTGATGCGCGCCCACCAATGCGGTGATGACCTGGGGTTGGAGGTGCAAGTGGCGCAGTGCGAGGTGCAGGGGGTGGACCTGTTGTTGCACGAGGCCTTGAGCAACCTGATTGACAACGCCATCCACCACGGACCCAAGGGCACGCACATCACGGTGCGCGTGGGCGAGGGCTGGTTGGAGGTGGAAGACGATGGCCCGGGCATTGCGCCGCAACACCAGGCCCATGTGTTCGAACGGTTTTACCGGGCCGCGCCTTCGGGTGTGTCGGGCAGTGGCCTGGGTCTGGCCATCGTGAAAGAAATCGCCAGCCAGCATGGCGCCCTGCTGGAGGTGCGCAGCCCGGTAAAAGCAGGGCGGGGCACGGCCTTGCGGATCACTTGGGCGCTGGCCTGAGTGGCGGCAACTTCCGCCAACGGCGTCTTGTGGCGCTTGGTGGTGTTCAGTGGCGTTCAGGTGTAGCGCTTGCTGCGCAGGTTGTTTTTCATGTCGCGCAGCGTGGGTTGCAGTTCTTCGCCAATGCGCAGGGCCACGGTGGTGGCGAGAATGTCAATGATGAGCAAGTGCAACAGGCGCGAGACCATGGGGCTGTATTTGTCGTAGCCCTCGGGGTGGTCGGCCGTCAGGTGGATGTGCCCGGCGCTGGCCAGGGGTGAGCCGCTGGCGGTGATGACGATGGTGGTGGCCCCTTGCTTTTTGGCGATGTCGCAGGCGTCCATCAAATCGCGGGTGCGGCCCGAGTTGGAGATGATCACGGCACAGTCGCCCGGCCTGAGCATGGAGGCGCTCATGACCTGCATGTGGCCGTCGCTGTAGGCGATGGCATTGACCCCCAGGCGGAAGAATTTGTGCTGCGCGTCTTGCGCCACGATGCCGGAGTTGCCCACGCCATAAAACTCGATGCGGCGGTTGGTTTTTTGGGTGGCCGCCAAGGCTTGCGCCGCGTGTTCCAGCGCGAAAGAGCTGGCGTCGTTGCGGTACTTCAGGAAGGCCGCCACGGTGTTGTCAATCACCTTGACCGCGATGTCGCTGGTTTTGTCGTCCGCGTCCACGCTGCGGTGGATGAACGGCACCCCCTCGCTCACGCTGCCCGCGAGCTTGAGTTTGAAGTCGGACAGGCCGTCGTAACCCATGCTGCGGCAAAAGCGCACCACGGTGGGTTTGCTCACATGCGAGCGGTCGGCCAGTTCCGTGACCGGCAAATTGGCAAAGGCCCGGGGGTCGGCCAGCACCAGCTTGCCCACACGTTGCTCGGCCGGGGCCAAGGAGGGCAATGACGCCTTGATTCGTTCGAGCATGGGGGTGTCTCCGGTTTAAATTTCTTCGGACCAGCAAAAGCCGTCGCGCGCGATCATGGCGCTGGAGGCGCTGGGGCCCCAGGTGCCTGCGGCGTAAGGGCGCGGGCCGATGCTGTCGTTTTTCCAATGTTGCAGGATGGGTTCGACCCAGCGCCAGGCTTCTTCTTGTTCGTCGCTGCGCACAAACAGGTTCAGGCGGCCATCGAGCACGTCCAGCAACAGGCGTTCGTAAGCGCCCACGCGCTGGCTGCCAAAGCGTTTGTCAAAGTCCAGGTCCAGGTGCACCGGGCTCAGGGTGGCGCCGCCGCTGCCTTCGCCGCGCTTGCTCTGGCCCTGGGCAAACAGGTGCAGTTCCAGCCCGTCCTTGGGTTGCAGGTGGATGACCAGTTTGTTGGCGTGACCGACGGGGCTTTTGAAAATTTCGTGCGGCGTCGGGCGGAAATTGATTTCGATGTGTGCCTCACGCGAGGCCATGCGTTTGCCGGTGCGGATGTAAAACGGCACGCCCGCCCAGCGCCAATTGGCGATCTCGGTGCGCAAGGCCACAAAGGTTTCGGTGCTGCTGCTGGGGCTGACACCTTGCTCATCGCGGTAGCCGGGCACGGCGTGGCCGAAGATGCTGCCCGCGCTGTATTGGCCACGGATGACGTGCTGGCTGAGGGTTTCGGGCGTCCAGCGTTTCAAGGCGCGCAGCACCTTGAGTTTTTCGTCGCGGATCGCATCGGCGTGGGCGTTGATGGGCGGCTCCATGGCGATGGCGCACAGCAGTTGCAAGGCGTGGTTTTGCACCATGTCGCGCAGTGCGCCCGTGGTTTCGTAAAAGCCGCCGCGTTTTTCCACACCCAGCTCTTCGGACATGGTGATCTGGATGTTGGCGATGTGTTCGCGCCGCCACAGGGGCTCAAACAGGGCGTTGCCAAAGCGCATGGCAAACAGGTTTTGCACCGCTGGCTTGCCCAGGTAGTGGTCGATGCGGAAGATCTGTTGTTCTTTGAAGACTTGGCCCACCGCCAGGTTGATGGCGCGATTGGACGCCAGGTCGTGGCCCAGCGGTTTTTCCAGCACGATGCGGGTCTTGGGCGTGTTCAGCCCACTGGCGGCCAATTGCTCACACACGGTGGTGAACAAACTGGGCGCGGTGGACAAATACATCACCACGGTGTCGGTTTCGCGTTCGGCCAGGCGCGCCGCCAGGCTCGCGTAGGCCTCGGGCTTGGACAGGTCCATGCGCACGTAGCACAGCAGGCTGGCAAAACGGGCGAATTCTTCGGGGTTGGGGCGCTTGTCCCCTTCGACCTGCTCAAAGCGCGACTGGATTTGCTGGCGGTATTGCGCGTCGGTCAGGTCATCGCGGCCCACGCCGATGATGCGACCACCTTCGGGCAAGGTGTCGTGGCGGTAGGCCTGAAACAGGGCGGGCATGAGTTTGCGCCAGACCAGATCGCCTGTGCCGCCGAAGAAAACCAAATCAAAAGCCATGATGTTTTCGAGTTACATGAAAAATTGATTTGTAATGTAACTTTGTTTCACAGATAATTCAAGCCGACTTTCAAAGTCCGGTGCTTTATTTCAGTGGTCACGCTGTGGTAGCGCCGGTATTTGCACCACTTTCACCATTTTTCACCCCTTGGACGGAACGCCATGAACCAACTCGAAGCCCTCAAACAATTCACCACGGTGGTGGCCGATACCGGCGACTTCAAGCAGTTGGCCCAGTTCCAGCCACAAGACGCGACGACCAACCCGTCGTTGATCCTCAAGGCGGTGCAAAAGCCCGAATACGCCCCCCTGCTGGCCGAAACCGTGGCGGCCCACCGCGGCCAGCCGCTGGATGTGGTGATGGACCACTTGCTGGTCCGCTTTGGCAGCGAGATCCTGAAAACCATTCCAGGTCGTGTCTCCACCGAAGTGGATGCCCGCTTGAGCTTTGACACCGCCGCCACCGTGGCGCGCGCGCGCCGCATCATGGGTTTGTATGAGGCGCAGGGCATCGCCCGTGCGCGTGTGCTGATCAAGGTGGCCTCGACCTGGGAGGGCATTCAGGCTGCCGCTGAACTGGAGCGCGAAGGCATCCGCTGCAACCTGACCTTGCTGTTCGCGTTTTGTCAGGCCGTCGCTTGTGGTCAGGCCAAAGTGCAGCTGATCTCGCCTTTTGTGGGCCGCATTTACGACTGGTACAAAAAGACCGCCGGTGCCGCCTGGGACGAAGCTGCCCAAGCGGGTGCCAACGACCCCGGCGTGCAGTCGGTGCGGGCCATCTTCAACCATTACAAAAAGCACGGCATCGCCACCGAGGTCATGGGGGCATCGTTCCGCAACATCGGCCAGATCACCGCGCTGGCAGGTTGCGACTTGCTGACCATCAGCCCCGAATTGCTGGCGCAATTGGCCGCCACCGACGCGCCTTTGGCCCTGGCGCTGGACGCCCAGGCTGCCCACGGCATGGACTTGCCCGCCGTGCACTACGACGAAGCGGCTTTCCGCCTGGCGCTGAATAATGATGCGATGGCCACCGAGAAGCTGGCCGAAGGCATTCGTGCCTTCTGCGCCGATGCCGTCAAGCTCGAAGACTTGATGAAGAAAGCTTGAAGCCAGCTTGGCGACATGTCTCCCCCGTAGGTCGGTGGCTTCAGCCCCGACATGTGGGCCAGGTAAAGACCCTTTGAAAGAACAGCCTTCGGCCGCAGGGGCGACCTCCTACAAAAAAACCGAACCCTTGTGGGATCGCGCCGCCGACCTGCAAAAATTTGCAGCCCCTGCAAACGCCCACTCCCTGAAAGACCTTTATGCGTTGTGACTTGACCCCCGCCTGGAAAAACCTGCAACTGCATGCGCAGGGCTTTGCGGGCTTTGATTTGCGCGCTGCGTTTGCGGCGGATGCCGCGCGTGCGTCCAGCCTGAGTCAAGCGGCCCCCCATGTGTTTGCCGATTTGTCCAAAAACCATGTGGACGCCGCCACCGAAGCGCTGCTGCAAGAGTTGGCCCGCCAGACCGGGCTGGCGGCGCACCGCGATGCGATGTTCCGCGGTGAGCACATCAACCACACCGAAGACCGCGCCGTGATGCATTGGCTGCTGCGCCAGCCCGAAGGCACTTTGGGAGGTAGCCTGGCTGAGCCACTGGCGCTGGTGCACGGCACGCTGAAACCCATGCTGGCCTATGCCGAGCGGGTCCGCGCCGATGCGCAAATCACCGATGTGGTGAACATTGGCATTGGGGGCTCGGACCTGGGGCCGCAAATGGCGGTGCTGGCCATGCAGGACAGGGTGATTCCGGGCAAACGCTTTCACTTTGTGTCGAATGTGGATGGGCATGAGTTGGCGGCGCTGCTGCGGGGTCTGAAGGCCGAAAACACCTTGTTTTTGATCGCCTCCAAAACCTTCACCACCATCGAGACCATGACCAACGCCCGCTCTGCGCTGGGCTGGTTCAAGGCGCAAGGCGGCACCGATGTGGCCCACCACTTTGCGGCCCTGACCACCAACGTGGGCGCTGCGGCCGCGTTCGGCATCACCACCACGTTCGGTTTTTGGGACTGGGTGGGGGGGCGCTATTCGCTGTGGTCGGCCATCGGCTTGCCGGTGGCAATGGCCATTGGCGCGCAGGGCTTCCAAGACTTGCTGGCCGGGGCGCACGCTATGGACCAGCATTTTCAGAACGCACCGCTGAAGGCCAATTTGCCGGTCCGTCTGGGCCTGCTGGATGTCTGGTACCGCAATTTTCTGGGCTACACCAGCCGCTCCATTGCGCCTTATCACAGCGCCTTGCGCCGGGTGCCGGCCTATTTGCAGCAGCTGGAGATGGAAAGCAACGGCAAGCGCGTGGACCGCAACGGCCATGCGCTGCCCTACGGCACATCCCCCGTGTTGTGGGGCGAGCCGGGCACCAACGGCCAACACGCTTACTTCCAGATGCTGCACCAGGGCACCGACACCGTGCCGCTGGAGTTCATCGCCGTGAAAAAGCCCACGCACCAGTTGAAAGACCACCACGAACTGCTGCTGGCCAACGCGATCGCGCAGGCGCAGGCGCTGATGCTGGGCCAGTCGGATGCGGGGGGCCACAAGCACTTCACCGGCAACCGGCCCAGCACGTTCTTGCTGCTGGAAGAACTCACGCCCGCCAGTCTGGGCGCACTGATCGCCTTGCAGGAGCACCGTGTGTTTGTCAGCGGTTCGGTGTGGGGCCTCAACAGTTTTGACCAATGGGGTGTGGAGCTGGGCAAGGTGCTGGCCAAAGACATCCATGCGCGCATGCTGTCGGGCGATGTGGCGGGTCTGGACGCCTCCACGGGGGCCTTGCTGCAGCGGTTGCGGGATTGAACGAAGCGTCCCTGCGGTGAAACGGAGGTCGGAGGGACTCAGATTGCTGCGTTTGGATGGGGTTAATCCCTGCATCAATTATCAATAAAATGATCAAATTTTCTTAAAATCGTGATAATGTCAATCTTGTGATTAATGTCGATTTTTTTTACAAATTCGATGCTGGTGCCATCGTCGTGCTGACGAACCTTGTGGGCTTGTCGCCACCGCATGGCACAGGATCACGCGGCTGTATTTGAAGAAATCACCTGCGCGGTGATGCGTTGTCTTCATGAGTCAACGACACCCATGCGCCCATTGAAAAATGGGCTGTTTGCTTTCCCATTGAACCCTTTGATTGAAAAGAGGCCTCCCATGAAACTGTCTGTCTCCCTGATGTCTGCTTTCGGTGCCTGCGTGCTGGCAGCTGCCCCCACCCTGGTGCACGCGCAAGATCGCGCAACCAAAGACGAGGCCGTGGCCATGGTGGCCAAGGGCATTGCGGCCATCAAGGCCAAAGGTGATGCGGCTTATGTGGAAATGACCGCACCCAACAAGACCTTTGTGAGCAAAGATCTGTATTTGGTGGTGTACGACATGAAAGGCTTTCCCCTGGCGCACGGCCAAAACCCCAAACAAGTGGGCAAAGACCTCATGGGTTTGAAAGATCCCGATGGCAAAGAGTTCGTGCGTGAACGTGTGGAGTTGGCCAAGTCCAAAGGCAAATTCTGGCAAGACTACAAATTCACCGATCCACTGACCAAAAAAGTGCTGCCCAAGCAGATGTATTGCGAAAAATTGGGTGAAACCGCCGTGTGTGGTGGTGTTTACAAATAAGCCCCTCAGGGGGCAATTGGGCCTGCCTTGGCAGGTCTTTTTCTTGCGTTAGGGTTACTGCATGTCTTCTTCCAAGTCTTGGGGTATTGCCGCGAAAATCATGGTCGCTCCGGCGGTCATTGCTTTGTTGCTGGTGTTTTTTGGCTTGTTCAGCAGCCGCAATACATCGGAGCTGGAAAGACTGGTCCAGGCCTTCAACGCGGCCTCTTCGGATGGGAAAATGGCCCAAGAGGCCGAGGCCGGCGTGCATGCCATGCATGCGGCGGTTTACCGCAGTCTGGCCCTGATCAGCATCAAAAATGATGCCAAGGCCGAGCAGGTGGTGGCCGAGCAGTTGACCCTCATGGACGAGATGGAGCGGACCTACGAGTCCGACAAGCGCCCTAAAACCCAAGAACTGTTGGCTTTGCTGGACGCCTACGAGGCCAAGGTCCGTGACGCGTATGACGCCGCCACGTCGGACCCGAATTTGGGGGCCATGATGCTGCAGGGCGCTGACAAGGCGTATGAAGATTTGGTGGTGACTTTGCAAGGCGGCAGCGCGCTCAGTCGCATGACCGAGCAAAAAACGCAGCGCGAACTCTACGAGACGCTGAGCTTCATGCAAAGCAGCCAAGCGATTGTCTTGCTGGTGGCGGTGGTGTTGGGCTTGCTCATTGCCTTGCTTGCTGGGCGGCGCATAGCGCGGCCTTTGCAGAACATGCAAACCCGTTTGTCGGATATCGCGCGCACGGGTGATTTGTCGATGCGCCTGAAGCGCGAAACCGGCGATGAGGTCGGGCGCACGGCCGACTCGGTCAACGTCTTGTTGCAATCGATCAACGATGGGGTGAGTGAAGTCAACCGGGCGGTGACGGCGGTGGCTGCAGGCGATTTCAGCCAAAAAATCAGCGCAGATTTGCGTGGCGATCTGGCCGAGATGAAGACGTCGGTGAACGACGCCATCGATCGGATCGAAAGCACCATGACCGGCTTGGACAAGATGATGGGGGCATTGAGCTCGGGTCATTTTTCCATGCGCCTGGAAGTGAGCGCACAAGGCGCCTATGCCCATACCGTCAAGCAAGCCCAGCAAACCATGCTGGCACTCGACGGCATGCTGGGCGATGTGGGGCGCACCTTGGCCGCCGTGGCGCAGGGGAATCTGGCGGTGCGCGTGACCGCACAAGGTCAGGGTGATTTGAACGAACTCAAGAACAACCTGAACCAATCGCTCAAGTCTTTGGGCGATGCGATGCAAGCCATTCGCAGCAATGCCCGCCAGGTGTCTGTCGCCGCGTCGGAGTCCAGTCACGCCGTGGGGCAGATTGCGGACGGCGTGCAAAACCAGACGCATGCCATCAGCCAAGTGGCGGTGGCTGTGCGTCAGACGGCGGCCTCGGTGTTGGACGTGTCGCGCAACACAGAACAAGCCAGTCAGAAGTCACGTCATTCGGTGGTCGTGATGCGTGACGGTCTGATGAAGATCGAGAAGATGGTGGAAGTGGTCAACAACATCGCGGTCAACTCCGAAAAGATCAACAAGATTACCGAGGTGATTGAAAAGATCGCCAACAAAACCAATCTGTTGTCGCTCAATGCCGCCATCGAGGCGGCGCGTGCCGGCGAGCATGGCAAGGGTTTTGCGGTGGTGGCGGATGAAGTGGGCAAACTGGCGGTCAACAGTGCGGAAAGCTCCAAGGAAATTGCGCAATTGGTGCAGCAAGCTGTTTTGGAAACCGCGCGCGCGGTCGCTGCTGTGGACGCGGTCAGCGCAGACATGAACCTGATCGAGATTGGCTCTCAGGAAACCGATGAAATGCTGCGCCGCATTTCGGCGGCTTTGGAGCAGCAAAGCAGGGCGGTGGATGAGATCAATGCCAACCTCACCAGTGTGGACATGATCGCCCGAGGCAATGCGTCGGCCACCGAAGAAATCACCGCTTCGGTGATGGAGTTGTCACGCATTGCCGAATCCACCCGGATTGAAGTGGACCGGTTTCAGACGGTTTGATGGCCCCCTGAACCTTGTGGGAGCGCCCCCGCGCGCGAATGCCCGTGCCAAGTATTCGCTTATGATTTGACCATGCGCCGATTGTTCCTTTGCTTCTTGCTGTGCCTCATGCCTTTGCGGCTGTTGGCGGGCGTGTGGATGCCCATGGCACAAGGCCTTGCGTACCCCCTTGAAGCTCCTGTCAGTGCCAGTCTGGCGTCACACGCGGATGCGGGGCACGCTGGCCACGAGTTCATGGACATGGCGGTGGCGGGATCGGCGCACAAGATGCATGAAGCGCATGCATTGCATGAGTTGCATGAAGTGCCCAACACGGCGGTCGATGCGGCTGCGTCAAAGGCCGATTGCCACGATGGCGGTTGCCAGTTGTGTGGCGTTTGCCACCAAAGTGCCAACCTCATGGTTTGGCCATGGGGACTGGCGGTGGTTCAAGCCCAGCCAGTGCCTGAGACCGTGCCGCAGCCACAGGCGGCCATGGTGTTGTCGCCGTTGATCAAACCCCCCATTTCCTGAACTTCACACCCCAGGTGCGTCTGCTGGCCGTTGGGGCTGGCCGATGCGGTGTTTGTTCGTTCAAGGAAATTGGCATGTCCCACTTTTTCAAACGCGCCTTGGGCCTTTGGGCCTCAGGCGCTGCGCTGCTGGCGTGCGTGTGGTCTACGGCCTCGGCGCAGGCCCAGGTGTCCACCCCGTCGGCCCCTGCTTCCGCGCATGTCCATGGCGCGCAGCCGACCGTTCCTGTGCCCGTGCCGCCGGATGCGTCTGCCCCCACGCGTGGCGCAGCGCTTGGTTGGCAAGACGCCAACCGCGCGGTGGCCCAGTTCCCGCGAGGCCATGCCGATGTGCTGCGTTGGGAGCAAAAAAACACGCCGCAGTCCTCCACTGCGCCCGTGCATCCAGATGCAGGCCAACTCACCTTGGCGCGCGCCACCCGTCTGGCCATGCAAGACCAGACGCCCTGGATCAAGCCGGGCATGGGTGCGCAGGACATCGCCGAAACACGCCAGCAGGCCGCGGCGCTGCGCTGGGCGGTGCAAAAACAATGGGTCGATGCGGTGGCTGCGCGCCAGTCGGTGGCGCACAGCCGTGACATTCTGGCGGTGGCGCAAGCGGGCGCCGAGCTGGCGCAGCGCATGGCGCAGGTGGGCAACTGGAGCCGCGTGCGGCAAATCCAGGAAGAGCTGCCGCTGTGGGATGCCCACAGCCGTTTGGCCAACGCCGAATGGCAAGCCGAGCGCGCGCTGAACGCGTTGTGGCAGCGCATCGGTGCCGGCATGACGCTGCAGGCGCTGGCGCAGCAATTGCCGGCCTATTTGCCGCTTGATTTGCCCGCTGCTGGGCTGGTGGGGTCAACCGGGGACGGGGCTGGCGACCAGCTCAGTCTGAAGCTGGACGATGTGGCCGCCTTGCAGGCGCAGGCCTTGCAGGCGCATGTGCAGTGGGGGTTGCAAGACGTGCAGGCGCGGCGCTTGATGGCCGGTTTGGGCTTGAGTGCCACCGACTTGCAGGCGGCTCAAAATGCACTGAACGCGCAGGCCGGACAGGATGTGCCGGTGTGGGACCCCCGCACCATGCGCTGGGGGCATGACTTTGAAAACGCCTGGCAGGCCCGCACCCAGGCCGATCGTCTGGCGCGCCAGGTGCGTGCCGATGTGCAGGTGGCGGTGGCCGCTTACAAGCTGGCGCGCCAGAACGCGCACACCAGCCGGGCCGAAGTGCTGCGTTTGCACAATGAACTCACGCAAGAAACGGCGCTGCGTTACAACGGCATGCTCCAAAGCACCTGGGATCTGCTGGCCAGTGCCCGCACTCGGACCGAACGCGTGGATGCGGCCTTGCAAGCGCAACGCCAGGCATGGCTGGCGCAGGCCGACCTGATGGCCGTGCTGGCTGGTTTGCCTTATTCGGCCAGCACCGATGCGGCTGGCACGCCCAGTCCCTCCAACACCAACAGCACAGGACACTGACCATGCAACGCCGAGATTTTTTTCACCAAGCCATGGCAGCAGCCGGTGTCGCTGTCGCCACCACGTCCGTCAGCCGCAGCGCGCTGGCGGGCTTGCCCGAGCCCGTCATGCAGACCCGTCCCGACACGGCCCCGCCGTGGACGCCGCCGGGGGTCACGGGCGCCGGCCGTCCTTACAACCCGGTGGTGACCCTGAACGGCTGGACCTTGCCGTTTCGCATGAAAGACGGGGTCAAGGAATTCCATCTGGTGGCCGAACCGGTGGTGCGCGAAATGGCGCCGGGCTTTGTGGTCAACATGTGGGGCTACAACGGGCAAAGCCCCGGACCCACCATCGAGGTGGTCGAGGGGGACCGGGTGCGCATTTTTGTGACCAACCACTTGCCTGAGCACACCACCGTGCACTGGCATGGCCAGCGTGTGCCCAACGGCATGGACGGTGTGGGCGGTCTGAACCAAAAGCAGATTCCGGTGGGCAAGACGTTCGTGTACGAATTCGTGGTGCGCCGGCCGGGCACCTTCATGTACCACCCGCACGCCGACGAGATGACGCAAATGGCCATGGGAATGATGGGCTTGTGGATCACCCATCCCAAAGCCCCGCATCCGCTGATTGCCGAGGTGGACCGTGATTACGCATTCCTGCTCAACGCGTTCGATGTGACGCCCGGTGCCAAAACCCCCAACGTGAACACCATGCTGGACCAGAACATCTGGAGCTGGAACAGCCGGGTGTTTCCTGGCATCAGCCCCTTGGTTGCACGCCTGAATGAGCGGGTGCGGGTGCGCGTGGGCAACCTGACGATGACCAACCACCCGGTGCACATCCACGGCATCGAGTTCGAGGTCACGGGCACCGACGGCGGACCTGTGCCCACCACCGCGCGCTGGCCCGAAGTGACCACCGATGTGGCGGTGGGCCAGATGCGCCAGCTGGAATTTGTGGCCAACGAGCCCGGTGACTGGGCCATGCATTGCCACAAGAGCCACCACACCATGGGCGCCATGGGCCATGGCGTGCCCACCATGATCGGCGTGGACCACCGGGGTCTGGTGCAAAAAATCCAGAAACTCATCCCCGACTACATGCTCATGGGTGAACGCGGCATGGCCGACATGGGCGAGATGGAGATGTCACTGCCTGCCAACACCTTCCCGATGATGACGGGCACCGGCCCTTATGGCCCTGTTGAGATGGGCGGCATGTTCACCACGCTCAAGGTGCGGGCCGAGCAAAAGCGCGGCGATTACAGCGACCCCGGCGATTACGTGCAACCGGCGGGCACGCGGGCGTATGAGTACACCGGCCCGGTGGCGCCTGCGCCCCAGGCGCCTAACGCATCCAATGCGGCGCGCGCACCAGGCGCTGCCCCTGCGCCGTCTGCGGCAGGCAGCGCGCGCAAGCCCCAGGGCCGTTCGCACCATGGCGCTGGCCACTGAACCTTTGGCCCCTTCGAGGGCTTTGACTTTTTCATCGATTGACAAGGAATTTGTATGAACCGCACATGGACTTTTTTGCTGCTCAGCGCGGGCCTGTTGGCCTTGCCCGCAGCGCATGCCCACGCACCTTCTGCCCACCAGGCGCACCACGCCCAAGCGGAGGCGACCGAACAGGTCGCCGCTGAACAAAAAGATTGGGGCATGGCCGGTGACCCGAAAAAAGTGCAACGCACCATCGAGATCCGCATGACCGACAACATGCGCTTTACCCCCCGGCAACTGAACATCCGCTTGGGCGAGACCGTGCGCCTGGTGGCGGTGAACGCGGGGCAGGTGCTGCACGAGATCGTGCTCGGCACGCCACAAGAACTCAAAGCGCATGCCGAGATGATGAAAAAACACCCCGGCATGGAACACGATGAACCCTATATGGCGCATGTGAATGCCGGTCAAAAAGGCGCCATCGTCTGGACCTTCAACCGTGCTGGCACGTTTGAATTTGCCTGCCTGATTCCGGGCCATTTTGAAGCGGGCATGATTGGCCGCATCACCGTCAAGTGAAGGAGAACACCATGCAAAGACGCCAATGGCTTCATGCCGCAGCCCTGTTGGGCATCACGACCGCCGCAGGATTTCACCGCACGGCGCTGGCCCAGGCCACCACCGTGCAGGTCTGGAAAGACCCCAATTGCGGCTGCTGTCACCTGTGGATCGATCACCTGCAAGCCAATGGCTTCAAGGTCGAGGTGCACGATGTGGGCAACACCGCCGCCCGCAAGCGGCTGGGCATGCCGGACAAACTCGGCTCATGCCACACCGCCACGGTGGGCGGCTACGTGGTGGAAGGCCATGTGCCTGCCGCCGACATCCACCGCTTGCTCAAAGAGCGGCCCACTGCGTTGGGCTTGTCCGTGCCCGGGATGCCGGTGGGCAGCCCCGGCATGGACGGTCCTGAATACAAGGGCCGCAAAGACGCCTACGACGTGCTGCTGGTGAAGAAAGACGGCAGCAGCCAAAGCTTTCAGCGTTATCCGGGCCAAGGCCGCATGGCCCAGCGCTCGGGCATTCAACGGGTCAGCGAGGGGGCCAGCGCCTTGCCCTGGGTCAACGCCGAAGTGCGCCGCATCGACAAGGCGGCGCGCAAAATTGCACTCCAGCATGGCGAGATTCCGAACCTGGACATGCCGCCCATGAGCATGGTGTTCCAGGTCAAACAGCCCGAGCAGCTGGACGCATTGCAGGTGGGCCAGAAGGTGCGCTTTCAGGCGGTGCAGGACAAAGGCGCTTACTGGGTGGTGCAGATCGAAGCGGCCGCCTTGTAAAACAGGGTGCTTGGCGCAGGGTTGACCGCATGCGGGTTGGACCAGACCTGGTTGATTCGGCCCGTGCGATTCAGCCCGCGCTCAGCCTGGTTTTCAGCCACCGCTCGACTTGAGGGCGCAGGGTTTGCGCCAGCGCCTGGTCTGTAAAACCGGTGCGCAAGCGGCGGTAGAGCACATCGTCCGCCGTGCAGGCAGCTTCGTCTTGCACGGCGCTGGCCACGAATTGTTGCAGTTGTGCGTCGCTCCACTGCCCCTGGGTCTGCCAGGCATGGTCGAGCAAGGGGTTGGGACTCAGGGCGAGATCGGCCGTGCTGCATGGCGCTGCTGGCGACAAGATGCCGTGCGCAATGGCCGCGTCCAAGACGTCCTGCGCCATGCGCCGGTAGGTGGTCCATTTGCCGCCGACCACGCGCAAGCTGCGCTCAGCGGTGCGTTCCACCAGGTGGGCGCGCGAAAATTGCGAGGAGTTTTTGTGCGCACCGGGGGGGCGAACCAAGGGGCGGTACCCCACAAAACTGGCGCTCACTTGGCTCGGTGTGAGTGGCTGCTGCAGGGCTTGGCTGGCGGTTCGCAGCAGCCAGTCAATGTCCTCTGGCGGTGCGGTGTCCAGATAGTCGGGTTGGGAGACGGCAATATCGGTCGTGCCAATCAGGGTGTGGCCCTGCCACGGCAGCAGGAAGAGCACGCGGCCATCGGGGGTTTTGGGCAACAAGACCCCACTGGACAAGCCGATGTCTGGCAAAACGATGTGGCTGCCCCGCGCCACAGCCACGCGTTCGCCGCTCCAAGCGCCTGTGGCAAAAATGGTGCATCGGGCCCGCAAGCTGTGCTGTTCGGCCGTGTCTTTGCGGCTGAGGGTGATCAGCGCAGCGCCGTCATCGGCTTGGCCACGGATGTCGGCGCGGCAGTAGTTCATCAACACGGCGCCGCGCTGCCTGGCGCTGCGCGCAATCGACTGTGCCAGGCGGGCATCGTCAAAAAGCCCATCGTAGTACTGAATGCCATGGGCGCTGGGGCGCAAGGCGCGGGCTTGGGCCATGACTTGCTTGGAGGAGAGGAGATGCGAACAGCCCACGTTGCGCCGCCCCGCCAGCAGGTCGTACAGTTTGAGCCCGCTGCCGTAAAACGCGGCGTGGGCCAGCGATGCGCAGGGAATGACAAAGGGCAGAACCTGCGCCACATGCGGTGCGTTGGCCAGCACGTTGGCACGCTCGTGCAGCGCCTCTTTGACGAGGGCGAAATCAAGCTGTTGCAAGTAGCGCACACCGCCGTGCAGCATTTTGGAAGACCGTGAGCTGGCACCGCTTGCAAAGTCCTCGGCTTCTGCCAGAACCACGCTGTAGCCACGTGTGGCCGCGTCCAATGCGGTACCCAAACCGGTGGCGCCGCCACCGACCACGCAAACATCCCACGTGGCTTGCCCTTGCACCGCTTGCCAAGTCTGCTCGCGTGGCATTCAGGCCCAGCCCCGCGACTTTTCGATGGCGATGGCCCAGCGTTCGCGCTCTTGGCGCCGCCACGCACCGCTGCCCGGCTCTGGCTCGAAGCGCCGCTCGACTTGCCAAAACTGTGCCAACTCGCTTTGGCTTGCCCAAAAGCCCACGGCCAGCCCGGCAAGGTAGGCCACGCCCAAGGCCGTTGTTTCGGTGATTTGGGGTCGCACCACCGGAATTTGCAGCAAATTCGCCTGTGTTTGGAGCAGCAGGTTGTTTTGGCTCGCGCCGCCATCGACGCGCAGCTCCAAAATTTCTGTGCCCGATTGCGCTGACAAGTCTGCATTCATGGCGCTCAACACATCGCAGACTTGGTGGGCAATGCCTTCCAGCGCGGCGCGGGCAATGTGGCCTTTGTGACTGCCCCGTGTCAAACCCAGCAAAGTGCCGCGCGCCGAGGCGTCCCAATAAGGTGCCCCCAGTCCGGTGAAGGCGGGCACCAGCATGACGCCGCCGTTGTCTGCCACCCCCGTGGCCAAGGCTTCGACTTCCTGTGCTTGTTCAATGATGCCCAGTCCATCGCGCAGCCACTGAATGATGGCACCACCCATGAAGACGCTGCCTTCCAGGCAGTACTGCCTGGGGCTGAGTTCGGGTTGGCTGAGTTGCCACGCGGTGCTGCTGAGCAACTGGTGCTGGGATGCGATCGCTTGCTGCCCGGTGTTGCACAGCAAAAAACAGCCCGTGCCGTAGGTGTTTTTGACCATGCCCGGTTGCCAACAAGCTTGACCAAACGCCGCGGCTTGCTGGTCACCCGCCATGCCCATGATGGGGATGCCCCCCAAAGGCAGGGCGTGACCAAACGCCCCACTGCTGGGACGGACTTCGGGCAGCAGGGCGCGTGGGATTCGAAAGAGCGCGAGCAATGCCTCATCCCAGTCCCCGGTGTGGATATTCCACAGCATGGTGCGTGAGGCGTTGGAGACATCGGTCGCGTGCACGGCAAGGTGGGGCTGCGAGTCGGATGCACTTTGTGTGAGGTTCCACAGCAACCAGCTGTCGACCGTGCCAAACGCCAGCTCGCCAGCTTCTGCCATGGCGCGCGCATTCGGGATGTGGTCGAGCAACCACGCGATCTTGCTGGCACTGAAGTAGGCATCTAAAACCAAGCCGGTCTTCGCCTGAATCATGTCTGCGTAGCCTTCGGAGCGCAGGCGGTCGCATTCGGCTGCCGTGCGCCGGTCTTGCCAGACCAAGGCAGGGTGGATGGGTTGACCCGTTTTGCGGTGCCAGAGGACGGTGGTTTCGCGCTGGTTGGTGATGCCCAGTGCGACGACCGTGTGCGACGTGCCCAGCTGGTCCATCACGTCTTGGGCGACGCTGAGTTGGGTTTGCCAAATTTCCAGCGCGTCATGTTCCACCCAGCCGGGTTGGGGGAAGTGCTGTGTTGTCGGGCGCTGGGCCATGGCCAAAACTTCACCGCGGTGGTTGAAGGCCACGGCCCTGCTGGAGCTGGTGCCTTGGTCCAGGGCCAGGATCAAGCGCTGCGCGTTGTTGCGGTGAAGTGGGGTCATGGGGGTCCACACAGGGTTTGGTAAAGCTTGCCCGTTGGTCAGCGGACAAGCGCCAAGTTGCAGTCTATCGGATGTGGAAATTGGAAGTCGGCTTTGACCGCACCCGTGCACTGGACGCAAAAAAGCCCCACAAGGCGCGGGCCTTGTGGGGCTTTCGGGTCAGACCCCGGGCCAGGCCCGGGGTGACAGACAGGGTCTGTTGACCGACAGGGCGATTACATGCCCATGCCGCCCATGCCACCCATGCCGCCCATGTCAGGCATGCCGCCGCCCATGGGGGCGTCGTCTTTCGGGGCTTCCGAAACCATGCACTCGGTGGTCAACATCAAAGAGGCCACAGACGCTGCATTTTGCAAGGCCGTGCGTGTCACTTTGGTGGGGTCCAAGATGCCCATTTCGATCATGTCGCCGTAGGTGTCGTTGGCGGCGTTGAAGCCGTAGTTGCCGGTACCGGCCAACACCGCGTTCACCACCACCGATGGCTCGCCGCCGGCGTTGTACACGATTTCGCGCAGAGGGGCTTCGATGGCTTTCAACACCAGCTTGATGCCGGCGTCCTGGTCAGCGTTGTCGCCTTTGATCGCACCAGCGGTTTGACGAGCGCGCAGCAATGCCACGCCGCCGCCAGCCACGATGCCTTCTTCCACCGCAGCGCGGGTGGCGTGCAGGGCGTCTTCCACGCGGGCTTTCTTCTCTTTCATTTCGACTTCGGTGGCAGCGCCGACCTTGATCACGGCCACACCGCCAGCCAACTTGGCCACGCGCTCTTGCAGCTTTTCGCGGTCGTAGTCAGAAGTGGCTTCTTCGATTTGCACGCGCACTTGCTTGACGCGGGCTTCGATGTCGCCAGCGGCACCAGCGCCGTCGATGATGATGGTGTTTTCCTTGCCCACTTCGATCCGCTTGGCTTGGCCCAGATCGGCCAAAGTCACTTTTTCGAGGGTCAGGCCCACTTCTTCAGCGATCACTTTGCCGCCGGTCAGGATGGCGATGTCTTCCAACATGGCTTTGCGACGGTCACCGAAGCCAGGGGCTTTCACGGCGACAACCTTCAAGATGCCACGGATGGTGTTGACCACCAAAGTGGCCAAGGCTTCGCCTTCGACTTCTTCGGCAATGATCAACAAAGGACGGCCAGCTTTGGCAACGGCTTCCAGTGTGGGCAGCAGATCGCGGATGTTGCTGATCTTCTTGTCGAACAACAACACGAAGGGGTTGTCCAGCAAAGCGGCTTGCTTTTCGGGGTTGTTGATGAAGTAAGGCGACAGGTAGCCGCGGTCGAATTGCATGCCTTCAACGACGTCGAGTTCGTTGTTCAAAGACTTGCCGTCTTCCACAGTGATCACGCCTTCTTTGCCCACTTTGTCCATGGCGTTGGCGATGATTTCGCCAATGCTGGTGTCGCTGTTGGCAGAGATCGAGCCCACTTGGGCGATTTCTTTGCTGGTGGTGGTGGCCTTGGTGGCCTTCTTCAGCTCGTCGATCAGGGCGGCGACCGCCTTGTCAATGCCGCGCTTCAGGTCCATTGGGTTCATGCCGGCGGCCACGTACTTCATGCCTTCGCGCACGATGGCTTGTGCCAACACGGTGGCGGTGGTGGTGCCGTCACCGGCGTTGTCAGAAGTCTTGGAAGCAACTTCCTTGACCATCTGGGCGCCCATGTTTTGCAACTTGTCTTTGAGTTCGATTTCCTTGGCCACGGACACACCGTCCTTGGTCACGGTGGGGGCGCCGAACGAGCGCTCCAGCACCACGTTGCGACCTTTAGGGCCCAAAGTCACTTTGACCGCGTTGGCCAAAATGTTCACGCCTTCAACCATGCGTGCGCGGGCTTCGCCGCCGAAAATTACGTCTTTTGCTGCCATTTTTTAGCTCCTAAATTCAATTAATCAGTTGAGGACAGAGCGACTTGGCGCTGCGCGCGTCAGTCGGTCTGTCCCGCAAATCACTCGACGACCGCGAACAGGTCTTCTTCTTTCATGACCAACAGCTCGTCGCCGTCGACCTTGACGGTCTGGCCGCTGTACTTGCCGAACAAGACGCGGTCACCGACCTTGACGCTCAGGGCTTTGGTCTCGCCTTTGTCGTTGGTTTTGCCGGGGCCGACGGCCAGGACTTCACCTTGATCAGGCTTTTCTGCAGCGGAATCGGGGATCACGATGCCCGAGGCAGTTTTGGTTTCGCTTTCGACACGTTTGACGATCACGCGATCGCCCAAAGGACGCAGTTTCATGGAATCTCCTGGATTTGAAACAAGGGTTGAAAAACAAAGCGCACCACAAAGGGGTGGCACTGGGATCTGAGGAGGGCGCCTGTTAGCACTCAACTCCTTCGAGTGCTAATGATAAGGGCATTTGGATCGATTTCAAGCCCTGCAGGTCGTGGGGAGAATTTCACTGGTGGGTCGGGCGGTGCGTGTCGGCGTGGTGCGCATGTGTGCTGCCCAGCAGGTAGCCATAGACCAGGTCGGTGCTGACGTCCCCCTCAAACAGGTCGATTTTCTTGGCCAGATACAAGGGGCTGTTGGATGGCAGGTGGGCGCTGTTGTAGACCACGATGTGGGCGTTTTGCATCAGGTTGTCTTGCAGATGCATCGGGGCCGTGTGCAGCCATGGAATCCGGGCGTCGATGAAAAAAGCCCCGACGGTCTGGTGAATGCCCATCAAGTCCAGGGGGTGCGTGATGAGCTTGACCTGCTCCCAATGGGCCATCTTGTCGAGTGTGGGCGGCACGTGCTGGCTGTCGTGCAAAACACAAATCAGCAGGGACTCGGAGACCACGGGCAAGGTCTGAAAACCTTGTTGCTTGCAATACTGGGTGATGGAGGAGGACAAGATCCGGCGGTGCCCCCCTTGGGTGACAAAGGCTTTGAAGACCCCGTTTTCCACCATGCGCTGGATGGTGCCCACCGACAGACCCAGCATTTTGGCCGCTTGGCTGGTGCTGAAATAAGCTGGGTGGATGTTGCTGCTTTTCATCAAAAATTCCTCAAGAAAGCCAGACCAACGCAGGTTGGAAGTTTGGGGCTATTGGGATGTTATGAGCTGTTTTGTCATTACGGTCGGGCGTGAACCGGTAGTGCGGTGGGCAAAAACAGGTAGCACATACGGTCGGTTGGTCGGTGCGGCGCCTGGTCGGCATGGCGTGCCAAAAAGGTATGCCCAAAAGGTGCGCCAAAAGGGGTGCCCAAAGGGGTGCCAAAGTGGGCCAGGCACCGTGTTGTCGGTGCGCGGGTGAGTTCAGGGCAAAATCACCCCCCATGCTCAGTTGGTTCCGTTTCTTTTCTCGATGGCCTTTGTGGGCCCTGCACGCTCTGGGGAGCGTGGGGGGCTGGCTGGCTTGGTGCTTTTCAGGTCCGTACAGACAGCGGTTTTTGCACAACGCGCGTCAGGCGGGCCTGGGTTGGTGGGCTGTTTGGCGCGCTGTAGGGCAGGCAGGGCGCATGTCGGCCGAATTGCCGCGCTTGTGGCTGGGGCGCACGCCGAGCCTGAGTTGGGCCGATGACCGCGCCGCCGTGGCGGCTTATGCCAGCGGCCAAGGGGTGTTGTTTTTGACCCCGCACATGGGCTGTTTCGAGATCACGGCCCAGGCGCTGGCTGCGCGTTTTTCGGCGCAACACGGGCCATTGACGGTGTTGTACCGTCCTGCCCGCCACGCGGGTTTGGGCGAGGTCATGCGCTTGGCGCGGCAACGTCCGGGACTGGAGGCGGTGCCGACCACTCTGGCCGGTGTTCGCCAGATGATCAAGGCGCTGCGTTCGGGTCGGGCCGTGGGTTTGTTGCCCGATCAGGTGCCACCCGAGGGCATGGGGCAGTGGGCCCCGTTTTTTGGCCAACCCGCCTACACCATGACCTTGGCCGCGCGGCTGGCTTTGCAAACCGGCGCCCAGGTGGTGTTGATCTGGGGGGAGCGCTTGTCCTGGGGTCGCGG
>ERZ1292633.96-Hain-H41-02um-R1-96-length-121189-cov-6_pt1 | contig 43416 bp, 45 predicted proteins | sample MGYA00564406_ERZ1292633 | MGnify/ENA primary metagenome ERZ1292633 (study PRJEB36523, sample SAMEA6512639) | groundwater metagenome | collected 2019-01-08 | study: AquaDiva: Metagenomics assemblies of 32 groundwater samples | reverse complement strand
ACGTAAAGCTTCGCACGAATCTGCTCGACGACCCGACGAGTCGTGTCGCGCATGACTTTTCCGATGATATGCCCGTTTACGGGACCGAAATCCAAAGGCATGTGGCCTCCTGCTCCCCAGCGAACCAAATTTACGCCCGAATGTCAATAGTCGGAATACCAAAAACGGAGCCGTGGCTCCGCTTGGATTTTTGCGTCCTGGCTATGCGCTACGTCACCCGTCTCACGATGCCGGCACGAGATTCGATGATCGTTTCGGCGACATTGCGCGGAACTTCATGATAGTGGCTGAACTCCATCGTGTAGCTCGCGCGACCCTGCGTGATCGAACGCAAGCTCGTTGCGTAACCGAACATCTCCGCAAGTGGCACGGTCGCCTTCACAAACTTGATGTTCCCTCGATCACCCATTTCCTGAATCTGCGCGCGTTTTGAGTTCAAATCTCCAATCACTGTCCCCATAAACTCCTCTGGCGTCACCACTTCGACTTTCATCGTCGGCTCAAGTAGCATGATACCCGCCTTCCTGCACGCCTCTTGGAACGCCATAGAACCAGCGATCTTAAAAGCCGCCTCGGACGAGTCCACATCGTGATAACTTCCATCAAAAACAGTCACCTTCACATCCATAACAGGATAGCCGGCAAGCACACCGCGACCAGCGGCATCACGCACACCTTTTTCGATTGGGTTGATAAACTCTTTTGGAATCGCTCCACCTTTAATCTCTTCTTCAAAATCAACACCCTTGCCACGTTCTTGTGGCTCAACACGCAACCAACAGTGACCATACTGACCGCGACCACCTGTCTGACGAATATATTTTCCTTCCGCTTCTGCATTGCCACGAATCGCTTCACGATATGAGACTTGAGGTTTGCCGACGTTCGCCTCAACGCCATACTCGCGCTTCATGCGATCAACAATAATTTCCAAATGCAACTCTCCCATTCCGGCAATAATTGTCTGAAACGTTTCAGGATCAGTATGCACATGGAACGTCGGATCTTCTTCAGCGAGTTTGGCCAGCGCCATGCCCATTTTTTCTTGGTCAACCTTCGTCTTTGGCTCAACCGCAATCGAGATGACCGGTTCTGGAAAGATAATATTTTCAAGAATAATCGGATGATCAGGCGAACAGATTGTGTTGCCTGTCACCGTGTCTTTGAGTCCCACCGCGGCGGCGATCTCCCCAGAAAAAACCTCGCTGACATCTTCACGCGAGTTGGCGTGCAAACGCACAATGCGACCCATACGTTCCTGCTTTCCTGTAGTTGAGTTCAAGACATAGGAGCCAGCTTTGAGCTGACCGGAATAAACGCGGAAAAAAACAAGCTTGCCAACAAACGGATCGGCTGCAACCTTAAAAGCGAGCGCGGTGAATGGTTCGTCGTCAGAAGCATGGCGCTCCAAGATAATCGCCTCATCTTCTGGATCTATGCCTGTGACTGGCGGAACGTCGAGCGGAGACGGAAGATAGTCCACCACCGCGTCAAGCATCTGTTGCACGCCTTTATTTTTGAGCGCGGAACCACACAGTACTGGAAAAATTTTTAATCCAATAACCGCTTTTCGGAGCAGGGTTTTCAACTCATCAACTGGAATATCTTCGCCGTTCAAATAACGGCCCATCAGTCCTTCATCATTCTCCACAATCGCCTCGACAAGCTTGGCGCGATATTCCTCTGCCTTTGCTTTGTACTCTTCCGGAATCTCAATTTCGGAAATGTCCTTACCCAAGTCGTCGTTGTACAAATAAGCCTTGCGCTTTAGAAGATCAATAATCCCTTTAAAATTATCTTCCGTTCCTATCGGCAACTGGATCGGGTAGGCATTCTTGGCAAGACGCGCATGAATTGAGTCGAGATCCTTAAAGAAATCCGCACCTGTGCGGTCGAGTTTGTTGATAAAACAAACGCGCGGCACATTGTATTTATCAGCTTGATGCCAGACCGTTTCCGATTGTGGTTCCACGCCAGCCACGCCATCGAATACGGTCACGCCTCCGTCGAGCACGCGCAAGGAGCGTTCCACTTCGACAGTAAAATCCACATGACCTGGTGTATCAATAATATTAATGCGATGCCCTTTCCAAAAACAGGTGGTCGCGGCCGCCGTGATCGTAATCCCACGTTCCTGCTCCTGCTCCATCCAATCCATGGTCGCCTCGCCTTCATGGACCTCACCAATCTTGTGTTTTTTTCCTGTATAAAACAAAACACGCTCCGTCGTCGTGGTTTTCCCCGCGTCGATATGAGCGATAATCCCAATGTTGCGGGTGTTGGCAAGTGAATATTCTCTCGGCATAAATTTAACGGGCGAAATGAGCAAACGCGCGGTTAGCCTCGGCCATGCGCTGAACGTCCTGCTTTTTCTTCATCGCGTCGCCGACACCTTCGGCAGCGGCCAACAATTCATCCGCAAGCTTCTCTTCAGTTGGGCGCCCTTTCTTGGAGCGCGTGGCATCCAAAAGCCACAAACACGCGAGATAAAAGCGACGCTCGGCGCGCACCGGAATCGGAACTTGATAGTTCGCGCCACCAACGCGTTTGGATTTCACTTCGAGAGTCGGGGCAACGTTCTTGATAGCCGCATCAAACACTTCTATCGCCGGCTTCTTGGCCTTCTCTTCAATCCGCGCGAAAGCATTATAGACCACGCGTTCGGCCGTAGACTTTTTTCCGTCTTTCATTACAAAATTAATAAACTTGGCAACGTCTGTACTGCCATGTTTCATGTCCCCAAGTATCATTCGCTTTGGCGCTTTCTTACCACGCATAGATCAATTACTTTTTAACTTTTGGACGCTTCGCCCCGTAAAGCGAACGACTACGACGTCGAGCTTCCACACCGGCCGCGTCGTAACGACCACGCACAATGTGATAACGCACGCCAGGTAAATCCTTGACGCGTCCACCGCGAATCATCACGATCGAGTGCTCTTGCAAGTTGTGTCCCTCACCCGGGATGTAAGCAGTGACTTCCATTCCGTTTGAGAGTCGCACGCGGGCGATTTTACGCAACGCCGAGTTTGGCTTTTTTGGAGTCATCGTCGTCACCTTCACACACACTCCGCGCTTGAACGGCGCGCCAGTCGCAAGCTCGGTGCGCTTGCGGTGTAAGGAATCAAACGTAAACTGCATCGCCGGCGACTTGGACTTTCGCTTAGTGGTGCTACGGCCTTTTCGAATGAGTTGATTGATCGTTGGCATAATAAAAGTGACGGAAGGGTAACATTTCAAGCTCTAAAACGTCAAGAGGTTGTGCATTGATACCATCACTAAATGAAACTGGATAGAAGACCGATACAGCTGTCCCCTGTCAGGGCATCACATAACACGTATGCTGGGTAAGTAATAAAGAAAAAAATGTCAATGTCTGTCAGAAGAGAAAGCACGACAAGGATAAGGAGCAACTGTGGGCCACGTTCAGCTACAAAACGACGTAATTCTTCATAACGAGGCGCGTCAAACAATGCAAAGAAGAGTTTTGAGCCATCGAGTGGGTGCACAGGAATCACATTAAACAGCATCAGCGAGAGGTTCAAAATCACAAGCAAGACGAGAAAGATGACAAGCAGTAAGGACTCCATGCCGACTCCTGCCACGAATAGGCCACGAAGCATAAAGCCAGCAACGATGGCTAAAAGAAAATTCGAAAGAGGCCCCGCGAGCGCGATAATGACAGAATCCCACTTTGGGTTTTTGAGATTGTACGGATTGAACGGCACCGGCTTGGCCCAGCCGAATCCAAGCAGTAGAAGAGGAATGAACCCATACAGGTCAAGATGTGCGAGAGGATTGAGTGTGAGGCGCCCTGCGCGCTCGGCCGTATGGTCGCCACGCATACGACCGACCAGGGCGTGGGAAAATTCATGGACGGTGAGGGATACCAAAATGGCAACAACCCATGCAAGCGCAATAAGCGGACTTGTCTGTAATAGATAGAGAAACATAATGGGACCATGATACTAGACTTGCCAATACGCGTCACCTCTGCTAACCTCCCACCGTATTCCATTTGAGATCTCTGACTCTTCTACCCACTTTGACCACTCAACTTCTATGTCCAAATTCTGCGAAACCTGCGGTCGTGGCGCGCAAAACGCGCAGACCGTCAGCCACTCCAACGTCAAAACGAAAACACGTCAGAACGTAAATCTTCAGACGCGTCGCCTGGGTGGCGTGGTCTACAAACTCTGCACGCGCTGTCTGCGCACCATGACAAAGAACGCCTCCCTACTTAAAAAAGCTGGCACGATCCCGCGTCGGCTCATCTCACGCGACAAACGCAAAGCGACAAAAATCAAAACGAGCCAAACAAAACACAAAACACATCCAACGAAATAAATAAAAAATTCTGAGCGAAAGCTCAGGATCTTTTATTTTAGCTTTTTCCAAAATTCAATTGCTCGCGCAAAAAAGTTTTCATCTGTTCAAACGCGCGGCCGCGATGGCTCATGGAATTTTTTTCCGCGTCAGACATTTCCGCAAACGTGCGCTCGTGCCCTTCGGGAATGAAAAGGAGGTCATACGGGAGCTTGGGCCGCGGCGTACCGCGCGGAGAGAACACGAGCGAACCGTTCACATGCCCCTCGAACATCCACGAGCGGCCATCGGGCGCGACGATCGCCACGCAACTTACCATATGCGCCCCGCGCTTCCCTTCTGGCACGTCACGGACCATCTCAAGCGTGTGTCGAATGAGCCCCTCGTCACCAGCATTCGGTCCGGCCCAACGCGCGGTGTTCACGCCCGGAGCTCCATCAAGCGCATCAATACAGATCCCAGAATCATCCGCAACGGCCCACTCGCCAGACTTGACCGCAACGTAACGCGCCTTCTTGAGCGCGTTCTCCTCAAACGTCGCTCCGTCCTCAACAATATCCTCCGTCACGCCCACCTCATCCGCACTCAAGACATCAATCTTGAGCTCCGCGAGCATGTCGCGCATTTCTTTGAGCTTACCGGCATTATGCGTTGCAAAGACGAGTTTCATAATTACCCCTCCACCACCTTCACATCCGCTCCAAGCGATTGGAGTTTACCTTCGAGATCTTCATAGCCGCGATCGAGATGTTCGACACCTGTGAGCGTCGAGGTCCCCTCCGCGATCAATGCCGCGACGACCAACGCCAAACCGGCGCGGATGTCCGGCACAACAAGTTCACGACCTATGAGTTTGCGTGGACCATTAATCACCGCGCTGTGGCGATGATTCTGTCCTTTGTAGCGACACGGAAGCTCGCCAAGACAATTCGAGAACACCGTAATCTCCGCACCCATCTCGTTGAGCGATTTCGTGTAACCAAAACGATCTTCATAAACTGTCTCATGCACAACGGAGGTTCCTTTAGCTTGAGTAAGCAATACGACAAAAGGCTGTTGCCAATCCGTGCGAAATCCGGGAAAAGTATCCGTCTCAAGTTCGATCCCATTGAATCCATTTTTTGCGCGAAAAATAATGCCGTCCTCTTTGACTTCGTAATCTCCACCGATGCGACGCACCGTGTTCAAAAATGTAATAAGGTGATCATGCTCGGCACCGCGCACAAAAATTTCTCCATGAGTCCCAAGCGCGACGCAGGCATAACTCACGGCCTCAAGCGGATCACTCATCACGCGAAACGTTGTCCCGTGCAATTTTTCTACGCCATAAATCTCAATCACGCGTCCAGCTCCAACACCGATGACGGCACCCATCGTCTGCAACATCTTGATGATCTCCATAATTTCCGGCTCGACTGCCGCATTGCGAATCACTGTACGGCCAGATGCGAGCACTGCCGCAAGGATAATTGACTCGGTCGCGCCGACCGATGGATAAGGTAGCTCAATTAGCTCACCGCGTAGCTTACCGCTAACTGTTGCGCGAATGTGATCCGATGCTTCCTCAATCGTAACTCCCATCTTCTGTAGCGCATCGAGGTGCCAATTAACTGGACGCAGGCCGATCTTATCCCCTTCGAGCTTTGGCACGATCGCTTCCCCAACACGATGCAGGAGCGGACCGATCGCAAGAATCGAAATACGATTTTTACGACTCTGCTCTAGCACTGAATGACTTGTGATCGTTGGCGTGCACAGTGTGAGTTCGTGCCCATCCCACGTCGTCTGTGCTCCCACGAGTTTACAAATATCTTCTGTAATCTGCGTCTCCTGTTGTCGCGGTACATTAGTGAGCGTCACCGGCTGATCAGTAAGCAAACTTGCAATCATCATTTTAGATGCCGCGTTTTTCGCGCCCGCAAGCGTCACCTCACCACGACAAGGATTTCCGCCAGTAATAAGCAACTTTTTCATATGTGGACATATGATAACGAAACTGGACATTGCGGGCAAGGATGGGAATTTGCACAATACTCGACCTGACCCCATCCGAAAAAAAACCACGTGGTCCTCATACCTCAACTCGATCAGTTGAAGTATCAGGATCCACGTAGCTTTTGGTGCCTCCCGTCCAATCGGACCGTCTTTCGACAAGATGTGTGTTGCAGTGCCTGTCCTTTGTGTTACGAGAGAGGTAGAGACCCAAACCGCGACATCTCGCGGGGCTTCCCAGAATCTCCACTATTTCGTTCTGCAAAGGCCAGAAAAACGTTATGGTCCGTTGTCAAGGTACGCGACCGAGGCAATCCAGACCTACAATACTGTGACGTTGATCGAAGACCGCATCCGATCGGACAAGAAGCACTCTTACCATAACATGGATGGTTGTGACGTCAAGCAAGATTAACGCACCTTATCCGCAAGGTTATCCCCTATGGCTGTGGATAACGTCTTTTTTTAAGAAAAATCCCGATGTTGCGCTTACTCATAGAAAAACTGGTCAGTAATTTTACTGTACTCAAACAACTCCGCCGTCTCAAAAAATCTGTAAATCTCCTTCTCTGCATTCTCGACAGAATCGGAGGCATGGACGAGATTACTCGCAACTGCGATCGAAAGATCTCCGCGAATTGATCCGGCATCTGCCTCGAAGCCACGCGTCGGTCCAAGAATGAGACGCACAGCGTTTATGGCCTCAACGCCCTCGAGTACAAGAGCAATAATTGGAGCGGACATCATGAACTGTTTCACATCAGCATAGAATGGTTTATCCGAAATATGCGCATAGTGCTCGTCAAGCACAGCATCACGCAGTTGGATCATCTTCATGCCGACGATCTTAAGACCTTTGCGTTCAAAGCGGTGGATAATTTCACCTACGAGATCACGCTGAAGCGTATCAGGCTTGAGTAAAATAAGTGTGCGCTGAATGTTGGCCATATGAAAGATGTTGAATTGAGAATTTCAAATACGATAACAGGGAGAGGCAAAAGCGTCAATCGGAGAAGGCCGTAATCCATGGTTCTTCACCATCAGAGAGTAGACGCACATCACCGTTTTGATCTGTGCGAAGGACAGAAACACCAAAACTGGCAAGGCGTTCAAGAATCTCTTGATGCGGATGGCCGTACTCGTTTCCTTCTCCAGCAGAAATCACACCAACTTTAGGTCGGATCGCCTGAAGAAGAGCTGTGGAGGTGGAATAGCGACTACCGTGATGACCAACTTTGAGCACGTCTACTGGCTCATCAATAAAAGGAATGAGTTGTAACTCTGCTTCATTGCCAATGTCGCCAGTGAGCAAAATCGAAGTCTCACCATAGCGTAGAATACCGACGATCGAGGCGTCATTGACGTCATCAACGCGCTCGTGTTCAAGCGAGCTTGTCGGCGTAATGAGCTTTAGCGTGACACCATCACCGAGATCAATCGTCATTGAACGATTGACGATCACAACATTTTGATCATCGCTAATGCGTCGTTCAAACTCAAGCTCGGAGCTTGTCGCATACTCAACACCTGTAGTGTAGACAGTCTTAACATCATAACGTTCCACAACCTCAACAAGACCGTCAACATGATCCGCGTGCGGATGGGTGAGCAAGATTCTATCAATTGTACGATCCCAAAACGGCATCACGTCAGATAATTTTTCCAGTACCACAGAACCTGGACCACCATCAATGAGCAGTTGCTCACCGTTTGGAGACTCAATAAAAATGGCATCGCCTTGTCCAACATCAAAAAACCAGACAATGAGACGAGTATCGCCGAGCGCATGGCCGGCTCGTGACCACTGCGAAATGACAAGGACCCCAGCAAGAGTCAACGCTACACAAACGCGTCGGAGGTTTTTTGTTCTTGTTAACATGAAACTTAAAACGTGAAAAATCCAAACGGTATGCTTGAAAATTGATGTACAAGCCAGAGGATGAGTTCTTGAACGGCCCATGCGGGAGCGCCAAACCAAGGGGCGATAACAGGAACAAGTAGAGCTAAAATTGCCGAGATGGCTGAAAGCGCCATAGCAAACGGGATTAGCGGGAGGACGAGCAAGTTAGCGATTGGCGAGATAAATGAAAGTGTACCAAATTGAAAAATAGTGAGAGGAAGTGTGGCGGTGATAGCTGCAAGCGAGCTTGACCACGCTTCACGCAACGAGAATCGCTCGGGAATGAACTCGAATCGTTTGGCGATGCGGTCGGCCCACAGTGCGATACCAGTGACCGCGAGCAACGAGAGTTGAAAGCCGACGTCATCGCGAAACAAAAGCGGGTTCGCAATGAGCATAATCGTGGTAGCAAGCAGAATCAAATTGCGCGGTGTCGTGTGGCGACCAACATTGCGTGCGATCAAAGTCGTAGCGCCCATGATGCCGGCGCGCACGACAGGCGCCTCCGCTCCGGCGAGCAAAACATAAAGTACAACGGCTACGAGCATAAAATACAGCGCTCGTTGTCGGCGTATGAAAAACACAAGCCCAACAAAAAGCACGCTCAACATCGCGCTCACGTTGTAACCAGAAGCCGCGAGAATGTGTGAGAGTCCAACACGGCGAAAATCTTCCTCGATCTCCTCGGAGAGCACTTTTTGTCCGAGCAAAAGTCCTTTGGCAAGCGCGGCGTGCGGTTCGGGCAGGGCGCGCTCAAGGCCAAGCTCGATGATAGATCGTAAATTAAATACAACAGACCGAAAGGAGTCGCCTTGATGTTGCGCGATGACGTAAGGCTCATCATAGGAAAAACAAGTTGCAACAATACCTTGCGCACGCAAATAACGATCATAAGCAAAACCATCAATCGGCTGTGGTGCTTCGAGCTCGCAACGAAACGACACCCGATCACCATATTTGAGTTCTGGGAAGCGTGGAAGGTAGGCGAGGAGTTTCATGGACGCTGGAGTCGTATTCACGGAAATCTCATCAAGTTCAATACGCTGAAAACGGTCGCTTGAAGAAGGATCGTTTGTGAGCGTTCCCTCAACGCGCGCGGTCTGTCCAACAAAAGCAACGACAGAATCCGCTTTGAGCGGTGCGACAGAAAGGTAGTGCGCGATACCGAGGCTCATAGCGCAAAAAGTAAAGAGGATGAGTTTGAGATCACGACGAGAAATGAGAAGTGCGACAAAAAACGCAACCATCGCTACAACGAGCAGAGCTCGAGGATCGAACACAAGCGGGAGCCATGAGGCGACCGCGATGCCAAGAATGAAGCCAAACAAAACAAAAAAGAGTTGCCATGACGGAGAGCGGGCGCGATGATTAAACACGCTGACCCAATCCCACACCGACATACTCAAAACCACGTTTTTCAAGCGCAAGATCAGCCAGCAAATTACGTCCGTCAAAAATGCGTGGCTGTTTCATGGATCGTCTCACCTCATCAAAATCCACGTCACGAAACTCCGGCCACTCGGTGAGCACAAGTAGCGCATCGACTCCATTCACCGCCATAAGAGCACTAGACACAAAAACATCACGATCGTGAACTATTTTTTTCGCCCCTTCCATCGCCATCGGGTCAAAAACGCGAACCTTGTAACCAGATTGCATCAACCGATGAACGATCTCAATCGCCGCAGACTCGCGCACGTCGTCCGTTCCAGCCTTAAACGCCAAACCCCACACAGCGAGAACGTCTCCGGGAGACGTTCTCTTGAACACTTTTTGTACAAAGCGTGCGCGCTGTTGCTTATTGGCCGAAATAACAGCCTCAAGTAAACGAAAATCATGATCATGCGAGCCAGCGATTTGATGCAGGGCCACCGTGTCCTTCGGAAAACAGGATCCGCCGTAACCAAGACCAGCGTGCAAAAAATGTGGCCCAATACGTGAATCAAGACCAATCGCTTGAGCCACATCAAGCACATTAGCACCAACACAATCGCACAAGTTTGCAATCTCGTTGATGAAGGAAATCTTGGTCGCGAGAAATCCATTAGCGGCGTACTTTGTGAGCTCGGAGGAAGCTGGGGACATCACAAGCTTTGGACAATCGAACGACGCGTACAGCTCAAGCAATTTTTTCTTTGCTGACTCATCGTCTGTGCCGATGACGATGCGGTCAGGATGCAAAAAATCCTCAATCGCTCTACCTTCCCGCAAAAATTCTGGATTCGACACAGCGCCGAGTCGCGCACACGTGCCAACAGGAACAGTACTTTTGATAACTACGATCGTCGTAGACTCTTTGAGAGCTTTAACCGATCCCATCGCCGTCTCAACAAATCGTAAATCCGCACTTCCATCAGGCAACGGAGGCGTGCCAACGCAAATAAAGCAAACATCCGCCCCCTTCAGCGCTTCCGCGAGATTCGTCGTAAACGACAAAAGCCCAGAGCTCCTCCCATCTGCAATAAGATCGGACAATCCCGGCTCGAGAATCGGTATTTCACCGCGTTCGAGCATCGCGATTTTATTCGCGTCAATATCAACACAAACAATTTCGTGACCTTTGCGCACGAATGCCGTACAGGCCAACCCAACATATCCTGTGCCGACCACTGTAATCTTCACACAACAAAATTGATCATGCGACCGCTGACATACACAACTTTTTTTATCTCTTGTCCATCAAGCCACCGCGCAATTTGTTCTTGTTCTCGCGCCATCGTCTCCGCTTCGCTCTGATCTGCCTCTGGAGCGATCTCAATTGTCCCGCGTAATTTGCCGTTGACTTGGACGGCGAGCGTAATCACTTTATCTTTCACAAGTGTCGGGTCGTACTGTGGCCAATCATTCAAAGAATCTACGCTAAAGAATGACTCAAGCAATTCACTCGCGAGATGCGGAGCAAATGGAAATAACAACTTGAGAAAAAGCTCAAATTGATTTCGAGAAACCTCGTGAGCTTCGTGCATCGCATTCACACACTTCATGAGTTCGGCGACTGCAGTATTAAATTTCATCGCCTCGATGTCACTCGAGACTTTTTTAATCGTTTTGTGCACGACGCGATCGAGGTTCTCGTTGCGAGGCATGGTTGAATCACCTATTTTTTCACTCACCATCCATACCTTATCCAAAAATCTGCGCACGCCAATCAAACCATTCGCGCTCCATGGAACAGGCTCTTCAAACGGCCCCATAAACATCTCATACATACGTAACGCGTCCGCTCCATACTGCTCCAAAATATCATCAGGATTGACAACATTGCCTTTGGATTTGCTCATCTTCGTTCCATCATCAGAAAGCACCAACCCGTGACTGTGACGACGCGCGTATGGCTCACTTGTTGGAACGAAGCCGTGATCAAACAGGAACTTGTTCCAAAAACGTGAGTAGAGCAAGTGCAGTGTCGTATGCTCCATACCACCATTGTAGAGGTCAACTGGCATCCAGTGTTTGAGCTTATCAGCAGAGGCGAACTGTTCCTTGTTGTGCGCGTCAATGTAGCGCAAAAAATACCAACTGGAGCCAGCCCAATTTGGCATGGTGTCGGTCTCGCGTTTTGCTGGCTTACCACAGGTTGGACAAGTGGTGTTCACAAAGCTCGCGATACTTGCAAGCGGAGACTCGCCGTCGTCGGTCGGTTCATACTTCTCGACTTCAGGAAGCATGACCGGCAATTGTTCATCGGGCACAGCAACCCATTTGTGCTCGTCACACCACACCAAAGGAATCGGCTCGCCCCAATAACGCTGACGCGAAAAAACCCAATCGCGAAGTTTGTACCGCGTCACCTTATTGCCTTTAACTTTAGCCACTACTTCGTCAATAGCAACTAGCGGACGATCAACAATTGGCAACCCAAACTTCTCGGCAAAAGCACGATCGCGTTCGTCGTGTTGTGGTACGGCCATAATTGCTCCAGTGCCATAAGTCGATAAAACATAATCCGCAATCCAGACCGGCACCGCTTCGCTATTAAACGGATTGACGACGGTCGAGCCAGTGAACACACCAGTCTTTTCTCTACTCTCGTCGCCGCGCTCCATCTCTGTACGTTTTTTTGCTATGGCGACATAAGCCTCAACTTCCTCACGGTGTTCGTCGGTCGTTAATAATTCGACAAGTGGATGCTCTGGAGCAAGAACGACATAAGTTGCTCCATCAATAGTGTCAGGACGTGTGGTAAAAACACGAATGCACAATAAACGGCCTGACCCCATCCGAGACCCCATCCAAAAATCAATTTCCGCTCCCTCGCTCTTTCCAATCCAATCCTGTTGCTGTTTTTTGATCTTGGGTAAATAGTTAACCGTGTCGAGATCGGACAAAAGCCGATCCGCGTACTTGGTGATAGCGATCATCCATTGCTCCTTCTCGCGCTTCTCAACAGGCCCGCCACAGCGATCACAGACACCACCAGCCGCCTCCTCGTTTGCGAGTCCTATTTTATCCTTCGGACACCAGTTGATGAGCGTCTTTGCTTTGTAGGCAAGACCCGCTTTGAAAAACTGTAAAAACATCCATTGCGTCCATTTGTAATATTCCGGATCTGTTGTGTTGACCTCGCGCGACCAGTCAAAAGAAAGCCCAAGTGCTTTGAGCTGACGGCGAAACGTTTGCGTACTCTCCAGAGTGATATCTTGTGGCTTACGACCTGTTTTGATTGCGTAGTTCTCTGTCGGAAGTCCAAATGCGTCCCAACCGATTGGATAGAGGACGTTGAATCCTTGCATGCGACGTTTACGAGCAATCGTGTCAAACGAGGCGTAGCTACGCACATGACCAACGTGCAGTCCCGAGCCGGACGGATATGGAAACTCAACCAAACAGTAGAACTTCTTTTTATCCGAGACGTCATCAGCGCGAAAAGCTTCCTTCTTCTCCCAACGCTCCTGCCACTTTTTTTCAATGGATTTGTGATTGTAAGACATAGCCAGTTTATTCTAAAACTTCTACCTCACTTTGGCCAGCATTTTTTAAATTTTCATTGCTGACTGCAAACGCTCCAACGCAACCACAAACGCGGCGCGACGCAGGTCAGTCTTCAACATCTCTTTTTTTTTCCACACCGCCTCTGTCGCCGAGACAATCTGCATTTTCAATTTCTCAAACACCTGCGACTCGCTCCAATGCTCCGCGCGCATATTTTGATCCCATTCAAAATAGCTCACCGTCACACCACCACTATTCGCAAGCACATCAGGAATCACCGTGATCCCTCGAGTAAACAAAATATCATCAGCCTCTGGCGTTGTCGGTCCATTGGCGAGCTCGAGTACAACTTTTGCCGCAACCGCATCGGCATTTTCTTTTGTAATCACATTCTCGAGTGCTGCAGGAACAAGTAGACCGCAAGTAATGGTGAGCAATTCATTATTGGAAACATTCCGCGCCCCGACAAAATCTGCCACGCGACCAGTCGTCTCTTTGTGTATAATGAGTGCTGGAATGTCGAGCCCGGCTTCGTTGTGAATGCCCCCACCTGAATCCGACACGGCAATCACACTATAACCGTGACGATAACACAGCGTGGCAAAATGCGCACCCGCATTTCCAAATCCCTGGATGACAACGGTCGAACTCTCTGGATCGAGAAATAAACGCTCACGCAATGTCTCCAGCACATAAAATCCGCCTTGTGCTGTGGCGGTGCCGCGCCCCTCGCTTCCACCGGCGGAAATCGTCTTGCCTGTTACAACCGCAGGATTTCCAAACTCACTCGCTATCCAATCCATTTCGCGTGGTGTCGTATTCACATCTGGCGCTGGGACATCCATGTTAGGTCCAATCACTTCCTTCATTCCTCGCGTCCAGCCCCGCGTGAGTCGTTCGAGTTCTGCTTCCGAGAGCATTTTTGGATTCACCGTCACACCCCCTTTGCCTCCACCCATCGGAACGTCTGCAACCGCGCACTTGATCGCCATCCACAACGCCAGCGCTTTTACCTCATCAATGTTAGTGTCTTGATGATAGCGAATACCGCCTTTATATGGCCCGCGCCAGTTGTTATGTTGAACACGATAACCTTCAAAAATTTTGAGCGAACCGTCATCCATTTTCACAGGAATAGAAATGCTAATTTCACGCTGTGCGTGCTTCATGAGTTCCAAAAAATCAGATTTGAACGACATCAAACTCGCCGCACGATTAATTTGAGAAAGAGCGTTTTCAAAAGGATTGGACATAATAAAGCAAAATTATTTTCTGTTCGCAAGCCACCGTTCCGCATCAAGCGCGGACATACAGCCTGTGCCAGCCGCTGTCACAGCCTGACGATAGATATGGTCGGCCACGTCACCTGCCGCGAACACTCCTTCGATGTTGGTTTTTGTAGAACCCGACTTCGTCACCACGTATCCTTTTTGATCGAGTTCGATTTGTCCGATAAAAATTTCCGTGTTGGGCTTATGACCGATGACCACGAACAATCCATCTGCCGAGATCTCTGAAATCTCGTTCGTCTTGTTGTTAAGCACGCGCACACCCGTCATCTTTTCTTGACCAAGCACCTCTTGCACTTCCGTATTCCACACAAACTCAATCTTTGGATTTTTCATTGCGCGTTCCTGCATGATCTTGCTCGCCTTAAGCACATCTTTGCGCACAAGCACAATCACTTTCATCGCAAAATGCGTGAGAAAATTTGCTTCCTCCATCGCGGCGTCGCCACCACCAACCACCAGCACCTGCTTATCCTTAAAAAGGAACCCGTCGCAGGTCGCGCACGCTGACACTCCACGTCCTTTTAACCGCGCCTCACCGGGCACACCAAGCCACATCGCTGATGCACCTGTGGCGACAATGACACTATCAGCCGTAAACATCTTATCAGTCGTATAAAGTTCGAACGGTCGTTTAGAAAAATCTACACGCGTCACGTATTCCGATACGACCTCGGCGCCAAAACGCATCGCCTGCTTCTTAAAAATCTGCATCAAATCCGGTCCTTGAATCCCTTGGATGAATCCCGGATAATTCTCAACCTCTGTGGTGAGCATGAGCTGACCGCCAGCATCAATACCCTCGATCACCAACGGCTTGAGCGTGGCCCGTGCGGCATAAAGAGCCGCAGTCCAGCCGGCAGGACCTGAACCGACAATAATCAATTGATTCGTCATATGTCCTAATGGCCCTGTTCGATCTAGAGATGTTTCTCAATGCGCGCCCTCAACGCTTCCTTACTCATCGAGCCAGAAAACTGATCAACAACCTGTCCACCTTTAAAAAAAATAAATGTCGGGATGGATAAAATATTAAAACGTTGTGCCAGCGTGGAATGCTCATCCACGTTAACCTTGCCAACTATGACTGCGATCAGCTCGGCACCTAGCTCTTCGACAATCGGTCCCATCACTTTGCACGGCCCGCACCACGGCGCCCAAAAATCTACGAGTACAGGTTTACCAGATTGAAGAACTTGTGAATCAAAGTTGTCTTGAGTGTAGTCCATAAATTTTTAATTTCAAATATCTAATGAGATATTCACATGCGAAATCAACGCAAATCAACACCTTCAATTTTGAGTTTGCGCACCTTGGACTCTTCTATGTACGTCTCAACGAGATCGCCAATCTCAATACGCGCTCCATTATACCCGACGCCACATTCCGCGCCACCAGCCACTTCCTTAACTGACTGTTTCCCAAGCTGTAGCGACGTGATTTCACCTTCACCAACGACTTGCTCACCGCGCAGAATGCGCATCTTAGACCCAACCCGCACTTTCTCACCAACGACCTTTGCGCCGAACACCCCACCACGATCCATCTTCTTAAAGATGGCAATCACATGAAATTTTCCCAGCTCGATTAAGGTTTTTTCCTCTGGCATTAACTTGTCAAGCGCACCAAGAACATCTTCGAACAGTTTATAGATAACATTAAATTCACGAATATCCACATTCTTTTCACGCGCCAACTCATGCGCCGTTGTTGTTGGCTTGACGGTGAAGGCGTAAATGATGGAGTGCGTCGCCTCCGCCTTAAGGACATCCGAATCCGTAATATTTCCAAGCCCCTTTGCGACAACCTCAATGCCAACCGCATCGTGCTTCACCTTTTCAAACATCCCGAGCACGGCCTCGAGTGAACCAAGCACATCAGCACGGACGATTACATTAAGAAATAATTTCCCTTCCTCTTTTTCAGTCGAGCGTACCGTCTGGCTACATGCCTCCTCCACCCCCGAGCGCGTTGGTGTGTGTTTCATCTTGGCGAGCGCCTTTGCATCTTCCGGAACCTCCAAAATATCTCCCACCGCTGGAGCAAACTTGAGTCCCAAAATTTTTGCCGGCATGGATGGTGGAGCCTCTTTAACAAATTCTCCTTTCCAATCGCGCATTGATCGCACTCGACCATACAACGCTCCGCGCACACCGATCGTGTCACCAAGTTTTAGCGTGCCAGCTTGCACAAGCACCGTCGCCACCGGCCCTTCGCCCTTATCTATATGCGACTCAATAATTGTGCCGATGGCACGGCGACCCGCATTTGCCATCAGGCGTTGCTTCTCCATATCAGCAACAAGAATTAACACATCGAGCAGTTGATCAATATTGCGACCCTCTTTTGCCGAGACTGGCACGCAAACAGTCTTACCGCCCCAATCTTCTGGCACCAGATTAAGCTCGGCAAGCTGTCCTTTCACGCGTTCAATATTGGCGTCAGCTTTGTCAATCTTGTTGAGCGCGACCACAAATGGCAAACCAGCCGCCTTAATGATGTCAACCGCCTCCTTTGTCTGGGGTTGTACGCCATCATCAACAGCAACGACAAGAATTGCAATGTCCGCGACCTTTGCCCCACGCGATCGCATGACCGTAAATGCTTCGTGACCTGGAGTGTCAATAAACGTAAGCTGTCTCCCGCGACGCTCAACTTGATACGCTCCAATGTGCTGTGTTATACCGCCAGCCTCGCCCTCCATCACGTGAGTCTTTCTGATCGAGTCCAAAATCTTCGTCTTCCCATGATCCACATGACCCAACACAACAATCACAGGTGGTCGTTCGACAAAGCACTCTGATGCTTCGGCTGTAAGTGCGGCCGTCAAACGCGTCTGTCCTTCCGTGTCCTCATACATCTGTTCATTCTTCACTTCCGATGGGATTGCTTTATATCCCAAATCTTCCGCGACGATCGAGGCTGTTTCAAAATCAATTCGTTCATTGAGTGACACCAAAATTCCGCTCTTCAACAATTCTTGCATGACACGAGCAATCGGCAAGTCGAGCAACGCCGCAAACTCACGCACTGTCATCACGCTCGGTAGCGTCGCTTCCTTATCAAGCACCTTTGGCCCACTCTTCTGCGCCTCAATCTGCGCCATCTGCGCCTCACGTTTTGCTGTTAGACGCTCGCGCTTTTTCAACTCCATCCATGCTTCCATGATACGCTGTGCCTCGCGGTCGTTGACCTTAATCGCGTGACGACCGATACTAAACCCAAGCGATGGGAGTGATTCCCGTAGCTCTTCGGTAGACACCCGTAGACGTCGTGCAATCTCGGAAATATTCATATGTGTGCCCGATCATAGCCTTTCTATATGTCAGAGTCAATCCAAGATGGATTTCTTCTCATAGACAAACCGGCCGGTATCACGTCACATGATGTGATTGATCTCCTACGTCGCTCATCCGGCATACGCCGTATTGGGCACGCTGGTACGCTTGATCCGTTTGCCACGGGACTTCTTCTTGTTGGAGTTGGTAAGGCGACAAAAGAGCTTTCAAAATTCGTAGGCCTCGATAAAGTCTACGAAGCAACATTTGTACTCGGGGCGAGCTCGAGTACGGATGATCCGGAGGGAGTAATCACGCGAACAGAGAATTGGAAGATTGTAATTGAGAATACTCAAAAAAAAATCGAGCAAGCAATGAAAGAGCTCACAGGAAAAATTCAGCAGATTCCGCCAACCTTCTCGGCGATAAAAATCAAAGGCAAAAAAATGTACGAGGCCGCGCGTGAAGGCAAACCACTCGTTGCCCCACCACGCACTGTTACCGTATATTCCTTTGAATTAATAGGATCTATTGGTCACATTGGTACTGCTCCACAAGGACCTATTTCCCTCCGCGTCCGCATTCACTGCGGGAGTGGCACCTACATTCGCGCACTGGCAAGAGACCTCGGCGCCAAACTCGGCGTCGGTGGGTACGTTTCACATCTGCGTCGCACAGCGATTGGGTCGTTTACGATAGACAAAGCCGTCCTCTTGTCAGTCTTAACTCGCAATGATAAGCTCCATTCGTAACTCATCTGACTCTCGACGGGTCTTCGGAATATGGCAGAAGTGGTGCAGATCCTCTCAACGAACGCAATTTTGACCGTTTTAGTAGCGAGTTTGAGACAGCCGCGCATTTAAGGAGCATAGCGTTCCTCACTTTTACATTTCCGTGACCCTCGAGCCAAAGTATGCAATTGATACTTATTATCGGGCTTGTGGGTCTTGTTATTGGTGTCGCGATCGGATATGCCATTCGTATTTTTCTTGCCCAAAAGAAAATGGCTGGCGCCGAAAACAAGATCGAAAAGCTCCTGAACGAAGCGAAAAATAAACAGCAAGAACTTTTGCTGGAGGCTAAAGAAAAGTCGCTGAAAATCGTGGAGGAAGGAAAGCGCGAAGAGACTGACAGACGTCGCGAGCTCAACGACATACAAAAGCGTCTGGAAAAACGTGAGGAAACGTTTGATCAGAAACTGATGGAGATCGAGAATCGGAGCGCGAAGTTTGAAGAGAGAGAAAAACGACTCGATCAGACGGAAGCACAAGTAGAGGTGCTCAAAGAGGAACAGAAGAAAAAGCTCGAAGAGGTTGCGGGGTTGACAAAGGCTGATGCCGAGGCGCGTTTGCTCAAAGAGGTTGAAGAGGCTTCGCGCGAGGCCCTGACGAGCCGTTTGCGCAAACTCGAACAAGTTGAGGTTGAGGAGTTGGAGGCCGTGGCGCGCCGAAAGCTGTCACTCGCTATCCAGCGCTTTGCAAGCTCGGTGGTAGCGGACACGACGACTACGTCTGTCGAACTGCCATCAGACGAGATGAAAGGTCGCATCATTGGAAAAGAAGGACGTAATATCAAATCAATCGAGCATCAAACAGGCGTGGAGATTATCGTGGACGATACGCCGGGTATGATTAGCATCAGTGGTTTCTCTCCAATTCGCCGTCAGGTCGCCAAACGCGCGCTCGAAGCGCTTATTGCCGACGGTCGCATTCATCCAGCACGAATCGAAGAAACTATCGCCGAGGCAAAGAAAAATCTTGCGGTTGAACTACGCAAAGCAGGAGAGGAGGCACTCTACACGCTCGGTATTCCTGTCAGCTCCATTGATCCGAAGCTCATTTCGATTTTGGGACGCCTAAAATTTCGCACCAGCTACGGACAGAACGTTTTGCAACATTCAATTGAAGTGGCCACGATCAGTGGGATGATCGCCGAAGAGCTTGGCGCTGATGTATTCACCTGCAAAAAAGGCGGACTCTTCCACGACATTGGCAAGGCGGTTGACCATGACATGCAAGGTGCGCACCCAGAGATCGGCTATAATATCATGAAGAAGTTCGGGTTCAGTGAAGACTTATGCTACCAGTCCGTCGCGCACCATGAGGACAAACCGCGTACGATCGAGGGCGTGATCGTCAAGGCGGCGGACGCGATTTCTGGAGCGCGTCCCGGGGCAAGAAAGAACACTCTTGAACAGTATGTCCAGCGTTTGGAAGAGCTCGAAAAGACAGCTACGTCGTTTGATGGAGTTGAAAAGGCATACGCGATTCAGGCGGGGCGTGAAATTCGCGTATTTGTTGAACCGCAAAAAATTGATGATTACAGCGCCTACCAGCTCGCCAAATCTATCGCCAAAAAAATTGAGTCTGAACTGCAGTATCCGGGTGAGATTAAGGTAACAGTGATTCGTGAGACGCGCATTGTGGAGTATGCACGATAGTGCTAGAATGAGAGAAATTATCTACATCCAGTATGAACAAAGCAGAACTTGCCGTGCGAATTTCCGACCATTTGCATCTGCCTAAAAAAACCGCGGAAGAAATTGTAGCCCTGTTTGAGGACATCATCACCAGCGAGCTCGTCGCTGGTGGCGAGGTGACCATTGCTGGATTTGGCACGTTCTCGGCACGACGTCGCGCTGGGCGCAAAGGCGTGAATCCACAAAAGCCAAGCGAGTCCATTGATATTCCATCTGTCACGGTTCCAAAGTTCAAAGCCGGAAAGGCACTCAAGGACGCCTTAAAAGGCAAACGCAAGGTCGCGTACACCCTAGAATAACTTCGCCTCCTTCTTCACATCTACAAGTGGCACAAGGTGAGCGTCAGGTCTATTGCGCTCTTTCCATTCGACGGAATCTGCGGAAAGCGTTTTCTCGGAAATAACGAGACGCAATGGGATGCCGATCAAATCTGCGTCAGCGAATTTTTCACCAGGCGAGGCATCTCGATCATCCCACAAGACCTCAATCCCAGAACGCTCAAAATCTTCGTACAATGATTGAGTCGCATCGAGAATTCGCGCGGCCACATGTTCATCCCTGGCGCCAAGACTCACCAAATGCACATCAAACGGCGCGACGGATTTCGGCCAGATAATACCACGCTCATCATGATGCACCTCAACGATGGACCCTGCGACACGCGAAGGTCCAATGCCGTAACAACCCATGATGACAGGCTTTTGTAACCCATCCTCGCCAGTAACAGTAAAATCAAACGGATCACTAAAACGAGTGCTTAACTTAAAGATGTTGCCAACTTCGATCGCCTTCACCTCTTTAATGCTTCCCTTCTGACACTTCGGACATACATCCCCTTCCTTCATAATCGCAATTTCACGATTCTGCGCGTAACGACAATCCTCACACAGGTAGATGATATCCTCACCGTTTGGCGTGGCCACCTGAAACTCGTGCGAGTATTTAGAGAACACGCCACCAGAGGCTTCCGCGACAATCGCGTCAAGTCCGCAACGCTGGAAAATTTTCAAATAAGCCTCAAGCACTTTGTCATAATACGCTTCGAGATCTTCTTGAGATGTGTGAAACGAGTAGAGATCCTTCATCGAAAACTCGCGACCGCGCAAAAGTCCTGACTTCGCGCGCGCCTCATTACGAAACTTATCCTGAATCTGATAAACCATAACTGGCAGATCCTTGTAGGACTTCACACAAGCTTGCGCGAGTGGCGTCACCACTTCCTCGTGTGTTGCCCCAAGCGCAAACTCTTTCCCACCAGCGCCTTCAAGCTTGAACAATACGTCAATCGAATCCCAACGCTGTGTTGTCTCAAACAGTTGCTTTGGAATGAGCGCCGGCATCAAAATCTCTTGCCCTCCAACCGCATCCATCTCATCACGCACAATCTTCTGTACTTTGCGTAGCACGCGCAACCCAAGCGGAAGATAAGTGAAAATACCAGCAGCGAGCTGATTAATAAAACCACCCTGAATCAAAAATCGCGCGTTCGTCGAGTCAGCCTCGTGTGGAGCATTTTTGTTTGTCTTGCCGAACAATTTTGAGTAACGCATATCAACAAGAGTTTAACGTTTTGCCAGCAAAGAGGCAAACCATGTCGTAAGCGGAACTGTTAGAATGAGCCCGATTGTGCCGGCGAGCGTACGAATGATTTCCTCGGCAATCGGTTCTGTGTTGATGAGCTCCGCAAGTGGCAATGGATTATCGGTGATGAAGAGAAGTAACAGTGGGAGCGAGGCACCTGCATAGGCGAGGACTAATGTGTTTACGACCGAGGCAATGTGATGCTGGCCAACGCGCATCGCTCGAACATAAAGCTCGCGTGATGGCAGATTGCGATTCGCTTCCTTCAGCTCGAACACGACCTCACTCTGCGTCACAGCGACATCATCAAGCACGCCGGTCGCGCCAAGAATAAACCCTGCAAGCAGAATGCCAGCCGGCACGCCAACGCCTGCCTCCAGTGTCAAAAACATCGCGCCCTCGCTTGTGAGACCGGACAAATGAGTCACGCGGATAAAAATATCAGAAAGAATTACGATTAGGATGAGTCCAGCTCCCGTACCAGCAAACGCCGCATACGTACTACGCCGCAGACCATGCGAAAACACCATGCTTGAAGCAAGAATTACCCATGCTCCGACGACGCTCACCAACACAGGTGAGACACCGCGATAAATGAGAGGCAGTACAAAACCAAACAACGTTAGAAATGTAATGGCAAGCGACAGGAGTGACATGAATCCGCGCCGTCGCGCCACAACAAGCGTCACAAACACAAACACCAATACAATCCACAACATCGCTCTTGTCCTCACGACGTCGGAGAGGTACACATCAAGACTGCCGTCTGGTGTTGTGCTGAATTGCAATACAACACGATTCCCGACATCAACACGATACGGCACTTGTGCCAAGTATGGATCGCGTGTATTGACTTGCACGATCTCTCCGGCAAACTCACCACTTTGTACAAGGACATCAAGAATTTGATAGTTTTCGCTCTCCGTCGCAACTTCCTCAATTATTTTTTGCACGAGCCCGCGTGCCGAAGTTTCTTGCGCGGATGCCGTGAGCGGGAACAAAAGTAACGCGACCACTATAAAAAATTTACGAAACATATAGAATGATTGTATCACAGGATTGACCGCTCTTCTTTGTCCTGTCACAATAAGACTATTATGTCAGTCACTGCGCGCCCCATTCTTTCCGTGCGAGACCTTGTCGTGCAATTCGGATCCGAGCGTGTGCTCAACAGGATCTCATTTGATATTGAGAAAGGCGCGATCGTTGCCATCATCGGGCCAAACGGATCTGGCAAAACCACGCTCATCCGTACGATTTTAGGATTGGAAAAAGCGGATGAAGGCGAAATTTTAGTCTTTGACAAATCAATCAATGAGGTGCGCGATCGCATCGGCTATGTACCCCAACGCTTTCAGTTTGATAAAGAGTTTCCGATGACCGTGCTCGAATTTTTACGCCTTCGCTCCGAAAAGGCGCGCGAAGAGAAGACACTAACGCACAAACTTTCCGAGGTCGGATTGCGAGCAAACATTGCTCACAAACGTTTAGGTGAACTCTCTGGTGGCGAGCTACAGCGCGTGCTGATCGCGCAGGCGATCATAAATAGCCCAGATCTTCTTTTTATGGATGAGCCGAACGCTGGCATAGACATTGCTGGCGAGGAAACGCTTCTGGACATCATCAAACGACTGAACGAACATCATGGCACAACGATCCTCTTCATCACACACGAGATTGACATCATCGCGCGCACCTTCACGCAAGTCATCTGCGTGAATCGAGAACTCATCTGTCACGGTGCTCCAAAGGTAGCTCTCAACGAGGCAACACTCAAACGACTCTTTGGCACGGAGGCCAACTTTTATGAACATCATCGTCCACATCATCATTAGGAACGTCTGTAAATCAGAAATCGCGTTAGTATGAACGAACTCGTCCAACAACTTCTAATCGGTGGAGCACTTGCGCTTCTGCTCGCCGGCCTTGGGAGTTTTATTATCTTGAGGCGCTTGTCTTGGTTTTCTGATGGAATGGCGCACGTCTCGCTCGGTGGTCTTGGCATTGCCACCATTGCGGCATGGCAACCGCTACCTGTCGCGCTAATCTGGACGATGCTTGCCGCGCTGATAATCTATTGGCTTGAACGCAACACCAAGCTCCCTTCTGACGCGATCATTGGCATTCTCTTCACTGCGAGCATGGCGCTCGGCATTATCATTTTTGAAACGATTGGTAGCGATATGGAGGAACTCGAAGAGGCTCTCTTTGGAGGACTCAACGCCATCAGTGGATCAGATTTATGGATGATCCTCGGTCTCGGCGCTGTGATTTTAGCTTGGCTGTTTGTGTCGCATCGTAAATTGACACTCATGGGGCTTTCCGAGGATCTTGCGCGTGCGTCAGGAGTGAATATCCAAACGCAAACAATTATTCTCTATTTGTCTCTTGCCGCCACAACAGTGCTTGGAGCAAAAGTGCTCGGTGTCGTACTTGTCTCCGCGCTCTTGATAATCCCAGCCTCTATCTCGCGACTCATTACACACTCCTTTCGTAGTTACACAATCGTGTCACTAATTGTCGCAGAGCTCGTGATGCTCTCTGGTATTCTGGTTGCATATAAACAGGACCTGTCACCAGGTCCAGTTACGATTTTGATCGGGGCTGGACTCTTTATCGTTCTGTCTGTAGTTCAGGCATCGCGCATCATCAAGACGAAATAAATAAACAGCAAGAGCGCGCCGAGGGAAAAACTGACGAACATCGCCGCAAAGATGCGTCCCCATTCTTCCTCGTTTTTTAATTCTTTGTAGAGCATCCAACAGCCTGTGCCAACCAAACCAAGCACTGGCACGGCGACAAACAGGAGGCCTAAAATAAACATCAACGTCATAGTTGTGGCAAAAAACGCGCGGCGAGCGAGGTGATGATTAGGACGAGACCGATCGAGATCGAGGCGACGACGCCAAGAATAAATTTGCCGCCATCGTCGTCAGCGATCGTACCAAACATCATAATTGTTCCGCAGATAACAAATCCGAGGATAGGAAGTACTGTTAAAAGAATGCCGGCAAATAAAATCCAAAACATAAGTTACTACTGGTGCGGACGGAGGGACTTGAACCCCCGACCCTCTGGTTCGAAGCCAGATGCTCTATCCAACTGAGCTACGTCCGCATAACGACGAGAGTAGTCTTTTTATTGACGATCGTCAACGAAGTTCGTATACTTTTCACCGCGCGCTGGTAGCTCAGTTGGTTAGAGCAGGGGCCTCTTAAGCCCAAGGTCGTGGGTCCGAATCCCACCCAGCGCACCAACAAAAATCCATCGGCATAAGCCGGTGGATTTTTGTTGGTGTGTTTATTGTACCAAGCTCGAATCTACTTTCAAAATAAATGATTCGGAGAAAGCCCCACGCACTGGCGAGTACGCCAGCAATCCCGAAAGAAAAAACACTCCTTGTATTTCTGATTTGGAAAGGGTGTTTTTCTTTCGGGGTTCTGCCCTCCAAGTATTCGGGCAGTGCGTGGGGCTTCAATGCGGACTCGGCAAAGCGAAAATCTTTTTTTCTGGGGAAAAGGATTTTTCGCTTTGCCTCGACTGATTTCCCACCCGCAGAAAGGGGTCTGGGGAATGAATGCGGGCGGGTTTCGGATTCGCCAAAATTTTTCTGCGACAATCAGAGTGAAAGAATTACTTCTAAAATAACTGGTAATTCTTTCACCTCATCACTTCCGCTAAAGTGTCCTTTGCCGTGTTCAATCGTAGTCTTTGCGCTCAATCTTTCTTCAAAAAGTTTTTTGTTTTCTTGTGGCACAACCTCGTCATCGTCAGAGAACACCGCAAAAAACTTTTTGGTATGTTGCTTCACTTTATCAAAATCAATCGGTGTTTCCAACCACGGCTTAGCGATCTCTTTTTCCTCATCAGTTTTCAAGTTCATTAAAGTGAACCAACCCGCCACGAAATTTACACCTCCAACTTTTTTGTCGGCGGGCAAACTTTCCAAATATCGAAGTATTGTTTGGCAACCGATACTATGCCCGACAAAATAAGTATTTTCATCAACATCGCCGACAATTTTGGAAAGGTGCGAAACCCATGCTTCAATTTTCGGCTCCGCCGGTTCCGGCATAGCCGGAACATGAACTTGAAAACCGTTTCTCTCTAACTCTATTTTGAGCCACGGAAACCAACCCTCATCGGGGTAGCCGTCCCAGCCGTGAATTATGAAAGCCCGCTTGATCATAGTTGTTTGAAAAATTTATATAATATCGGCTCTAGATTATCAATAGTTTGATATTTTTCAATTTTAACATTTTTATTTCCGCCTATCATCGCGGATATTCTTTTTCCGTCTTGTTCTCTAAAAAGGCAAAGCGTTGGCTTCTTATCTTCCATTTTCCCAATTTCGTATCCAACGCCTAAGCTCGGTGTCGTAACTTCAGCAACAACAACGTCTGCTTCGTTGAGCCACGCCATATCACGTTCGTAAATATACTCATCTGTTGGACCGTCCTCGCCCATAGCTGATAAAGTTTTGTCGCCGATATGCTCGGTCAGAACCTTTCCGTATTTCCCAAGCAGGTTAATGATTTCAAGATATAACTCTTTATCATCACGCCCACCCCGAATTGATCCGGCAAAATAAATTTTCATAGATTGTAAAATTTCTTATTCTTGAAAGGAATCAGAGCAAGCACAACTGCTTCGGTATAGTATTTTGTCCGGTCAACAACATTATCAGTCAAAATACCAACAGCACCATTTTCTTGCTTTGAATTTGTTCTGCCGAAAACAATATCGTCTGCTTCGCCAAGCTCCTTTCCTTGTTTAATGAGTTGCGTAATTTGTGGGGGCAAGAAAAATGTGCCTGTTCTGCCTTTACCAAACCCACCCTCTTTTGCTTTGATAACAACCCACGCAAACGCCTCCATATCTGAGTTTTTTTCTTCAATTCCGCCCTCAATACCTACGCAAAAATCCGCATCCATTTTTTCCTTGCAAGCATTACCGGCTCTATTCCAAGCACCCGAAAATGTTTCCGAATCACTTTTTGGTTGGTCACTTACGCCAGAAGGAACAGAGACGCTCTCAATTTCAAATTGATCGTTTGGAAACATTTTCTGAAAACCATTTAATGTGGCATTAATTTTAACCGGATTTTTTGAGGCAATGATAATTTTTTTCATACAAAATAATCTAAAGGTTTCTTGTAAAGTCGTGCAAAAGCTTTGAGCTCGACTACATCAATTCGCCGTTCTCCTCGTTCAATCTTTGAAATATAAGATTGTGGTTTATCAAGCTTTTGCGCGACATCTTCCTGTTTCAAACCAGATTCAAGTCGTGCTTTCCGCAGATTAACTACAACTTTTTTGTATTCCGTGCCGTAAATACTTTTTGACATATTAAGTATAGCATATAACCTGTTGCGGTATATACCAAGATAGGTTATGATTGTTTTATGAATTGTCGCAGAAAAATTTTGGCGAATCCGAAACCCGCCCGCATTCATTCCCCAGACCCCTTTCTGCGGGTGGGAAATCAGTCGAGGCAAAGCGAAAAATCCTTTTCCCCAGAAAAAAAGATTTTCGCTTTGCCGAGTCCGCATTGAAGCCCCACGCACTGCCCGAATACTTGGAGGGCAGAACCCCGAAAGAAAAACACCCTTTCCAAATCAGAAATACAAGGAGTGTTTTTTCTTTCGGGATTGCTGGCGTACTCGCCAGTGCGTGGGGCTTTCTCCGAATCATTTATTTTGAAAGTAGATTCGAGCTTGGTACAATAAACACACCAACAAAAATCCACCGGCTTATGCCGATGGATTTTTGTTTACCACCCCTTTTCCTCAATCGCGCGTTCGGCGGCTGCAACTTGAGCTTCCTGCTTACTCGTCCCCTCCCCTTGTGCCACGAGATCCTTACCAAGATAAACGCCGACGACAAATCGTTTGTTGTGATCTGGCCCTTCTTCCGAAAGCACTTTGTACGAAGGTGTCATACTAACCGTTGATTGTGACGCTTCCTGCAGACGGCTCTTTGGATCAATATAGAGACGATGTTCAATGATATACGGCAATTTGTCGAGCACGACACGTTGTATAAACTCCTTACTCACCTCCCACCCTTGATCAAGATAGATCGCGCCGATGATAGACTCCATCGCATTCGCGAGAATATAGCGTCTCGCCTTACTGTCAGCATCCTTCTGCTCACCACGCGACAAATATAGATACGGCTCCACATCAAGCCCGCGACAAATGTTGGATAACATATCAGCGTTCACCAACGACGCTCGCCAGTTCGTGAGCTCGCCTTCAGCATTGTCGTAAGTGTGATACAGGTGTTCGGTCACGACGAGCTCAAGCACAGCATCACCCAAAAACTCGAGTCGCTCATTTTGTCCGAGAGGAAAATCTGGATGTTCGTTGAGGTAGGATCGGTGCACAAGCGCGTGCTTGAGCAGATCCTTATTTTTAAACGTAACCCCCAGATTCGCCTCCAACCCGCTTAAGTTTTCTTCCATAATATTTCTTATTTCAATCTCATTTAGATTTTGTCGTTGAATTTTCCACGTCAACCGACTTGACCCTGCCTTCTTTAAGTTGATCCTTATAAATTGCTCCAAGAACGCCGTTGACAAAACGTCCAGATGCATCGCCACCAAAGGACTTCGCCATTTCAATCGCTTCATTAATGGCAACCTTGGATGGGATATTGTCGGCATACAAAAGCTCGTAGGCACCAATGCGCAGGACATTACGATCAATAATTGTCATCTGCTCGATAGGCCAGTCTGGCGCAAAACGGCGAATCGTCTCATCAATCTCTTTTTGTTTGACAATCACATTATTGACTGTCTCTACGATGTAGCCACCGTCCTCAAAATCTGGCGCGAACTCCTTCTTATTGTACGTCACAATTTCGTCGAGTCGCTCCATGTGGCCACCCAAAAAATCCCACTCGTACAGTGACTGCATAGCAATCGTTCTTGCAAGGTGCCTGTTAGACATACTGGAGCTCATTTTTTGTCCGTGGATGTCTGTTTGGTTGCCGTGGCTTTGACAAGAGCTTTTTCCACACGCTTCTCAACTTTGAGAACCTTGCGGTCATTATAAGTTCCACAGACCTTGCACACATGATGCGGAAGGACGACCGCTTTGCACTTCGGGCAGTTGACGGTCATAATATTTTCAAGCGCGTTGTGGCTTCGGCGATTACCGCGACGGCGATGATTGTGACGACATATTGGGACACCCATAAATGGATAGTAGATGATAAAAGCGACAACGGCGGAACTATGCCAAATTCTGTCTTTTAAGTCAAGCGAATAAGAAGTGAGACTTTGTCCTTATTGGATACATTGTTACAATGTGGCTCTTATGCATAAATGTAAAGGTGAAATACAATTAGAACCTGTTGATGCCAACGAGCCCAGCTTTCAGAACAGTAAAGACGAGGCTTACATTCGCCTCTTTGATTACTATACGCAAAGATTATTATCTCGCGAGGAAGCCGAAGCTATTGCACATCAGCTCGCCAGTGCTCAATCCTTAACTGATCTTCAGAATGTTGAATCGGATATCCCATTTCAACAGGCTAGATCAATTTTTGAAATTGAGAAAGACAGACGAAGCTGATATTTTTAGCCAAAAATTTCATACGAAGGAAGATGGAATTGAATTAAGCTGTCATTTCTTCACATCAGACCAATTTGAAAAAATGACGAATACTCAATTACAAGCCGACCTCGTAGAAGGTCATAATCGTGTGTCCATTTTGCGTGACTACAAAGCGAATTCGTTCCCACACGATTTTTGCCGCCAACAAACTTTTACTGGTGAGGTCTACCCCTACGAAGTTCCGGACCAAAAACCCGTACAAGGAGGAATTATTACTGAACTTCCTGGCTACATTATAAAAGACGGAAATTTTTTCCCTGGGATATACCAAAATTTAATTTCACCTCTCTTTACTGTTGAGTTTGACAATGATGGGTTTGTGAAAAAAAATGTAGAAGTGTTTAAAAAAATTATGGATGGGCAAGTTGAAAAAACAAAAAAATCAGGACAATCTGCCGACCTATTGCGTTCGCATATCCGTCACGAAATTTTTTCTCCCAGTTTATTTAGGCGCCAACCAACTTCGTGAGGCGGCTGTCTCTGGGTGTTCAAACACCCACACTGCATTAGCCATGCTACGCACATCGTGTAAAGCATTATGAACTTTGCTTCCGTCCATTTGAAGACCCGCTGCTTTGAATAAAGTTCCGCTTGAGTATTGGTCTGGATTAAGCCCCCATGTCGGTAACTGTTCTTTGACTTGTATGAACGATTTTTGAAAAGGGAAGGGAATATCGAAGTATTGACAATTTTGTTCCAACACAGACTGATCTGCGTGGAAAATCCAAATCGGATAACCTTTACAAAAAGAGACGAGGTGCTTCAACGCCTCTGGAAATGAAATAGCTTTTGCATCAACCATGCGCTGATTGATGCGAGTAAGTTCAACAAAAAATGGAGGGAGTTTTTTTTCAAACGCTGGCAGGACAAGCACATCAAAGGATTCACATTCTAACCCTGTGTCGCCATCAAAAAGAATTGCGCCAATTTGTACGATCTGACGCTTCTCTTTTTCGCTGGGTCGTCCTTTTTCAGGCGTCATGCCAGGGTAAAGATACTCGAGGTCGAGATAAATTCTTTTTGACGACGATTCCATATCCTTTCAACTCACATCTGTAGTTTGACTAGACTACACAATCGCCACACTGGAGACTTTATCGTTTTCTTGCTTGAAACGCATGACTCGGACACCTTGCGTCGCGCGACCAACTTCAGAAATGGATGAAAGCGCCGTGCGAATCACCTGCCCGCCTTCTGACACGCAGAACAAATCGCGCTCATCTTTGCCACCGACCACAAACGCGCTCACAATTTTGCCAGTTTTTTTCGTGACCGCCGCGGTCTTGATACCTGATCCTCCACGCCTTTGTGTTTTGTACTCCGTCATATCAGTACGCTTGCCAAACCCATTCTGCATGACCACAAGTAATTGATACTCCCCCTCCTTTGTCTTGCCGGGCAAGACGTCCATACCTACCACTTCATCCGTTCCCTTCATTCGAATACCACGCACGCCTGATGCCGCCCGTCCAATCGGTCTCGCCTCCTTTTCGCTGAAACGAATTGACTGACCGTTGCCGGTCACAAGAACCATATCATTGTTGCCGTTCGTCGGTTTGACCCACTCCAAGTTATCTCCTTCTTTCAACTTGATTGCGATAAGCCCCGATCGTCGCACATTGGCAAAATCCGCGAGAGTGCTCTTTTTGACCGTCCCTTTATTCGTGACCATGACGAGATGCTTCATGGAGGCGATATCATCAAGCGAAAGCGAAGCCGAAATCTTTTCGCCCGGCCCAAGCTGTAAAAAGTTCACGAGCGCCTGACCTTTAGCAATACGCGATGCTTCTGGTACGTCGTAAGCCTTTAGCTGAAAGACGCGTCCACGGCTCGTAAAGAACATCAAATCCTTGTGCGTGGTTGTGCTAAACACCTGCTCAACAATATCCTCTTCCTTTGTCGTGAGGCCAGAGACGCCTTTGCCACCGCGCCCTTGCGTGCGGAATGTATCAGGTGGCAGACGCTTGATGTAGCCGTCGCGACTCATAATCACGATAGTTGGCGTGTCCGGAATCACGTCCTCCATTTTGAACTCACCAATCGCCGCTTTCACGATCTCCGTGCGACGCTGATCGCCAAACCGCTTTTTGATTTCCAGCACCTCGTCCTTAACGATCGTCGAAACTCGCTTTTCAGATTTCAAAATCGCCTCAAGCTCCTTGATGAGCTTCAATTTTTCTTCGTACTCCTGTTCCACCTTCATCCGCTCAAGGTTAGCGAGCTGTTGCAAACGCATCTCAAGAATAGCTCCAGCCTGCAAGTCGGAGAGCTTGAAACCCTTCATCAAATTCACGCGCGCTTCATCCTTGTCGTTAGACTTCTTAATCATCTTGATAATCTCGTCAATTCTCAACAACGCGATACGCAATCCCTCCAAAATATGAGCACGGCCTTTGGCGCAATCAAGATCGTACTGCGTGCGCAGTCGCACGACAGTCTCGCGATGCCTGACGTACTCCTCCAGCAAATTCTTCAGTGAAAGCACGCGTGGTTGAATCCCATCAACGAGCGCCAACATGTTGAAGTGAAACGCCTGTTGCAACGCAGTGAGCTGAAACAGACGATTGAGTACCTTTTTCGGATAAGCGTCTTTCTTGAGCTCAACCACAATGCGCACGCCTTCTCGCGTAGACTCATCGCGCAAATCGCGAATTCCCTCAATCTTTTTCTCCTGCACCAGCTCGGCAATTCTTTCCAAAAGCGTCGCCTTGTTCACCTGATAAGGAATTTCATTGACTATGATTTGCCAACCTGTTTTCGCTTCCACAATCTCGGTCTTCGCGCGCACATCAATCGAGCCCTTCCCTGTGGAGTAAGCCTGCTGTAAATCCTTGGCGCCATAAATTATGCCGCCCGTCGGAAAATCAGGGCCTTTCACGTACTGCATGAGATCAACAACCGATGCGTCAGGATTTTCGATGAGCACGACAACAGCGTCGCACAACTCGGATAGATTGTGCGGTGGAATATTCGTTGCCATACCGACCGCAATGCCGAGCGTACCATTCAACAACAAATTCGGAAGTTTTGCAGGCAAGACACGCGGTTCTTTGTGCGTGCCGTCAAAATTTGGCATGAACGCGATAGTATCCTTTTCGATATCAAATAGCATCTCCTCGGCGATGGAGGTAAGTTTTGCTTCCGTGTAGCGATATGCTGCCGCAGAATCCCCGTCCAGAGATCCAAAATTTCCTTGCCCATTAATGAGCGGGTAACGCAAAGAAAAATCTTGCGCCATGCGCACCAGCGAGTCATACACGGCCGAGTCGCCGTGCGGATGATACTTTCCAAGCACGTCTCCGACGACAGTCGCGCACTTGCGAAATCTTGCGCCTGACCGCAACCCAGTTTGCCACATGGAATACAAAATACGACGATGCACGGGCTTCAAGCCGTCGCGTACATCTGGCAACGCGCGCGACACAATGACCGACATCGCATAATTCAAATACGACGTCTCCATCTCGCGAGTGATCGGCTTCAATTCAATATGGCCGAGTGTGTCAATCGGCAAATGTTGTTCTTGTTGTGCACCCTTCTTCTTAATATTCATACAAAATACAAAACCTTACGGCGTGTCATTCTCTTGCGTGTCTGTGGCCACGGTCTCAATTTGCGTTTGCATATCTGACACAACCTCTTGCAATCCCGGCTTAATATCTTCATTAAATTGGCTCGATGCTTCATCACCGACATCCTTGAATCCTCCCACCGCCTGCTCGACTTCTGGCGAGGAAAACTCTTGTGGAATCGCGCGTGCAAATGAGATAACCTCTTGCCAAAGAAAGTACAGCGAGCCACCGCCGATGATGATGAGCGAGAGAGTCAGGCAAAAACGATATGCCCGCCGTCGTCTTGCTTCCGTCGGATCCGGTATTGGATAAAGTTCTTCCATAGCCTTTGTAACATTTGTCCATTCTGTCTCGTTTGTCTCTATTCTCGACTCAAGACTCTCGCGATCATTTCCTCTTCTGGTAAATCCTTGCGCATGAGTTTGAGCTTATTGCTTGTGTCGTGCTCACATGAGCCAAACACTTTACAAAATGCATCAACATCTGCGAGATTCTCTTTGAGATTGCTCACGGCAAAATTTGATGGAATCACCAAGCGAGGTTCGATCTCTTCTATCACTTCCATCGCTGTCTTGGCGTCAAGCACTCGATTACCGCCAACCGGCAAAATGAGCACGTCAACACTCCCAAGCTCACAAACTTCCTCATCCGTGAGCGTTCGATCAATAGCGCCGAGATGTGCAATTGTCATCCCTTCCGCTTCGATACGAAAAATACGATGGCTAGTTTTACCATCCTTGAGCGGAGCATTAATCGCATACACAAAAAGTCCCTTAACTTCGTACTCGCCGGGTAAATCAACCACAAACGTCGCGCCATGTTCAGGAGCCACTATAGCTTCAAAGTTATTGGCGTTCTGACTTTTGTGTGAGCTGGCAACGATGTCGGCTGTGAGCGTGCGCGGAATACGCAATCCAGTCTCATTGGTATAAGGGTCAACCACGAGATTCGCTTCGCCGTTTGTCGTCTTTACGTTGAAGGAAAAACAAGAAAGGCCGTGAAAGGTAATCATCATAATTCGACAAAATGATAACACGTTGGCCTTGCTGTGGCAACCGAAAATCATACGACCGCCCTCTGCGTGAGAACGGCCATAAAACGGAATGAGAAAGGCTCTCATTATTGAGAAGTGCGCCTACAGGCGCCCCAAGTCAGCTCTGCACTCTCACCAGACATGAGGCATGTCCTAGTTTCGACAGGTTGAAAGAGAGGTACGTCGCCATGTGTCTTACAAGCGACGTGCTCGGCGCTCATCTTGAGCGCGGTGAACGTAATCGGCGTACCGATCGGAACTCCAGTGACCAATATCTGGATGTAGATCGAAGCGGCTTGCTGGTGGGCGTCCGGGATTCCATCTCCTTGAAAATCAACATGCACGAACTGCCATTCTCCATCGAAGGAAGAGGCGTCTGGCACGACGATCGCAATCGCTCTGTTCTCGCTGGTGAAACCACCGACGAGAAGTTGTCCTTCCAATGCTGGGCCATACCTCGCCGTTGATGTCTTGGTGTAGTTGATATGCGCTGACGTATCAACGAGGGACGGCATACCGACGCCATTTTCATCGAGACAGCTCGTACAGAGTGCCGGTAGGCAGGTGGTGAGGAGAAGTAGGGGCATGTGGACTCCGAAGACGGCAAGAACATACTGCCAAAACCTAAAAACGTCAATGGGCTACGCCTCAATCGTACCCTTCCAATACTCGATCTCTTTCTCAATCTCTGTTGGCTCGGTGTCTCGCTCAACAACTGACCATCCCTCTTCAAATATTTTTACTTTATCCAAAATCTCGGCAGTCCACTTTTTATCTTTGTCTGCCAGAGCCTTCAGCTCGGCAATTTTTTCTTCCATCTGTGAAAAATGGCCTTGCCACTTTTTTACAAGCGCATCAAACTCGGCACGTCTTTCTTCGAGCATCTTTGGCCCATGCTCTTGCAGATGTTCTTGCGCGTCGAAAAGACCATCCTCAATTTGATAGCGCTCTTCAGCCGTAAAGTCATGCTCAAACACATCACTTTTCAAGAGCTCGGTAAGCGAGATGCCATCACTCAAAAACTTGATGATCTTTTCTTTCACGTTTGGCTCAACATGATCTAAAACCATTGCTTGAAGCTCCGTGGCGCCAGCATGGCCGACGAGTTCTTCATAAGCGCGACGATAAGCAAACTCCTGCTTGCCAACGGTGACAAGCGCGTCGTGAATCTGCTCTTCCGTCGCTTCAGGATTGGCGACTAACTCATTGTAAAGTTTCTGCGCCTGCTCTCGAATATCATTTGGTACACCAACAGACAACTTGTTGATCGCGATCTTAAACTCGTCGAGAAAGGATTGGTGAGGAAAAGTCATATAAAAAACTTTAACACAAAGTTTGCCATTTTTAAAGCTTTCGGATACACTCTTCCCGTTCTTATTCTTAGTTCCAGCCTCCTCCCCATTCGCTAAAGCTTCGTGGGATTGAGACTGGCTTTTCGTTATGTTTGACGCGAACAAAACGCTCGATCAATTGCTCGAGAACGACGTTTATCTAAAAATTCCAAAAGTCGGAGACGTCATTCGCGGCAACGTCCTTACCGCAAGCCGACGCGAAGTGCGCATTGACCTTGCTGGTTTAAAAACCGGCGTCATCCGTGGCCGTGAACTGTATGCAGAGTCTTCAGAATACGCGTCGCTGAAAGAGGGCGATGAGGTAGAAGCAACAGTCGTTGAAATTGAAAATGAAAACGGAGAGGTTGAGCTCTCCTTCCGCTTTGCTGGACAAAAGAAAGCATGGGAAGAAATCACGCGATTGTTCAAGAGCGCGGATGTGATTGATGTTACTGTACTCGACGCCAACAAAGGCGGTCTCATCGTGCGTGTGGAGAACGTGAGTGGCTTTTTGCCTGTCTCACAGCTTGCGCCAGAGCATTACCCGCGCGTTACAGGTGGCGACAAGAGCAAAATTTTAGAGAAATTGAAGTCCTATATAGGCACCACAATGCAGGTGCGTGTCATTGACGCAAACGAGGTAGACGAAAAACTCATTGTCTCTGAAAAGGTGATGTGGGAGGAGAAGCAGAAAGGGGTGATCGCGCAACACAACATCGGTGACGTCATTGAAGGCGAAGTAACGGCACTCGCGGACTTCGGCGCCTTCGTGAAATTCGATGGACTTGAGGGACTGGTGCACATCAGCGAGCTCGCTTGGCAACGCATTGATCATCCACGCGATGTCGTGCGTGTCGGTCAGACTGTGAAAGCCGAGATCATCGGCATTGAAGGCTCAAAGATTTTCCTTTCCATGAAAAAACTCATCACTGACCCATGGGCCAACGTAGCAAATCGCTACAAGATCGGCGAGCTCGTGGAAGGTAAAGTTCTCAAAGTAAATCCGTTCGGCTTCTTTGTGGAGCTCGACACTGAAATCCACGGCCTCGCCCACGTAAGCGAGCTTTCGGACAGCCCAGTTGATGACTTGAGCAAGATCGCCAACATCGGCGACATAATGAAATTCCGTGTCGTCTCAATTGAACCAAACGAACATCGTCTAGGGCTCTCATTAAAAACACCTAAAGAGAAAGAGACAGAAGAAGTAGAGACAACAAAAGTGACGGAAGAAACCAAAATCGCTGAAATAGTGTAGAATAAAGACTGACTATGCGACCACTTTCAAAAAACATTATCATCGCGCTTCTTGCTATCTTCGCGATCAGCGCCTTGTTCTCCACAATTGACCTCGGTAAAGAAAAGCCTCAAGAGATAAGTATCAATACAGTTGTTGAACGCATTCACACGGGTGAAGTCGAGCGTATCGAAGTATTGGAAGATACTGTGCTCGTCTTTGAAAAAGACGGTGGTGAGGCAATCACGCGTAAGGAGGCTGGTCAGCCACTATCTGAACTACTGGTGAGCTACGGCGTTACGACAGGAGAATTAAGCATCGTGCCGATTGACATCAAAGAGTTAGGCGTTGGCGCGACGATCTCGCGCACGATTCTGCCTTCGCTATTGCCACTTCTACTGCTCGGACTCATCTTGTGGTTCATGTTCCGTCAATTGCAAGGAGCGAACTCGAAAGCCATGATGTTTGGCCAGTCGAGCGCGCGCGAAGTTGATCAGAATAAGAATAAAATTACGTTTGAAAATGTTGCTGGTGCCAAAGAAGCTAAAGAAGAGCTTCTCGAAATCGTAGAGTTTCTGAAAGATCCAAAAAAGTTTACAGAAGTTGGAGCCAAGATTCCAAAAGGTGTTCTTCTAATGGGCGCGCCTGGGACAGGAAAAACATTGCTTGCTCGTGCCGTGGCTGGCGAAGCTGGAGTTCCATTCTTTCACATCTCTGGATCTGAATTTGTAGAGATGTTTGTCGGTGTTGGAGCCTCGCGCGTGCGCGACTTGTTTGCCAAAGCGAAAAAGGGCGCACCATGCATTATTTTTATTGATGAGATTGATGCGGTTGGACGACGCCGTGGCGCAGGACTTGGCGGTGGACACGATGAACGTGAGCAAACGCTCAACCAAATTCTCGTTGAGATGGACGGTTTCGATCCAAATATCGGTGTGATTGTAATGGCTGCGACTAACCGTCCGGACGTGCTTGATCCTGCGCTTCTTCGTCCTGGCCGTTTTGATCGTCGCGTCATACTCGATCTGCCAGACATCAACGACCGCGAAGCAATTCTCCAAATCCACGCAAAAAATAAACCATTGGAAGAAGGTGTCAACATCCGTCGCGTTGCCGAACGCACCGTCGGATTCTCGGGAGCAGATCTCGCAAACGTTCTGAACGAGGCGGCGATTCTGGCCGCTCGTCACAACAACAAAACAGTGAGCCAAACTGACATCCTGCTTTCAATTGAAAAAGTGATACTCGGCCCAGAACGCCGAAGCCACTTGTTGAACTCGAAGGAACGAGAGGTGACGGCGTACCATGAAGGCGGTCACTCTCTTGTTGCTCATTCCCTACCGAACGCTGATCCTGTCCACAAAATTTCTATCATCTCTCGTGGTAGAGCGGCTGGATATACAATGAAGTTGCCGATTGAAGACAAAAAACTCCACACCCGAGGCTCGTTCATTGATGAGCTCGCAGTACTGCTTGGAGGATTCACTGCTGAAAAACTCGTCATGGACGACGTCACCACAGGAGCTTCAGATGATCTACGACGGGCAACGGAGATGGCACGAGAACTTGTTACGCGCTATGGTATGAGCGACGCGCTTGGACCGCGCACGTTCGGAAATATGGAAGAAATGGTATTCTTAGGTAGGGAGATCCACGAGCAACGTGATTACTCGGAAAAAACCGCGGAAAAGATTGACGCGGAAATCTCCCGCCTTATTGCAGAGGCGCAAGAAACCGCGACGCGGATTCTGACAGAAAAACGCGCGACGCTCAATGCGATCGCTAAAACCTTACTCGAGAAGGAAACGCTCGAGAAGGAGGAATTCGAGGAGCTATGCACATCTACCGCGACATCCTGAAACAGGCAGTTCAAACAACGTGGCATCATAAGGAGCTGTGGTTTTTTGGATTATTTGCTGGTTTGTTAAACACAGGCAGTGTCATAGATGTAATCGTACGGCTCGTGCGCGACACACTCTCCGGCACAAGTCTGACCGAGCTTGTTGTGCGAGCGATTCCCGGTCTCTCCAGTTTCGTGCAATATCTACAGACACTCTCGCTCATTGACACGACACGTCAAATCTTAACTGGAGGGGCTTTAGTCTTTGGCTTTGTTCTGCTCCTGTTACTCTCCATAAACGGACAGGCCAACTTATTCCACCGCCTCAAACAGCGTGGCAAAAATACGTGGTGGCATCCGTCTGGACTCGTCCTTGTGCGCCTACTCGGCCTCAACGCGCTGTGGAGGATCGCGCTTGCGCTTGTACACGTTTTCTCAACTGCTGTCATATCAAGTTTTGTGAGCACTGATCCTGCGACGCAAGTACTCGTGACATTCGCCATGCTTGTCGTAACGATTCCTCTAACTCTTCTACTTGGTTGCCTGACAATCTTTGCCATGATCGAAATCGTCACAAAAAAGAAAACAATCCTAATCGCGCTTGGGGACAGTTGGAACATCATACGCCATCACCTAACAGCAGTCACCGAGGTCGCCGTCCTATTGTTCCTCGTAGGCCTTCTTGGTACGCTCATACTCATAGGAGCGATCTTCCTACTCGCGATCCCGTATCTGTTCTTGCTCCTCTTGAGTCTCGCCATGAATTCCATGCTGATATGGATGATCGTGATGCTACTGGCAAGCGTCAGCGGACTGATCCTCGTGCTCGCCTTCGGTGGATTTATGACAAGTCTCGTCTACGCAACTTGGTATGGTGCGTATCAAAAATTTGCAAAACGCACGGCCATCGTCTCAAAACTTGAACGCATGGTCGTACAATTCAAACTCATCCGATAAAGGCTGTGCCCAAAGACCTTCCTTCAATTGAAGATCTTCTCAAGAAGACAACGACGCCCACACGGCAACCTTCAAAAGCCAAAACCCTGCAAAGCGTTGAAGAAAAACTTGAGCAGAAAATGACAGATGTGCACCTTGGCGAAAAAGAAGGGCTCGCGCAAGAAGAAGCCACACGACTGCGTGTTGGCTACGTGAACCTAAAGGGTTTTGCGGTTACGCCCGAGGCGCTCGTGCTCATCCCAAAAGAACAAGCAACTGCGTTAAAAGCGGTCTGCTTTTTGTATACTGGCCCGGAGTTGCGACTTGGAGCCGTAGATCCGACGCAGGATACAGTCAAAGAGATCGGATTTCAGCTAGGCGAGCGCTACAAGTCGCATGTTGTGCTCTATAAAATCACACCGCAAAGTTTTGAATATGCTCTCAAACTGTATGACATGATTCCGCACCTGAAACAAATCGTAAAAGGCGTTAAAATTTCTGAAGATGATCTTACGAAATATCGAACTGTTGCGAATAATTTTGAGGCCATTCAAAAACTCCTTAATGCGGCATCAGTGACGGATGTGATAGCGATCGTCATCGCGGCCGCCCTTGAACTCGACTCGAGCGACATACATATTGAGGCGGAGGAACATGGAATTATGGTGCGTTTGCGTGTTGATGGCGTCCTACAAAACGTCGCCAGACTGCCTCCGGAGTCATGGAAGCGAATGATCAGTCGCATCAAACTCATTTCGGATTTGAAACTCAACATTACCGATCGCCCGCAAGACGGACGCTTCACTATTTTTCTTAAGAATGAAAATGTTGACGTCCGCACATCCTCGATTCCAACCGCGTATGGCGAGTCGGTCGTGATGCGTTTACTACACCCCGGCTCCGTGAAACTCGGATTTGAGGCGCTTGGCTTTCGACCGCGCGTGCTGGAAAAGTTCAAAGCTGAAACCGAGAAGCCACATGGCATGATTATGACAACCGGTCCGACTGGAAGCGGAAAGACCACAACACTCTATGCCGTGTTACAAAGGCTCAACACTCCGGACGTTAAAATTATTACTCTCGAGGATCCTGTTGAATATAAACTCGAAGGGATCAACCAGAGCCAAATTGACCACGCTAAAGATTACACGTTTGCCAAAGGCCTTCGCTCAATTCTGCGTCAGGATCCTGACATCATCATGGTCGGTGAAATACGCGATCTGGAAACTGCGGAAATTTCCATTCAGGCCGCGCTGACTGGACACTTAATGCTGTCCACGATTCACACCAATGATGCGGCTGGCGCGATTCCACGCTTCCTATCCATGGGCGTCAAACCATTTTTACTTGCACCAGCTTTGAACGCTATCATCGGTCAACGCCTCGTGCGTAAAATTCATTCAGCGTGCAAGGAAGATGCGACCCTCGAGCCAGATGTTCTTGAACGCGTCAAAAAAATCCTCTACGACATTCCGGCAAATGCTGGCGAGACAGTGAAACTCGACGCGCTAAAATTCTCTAGAGGCAAAGGGTGCGATGCGTGTAACCATACCGGCTTCAAAGGCCGACTAGGTATCTACGAACTTCTAGTAATGGATGCAGAAGTTGAGAAAGCCGTACTTGAAAGCTCTGTCTCTGAATATCAGATGCGTGATATTGCAAAAGCGCAGGGCATGACAACAATGGTACAAGATGGACTCCTCAAAGCACTCGATGGCGTCACGAGCGTTGATGAGGTGTTCCGTGTGGCTGGAGAATAATCACGCGTTCAGATGGATGCACACCATGTTCAAAAAGAATCGTCCAAGACGGTTCTTTTGTTTGGGCTTCATCCGGCCATTCAATGAACAAAACACTTTCTGTAGTAAGTTCCTCGGATAATCCTAAATCATCATAAATATTATCCGTCACGTTTGTTCTATAAAAATCCGCATGGACAACGCGAGAAATTTTTTTATGAGACGTTGGATAAATGTTCATGAGCGTAAACGTCGGACTTTTCACTCTAGCTGTTGAACCAAGCGCCTCGACTACGCCACGCACAAAGGTCGTTTTTCCAGAACCAAGTTGGCCAACAAGCGCAATAAGCTCACCACCCTTAAGGCGTCCTGCAAACTGCGTGGCGAGTTTTTTTGTTTCTTCGGTTGAATGAGTAATGATTTTCATAATAAGAAGACCAACCGTAAGTTGCCCCTCCATACTAGCGTCTCTTCAATTGTTAAGCTAGAGCTATTGGCTCATAAAATGAGATAAAAACTATTCACTTGATCCTGAACTGTCACTTGAACTTGAGTCACCTGAATCATATTCTTCGCTGTCATCACCCTCCGAGTCGTCTTCACTTGTAAAATCTGAATCTGCCGACTCATCATAGTAGATGACCTCTCCACTTTCATCTGTATAGTAGAATCCATCCTCATCCGAGCTCCAATCAGAACTCTCTCCGAAATAGTCGCTCCAATCTTCGTAGTCGTACTCTACGTCCTCGCCAGACTCCGCAAAATAATCGTAATACTCATTGTAATAATCTGCATAGCCTTCTTCTATCCATTCCTCGTAATAGGACTCAAACCAATCTTCGTCACCTTCCCCTTCCTCCAGCCACTCATCATAGACATCATCCCAATAATCCTTCATGTGATCTCCGTCTTCGTCATCCCACTCACCATCCTCCCACTCACCCTCATTAAATACTTCAAGCGAGTACAAGTCATACATCTCCGTGGCAATACGCAAGGACTCTTCAATGAACACAGGATCGAGGGCACTCGAAAGTTCCCTAAGAATGCTTTCAAGGATGGATACATCAAAATCTTCGAATGAAATTTCTGTCCCAAAGGCTTCTTCCATGCGCTCGGCAACCGTCTCGTAATCTTCAGCATACTGCTCATAAAGCGCTTCGAGTTCTTCAGAGATGGCATCATCAATCTCGACACATGAACCTGTTGAGTCTACACGACACAGGTCACCATCCTCATCTTGCATCAAATAGCCTTCTGGTAACTCACCGCTTGTGACATCAATTGCTTCACCAACTTCATACCGAGGAAAAAATGCTTCAGAAAGATCATCAACTTGCTCTGCCCAATCTTCACCATAAAGTGCTTCTGCATCTTCCTCGCTTTCAATCGCCCGCAGGATACCGTCTGGCTCAACGGCATACACGGTATTCACGCTTGGCATTTTCACAAGGGACGTGCCAGCTTGATAATCAACCAGACCACCAAAACTGATCGATGCTAAATCATCTGACGAAACCTCTTTGACTTCATCAAAATCGCCATACCAAGAAAAATACACGTTCTCATTTGGAAACGCGTAGCGTTCGCCGTCGTCGGCCCAGTAATATACAGCACTTGAGTCTTCACTTTTTACTAGGTCTCCAATCGTAGCCTCGGTTGTCTCTTCTGTGGCAGTTACGGCGTCGCTTGTTTCCTCTGCATACGCAATAAGGGAATAATTGCCGTACAAAAATAAGAAAAGCAAACCGATCTGTAGGTAACGCAAAATTCGCCAGTAATTCATAAGGCCTTCAATTGTGAGAATGTTCAAAAACGTTGTGCTTCTCGATTTATTGACTCCATAATAGCACGTTTGAAGATAAAAATCAAGGGCAATTAGAAAGCCCTTTTGACACAAACTCATTTTTTTTCTACACTCTCGCTACCTCGGCCCCATCGTCCTCCGATTTTGGCTTTCGGGACTTCTGCCAAAATCGAGAGTCCTCGATTCCGATCTTTGATCGGAATCGGGATAATGGTTAGGACTTTGCACTATGCCCTGTTCCTGCTACATTCTGACCTGTAGCGACGGTTCGTACTATGTTGGTAGCACGCGCAATCTAGATGTGCGGCTTAATCAACATCGGAACGGCCATGTACAGACGACCTCAAAACGACTTCCGGTTCATCTAACGTACCAAGAAGATTTTGGGAACTACCGAGATGCCTATCTCAGAGAAAGACAGCTCAAAGGATGGAAAAGCCGTCATGCGCTTGAGCGCCTGATGAATAGCTACTCGGCCCCATCGTCCTCCGATTTTGGCTTTCGGGACTTCTGCCAAAATCGAGAG
>ERZ1292633.541-Hain-H41-02um-R1-541-length-43438-cov-6_pt1 | contig 43438 bp, 44 predicted proteins | sample MGYA00564406_ERZ1292633 | MGnify/ENA primary metagenome ERZ1292633 (study PRJEB36523, sample SAMEA6512639) | groundwater metagenome | collected 2019-01-08 | study: AquaDiva: Metagenomics assemblies of 32 groundwater samples | reverse complement strand
GCAGTAATCGGCGATACGACAGTGCAGCTTTGCGGGGTCATCAAAGGCAGCGGGATGATCGCGCCAGACATGGCAACGATGCTTGGTTATATCTTCACTGACGCAGCAGTCAGCCCTGCGTTTCTGCAAGACATGCTCTCCGCCGCAAACCGATCAACCTTCAACTGCATCACAGTTGATAGCGACACCTCAACCAGCGACACAGTGCTTGCCTTTGCAACGGGTAAGGCCGGGAATGCGCGGCTTTCCAGTTTCGATGATGCCGGAGCGGAGGCCTTTGCAGCCGCCCTTCATGATGTCTGCCGCCAGCTTGCGCAGCTTGTGGTGTGTGACGGCGAAGGGGCAACGAAGTTCATCACTGTTACCGTAACTGGGGCGGTATCAGACCACAGCGCGCATAAAATCGCCATGAGCATCGCCAATTCACCACTGGTAAAAACCGCAATTGCGGGCGGCGACGCCAATTGGGGCCGCGTTGTTATGGCAGTCGGCAAAGCAGGCGAGCCCGCCGATCGCGACAAGCTATCGATCAGTTTCGGGCCGACGCTCGTGGCAAAAGACGGTCTCCTTGTGCCCGATTATGACGAAACCCCGGTTGCTGCGCACGTCCGCAGTTCCGCCGTCGATATCGGCGCAGACCTTGGCATCGGCAATGGCCGGGCGACGGTATGGACGTGCGACCTCACCCACGGCTACATCAGCATCAACGCCGATTATAGGAGCTAAACACATGGCCGACACCATTCTGCATCATTACCCAATGTCCCCATTCAGTGAGCTTTTGCGCATTGCGCTTGGTCATAAGGGCGTCGCATGGAAGTCAGTGATCATCCCCAACATGGCGCCAAAACCTGACCTGATCCCGCTCACCGGCGGATATCGCAAGACGCCCGTTCTCCAGATTGGCGCGGACATTTACTGCGACACTGCGATTGCAATTGAGGCGATTGAAGCAGCTCACCCTGTGCCAAGCTTTTTCCCGGCACCGATGGGGCGTACGGGGGCGTTCGCGACAATGTGGGCCTCGGGGCCGCTTTTTTCGCCGTCGGTGGCAACGGCAATGGCAAAGATTGCGGGCAATCTGCCACCTGAATTCTGGGCGGATCGCAAGGCGCTGTTCGGCTTTGACCCTGACCGCTTCACAGTGCTTGGCCCGCACCTGAAAAGCCAATTTGAGGCAACGCTTGCGCGTGCTGACGATGCGCTTGACGATGGCCGTGCAATCCTAGGTGGAGCGGATGCTGGTTATGCTGATTTTGCGCTTTATATAAATGTCTGGTTTCAGCGGCTGTTTAACCCGCAGGCACCTGTGCTTGACCCATTTCCAAATGTGAAATTATGGGCTGACCGGGTTGCCACAATCGGCCACGGCACATCTACCGAATTGAGTGCGCAGGACGCGCTTGCGATTGCCAAGGATGCCACGCCAGCGGTGGTGGAACTGGTGGAAGCTCACACAGGTTTCACCGCAGGTCAGTCAGTTACCGTGCGCACTGAAGATCCAGGCGCGAACCCGGTTGCGGGTAAACTTGTTCGGCTAACATCACGCGACATTGCGGTTTTGCGCGATGATCCGCAGGTTGGCACAGTCGCGGTGCATTTCCCCCGGCTTGGGCAAATTGTAACGCCCGCGTGAGTGACCCGATTACCATAGCGATTGAGACGCTACTGCGCGATGTTGCCACGCGGATTGTGATGCCCAGATTTCGCGCGCTTGCCGCCGACGACATTATCGAGAAATCGCCGGGTGAACTCGTCACCATTGCAGACCGCGAGAGTGAATTGCGGCTTGCCGAGGGCTTGAGCGGAATTCTAAGTGAAGCCCAGATCATTGGTGAGGAAGCCAGCGAGAGCGACCCAAGCATGCTCGAATCCGTCGATAATGGCCTCGTCTGGTTGATCGACCCGATTGATGGGACAAGCAATTTTACCGAAGGGAAATCACCGTTCGCGTTGATGATCGCGCTGCTGAACAACGGCGTGCGTGAGGGCGGGTGGATTTATGATCCGGTTGCCAACCGCTTTTGCCATGCGATGCGCGGCAAAGGCGCGTTTGTTGATCATATCGCAGTTACCGCGCGTGAGACGGGTGGAGTGCTTCCACTGGCTGCACTTGCCACTGGCTTCATGACGCCCGAGAAACGCGCTGATGTTGCAGCACGCGCGGCGGGAAAGCTTTCTATCGTCCCAATCCCGCGCTGTGCGGGGGAACAATATCCCCGGCTCATACTTGGCCAAAATGATGTCGCTCTATTTGAACGGACATTACCTTGGGATCACGCAGCGGGTACGCTCTTCGTTGAGGAAGCAGGCGGCGTTATCCGGCGCAATGATGGCAGCGGCTATCTAATCGGTGACGGTGGCACAGGCTTGCTCGGCGCGGCATCACAGCGACTGTGGGATGATGCGGCGCGCATCTTGTTTGGCTAATGGGGGCACACGAAACCTACGACGCAATCATCCTCGGCGCAGGTGGTGCCGGGCTGATGTGCGCGCTGGTTGCTGGGCAGCGCGGTGCGCGCGTGTTGGTCATTGATCATGCCGATGAGCCAGGCAAGAAAATCCTGATTTCAGGTGGTGGGCGATGCAATTTTACCAATGTAGGCGCTGCACCAGATCGCTACATCTCGGCAAACCCACACTTCGCCAAATCGGCAATGAGTCGGTACACGCCTGCCGACTTTATCGCACTGGTCGAGAGCTACGGCATATCTTGGCACGAAAAAACGCTTGGGCAACTTTTCTGCGATGGTTCAGCGAAACAGATTGTGGCGATGCTGCTTGATGAATGTGCGAAGGGTGACGTGACGATTGCACTGGGCGACGCGATCAGTGCAGTCGATCACGGTGATGGGCGATACAGTGTGAACTTCGGCAATCGCACCGCAACCGCCCCTGCCCTTGTCATCGCAACCGGCGGGCCTTCAATCCCCAAAATGGGAGCAACTGGCTTTGCCTATGATCTTGCTCGTCGCTTTCGCTTGAAAATTGTCGAGCCGCGCCCTGCGCTGGTGCCTTTTACGCTTGGCGGTGATGAAGTGCTGTTCCGCTCGCTTGCCGGTGTTTCTGCGGACATCATCGCACGCTGCGGGAAAACCGCTTTTCGAGAGGCGGCGCTGTTCACCCATAAAGGCCTGTCTGGCCCGGCGATCCTGCAAATCTCATCCTATTGGCGACACGGCCAAAGCGTTGAGATTGACTTTCTGCCAACACATGATGCCGATTGGCTCCGAAGCCTGAAGCGTGAGCGCCCTAAATCGACACTGCGTAGTGCGCTGGCCTCGGCGTTGCCTGATCGGCTCGCCGAAACACTTGGTGAGCGGATTGGGTTGGCATCCACACTCGCTGACACAACTGATCGCGCACTCGAAAGTGCAGAGCAGCGCCTCAAAAGCTGGCGCTTCACCCCCAACGGCACCGAAGGCTTTGCCAAAGCCGAAGTCACCGCTGGCGGAATCAGCACGACCGCCCTCTCATCACAGAGCATGGCCGCGCGCGATGTGCCGGGGCTTTATGCCATCGGTGAAGCGGTGGACGTCACAGGCTGGCTTGGCGGCTATAATTTCCAATGGGCCTGGGCGAGCGGGTCGGCGGCTGGCCAAGCAATTGCGGAGCGTGCATGAAAAAGGCAGATGTCTTCGAATTCTACCGACGCCTTGCCGAGGAGAATCCAGCCCCTGAAACTGAGCTGGCTTACGGCAATGTCTATCAACTCCTCGTCGCGGTCGTGATGTCGGCGCAGTCAACCGATGTGGGCGTCAATAAGGCAACGCGCCTTTTGTTTGAAGCGGTGAAAACGCCCGCGCAGATGGTTACGCTTGGTGAGGATGCGCTCAAAGGTCATATCAAAACCATCGGCCTGTTCAACGCAAAGGCCAAAAACGTCATCGCGCTTTCCGAACTCCTCATCCGCGATCATGGCGGCGAAGTACCTGCCGACCGGGACGCGCTTGAGGCGCTGCCCGGCGTTGGTCGAAAAACTGCCAATGTCGTGATGAATACCGCGTTTGGAGCTGAGACTTTCGCGGTTGATACGCATATCTTCCGCATCGGCAATCGCACTGGCCTAGCCAAGGGGAAGACCGTGCTAGCGGTTGAAAAGGCGCTCGACAAGCATACGCCTACCCCGTTTCGCGTTGGCGCGCACCATTGGCTGATCCTTCACGGTCGCTATGTTTGCAAGGCACGCACGCCCGAATGCTGGCGCTGCAATGTCGCTGATCTCTGTTCATTCAGGCCTAAGTCAGCTTTACCGGCCAAGACTGGCAAAAATTCAAGCAAAGGATGATTCGTAATGTGCAAACTGGCCTTGGTTGTAACCGCTTCACTCATTATCGGCGGCGCAGGTGTTGCCCTTGCTAAGCGTGATCGCAACATCGCGCCCGAAGCCAAAGAGGCCGGCAAAGCGTTAAGCTGCGTCCCGTTGCGCCAAATTCGCGAGACGCGCGTTTACGGTGATCAGACAATTGATTTCCGGATGCTCGGCGGCAAAACCTATCGCAACAAACTTCCTTACAGTTGCCCGCAACTCGGCTTTGAAGAACGGTTCAGCTATAAAACCTCGCTCAGCGTGCTGTGCTCAACTGATATTATCACTGTGCTGAACACCAGCGGCGGCGATCTCAATCGCGGCGCAAGCTGCGGCCTTGGCGAGTTTCAGCCTGTTGAGATCGTTAAAACTGCCGCAAAGTGATTTAGACCAAAGTTATTTAGGCTGGCGGAGCACGGTACGCTTTGCTAACGCGCCTTCATTGCGCACCCGTAGCTCAGCTGGATAGAGCGCTGCCCTCCGAAGGCAGAGGCCAGGGGTTCGAATCCCTTCGGGTGCGCCAATCACTCCATCTCCAAAATTACCGCATCAACCGCAAGGCTATCCCCCGCCGCCGCGCTGAGCGATTTGACTACGCCTGATTTTTCCGCGCGCAGGATATTCTCCATCTTCATCGCCTCGACGACCGCAAGCGGCTGCCCGACTTCCACCTTTTCGCCTGCCTCCACATGTAACGCAACGAGCAGGCCGGGCATCGGGCAGAGCAGAAACCGCGACATATCTGGAGGGATTTTATCGATCATATAGGCAGCCAGTGGTGCAACATGCGCCGGAAGCACACGAACCCTATGGATTGCACCGCGCGTAATGAGCGTAAAACCAATGCGCGTCTTGGCGATTTTGACGATTAGCTGCGCATCGCCAATTTCGGCCTCGATCAACCTATCACCCGGTGTATATTCCATATCAAGATCAACCGGAATGCCATCCACAGTAACTTCGTCTTCAGCGAGCGCCACATTATGCGCAGCACCGTCAATCAGCACTTGCCAAGCCGATGGAGGAGCCAGTCGCTTGCCAAGCTGACCATCAACGCGCCGCGCACGATCTGCCTCCGCCGTTGCCGCAAACGCTGCGATTGCCGCGAGGTTACGCAACAGCTCAGGCGATGCGGGCGCGCCGTGAAAACCATCGGGATATTCCTCGGCAATGAACCCCGTCGTCAACGCGCCCGAACGAAAGCGCGGATGCTGCATGATGGCTGAAACGAAATCGATATTGTGACCAAGCCCCTCAATCTCGAACGCATCAAGCGCTGCGATTTGCTTATCGGCCGCCTCATCGCGTGTTGCACCCCATGTCACCAATTTGGCGATCATTGGGTCGTAGAACATGCTGACCTCGCCGCCTTCTATCACGCCGCCATCAACGCGCACCCCATTAACCCCGCGAATGGGATCGCCCGACCATGCGGGCACCGGGGGCTGATAGCGAACAAGGCGGCCAGTGGAGGGCAGGAATCCGCGATAGGGATCTTCGGCATAAACGCGGTTTTCGATGGCCCAACCGTCGAGCTTGACATCATCCTGTGTGAAACCGAGCGCCTCGCCGTATGCGACGCGGATCATCTGTTCGACCAGATCAATACCGGTGATGCATTCGGTGACGGGATGTTCGACCTGCAACCGCGTGTTCATTTCAAGGAAGTAGAAGCTTTCACCGCTTGGGTCAGCACCTGATACGATCAGTTCGACCGTGCCCGCGCTGTAGTAGCCCACCGCGCGCGCCAAGGCGACGCACTGCTCGCCCATTGCCTTGCGCATCTTTGGCGTAACGAAGGGCGAAGGCGCTTCCTCGACAACCTTTTGATGCCGCCGCTGAATCGAACATTCGCGTTCGTTGAGGTAAAGGATATTGCCATGCTGATCGCCCAATATCTGGATTTCGATATGGCGCGGGTTGAGGATGAATTTCTCGATAAACACGCGGTCATCGCCGAACGAATTCAGCCCCTCGCGCTTGGTCGCCTCGAACCCTTCGCGCACGTCCTGCTCATTATAGGCAAGCCGCATCCCCTTGCCGCCGCCGCCAGCGCTGGCCTTCATCATCACCGGATAGCCGATTTCCGCCGAAATCCGCACCGCATGTTCAGTGTCGTCAATCTCGCCGACAAAGCCGGGCACGACATTGACGCCCACCGCCATCGCCAGTTTCTTCGACTCGATCTTGTCCCCCATCGCGGCAATCGCGTTCACCGGCGGACCGATAAAGGCTATGCCTTCCGCCGCCAGCGCCTCGGCAAAGCTGGTGCGTTCGGACAGGAAGCCATAGCCCGGATGCACCGCCTCCGCGCCGGTTTGCTTGCACGCCGCGATGATCTTGTCGGCCAGCAAATAAGACTGCGCAGCAGGCGAAGGCCCGATATGCACGGCCTCATCCGCCATCGCCACAAAAGGCGCGCGCGCATCAGCATCCGAATAGACCGCAACGGTCGCGATCCCCATGCGGCGCGCAGTCTTGATGATCCGGCAGGCGATTTCTCCGCGGTTCGCAATTAGGATTTTTTTGAACATTAGTTTGCTTCCGATATGATTTGGAGACGATCAGCTTCTAAGACCATCTTGTCGAGCCGCCGAAACGCCGGTGCGCTAACACTGCGCTGTCCCACCCAAGTCTCAGGCAAAAACTCTCGAACGGGTTCTTCTGGCCCGTTATAGATTACCTCGCCGTAACAGCCGTCATAATCGAAGTGAAAGAACAGAAGATGGTCAGCTTTCACCTCGACTGGCCGAAACGCTGCGCCCCGCTTAGTTCCGCTAGCTTTGACCTGAACGGATCGACCGTCGGGAGCGTAGCCATCAACCCCCTCGTTGCTTCGGCCGGTCAGCTTCAAGCCGAAAAGCTCCGCGGCAATTGCTTCGCCCAGATCCCCAACCAGATTTCCATCTAACGTAAAATGCAGATCGACTGAACTATAGTGGGCTTTCAGCTCGTTACGAGCTGCAATAAGCTTCTGGACCGAGGGGGGTAAATCAAACTTCACTCCGCCGCCTCCAACGCTTTGCAAGCCCGCAACGGCTCCTCCGCATCCATTGGCACCAGCCCCAGCTTCACCATCAACGCGGCATCCTTGTCGTCGCCTACGTTGGCGGCGGTTAGCAGCTTGTCACCGGTGAAGATGCTGTTCGCGCCCGCCATAAAGCACAAGGCCTGCGTCGCCTCCGACATGCTCTCGCGCCCCGCGCTCAATCGCACCATGCTCATCGGCATGGTGATGCGCGCCACTGCCACCACGCGGACGAACTCGATATCGTCAATCTTCGCCAACGGCGTATCCGCGAGCATATCGCCCAGCACGGTGCCCTTCACCGGCACCAGCGCGTTAACCGGCACGCTTTCGGGATGCTGCGGCAAGGTTGCCAGCGTGTGGATGAAGCCGACACGGTCGGCGCGGGTTTCGCCCATACCGACAATTCCGCCGCTGCACACATTAATGCCTGCGCGCCGCACTTCAGCCAGCGTGTCGAGCCGGTCGGCCATCGTCCGCGTGGTGATGATCTCATTATAGCGTTCAGGCGACGTGTCGATATTGTGGTTGTAATAATCGAGCCCCGCCTCGGCCAGCATATCAGCCTGTTTGGGTGACAACATGCCCAAAGTCATGCAGGTTTCCATGCCCATCTGCCGCACGCCCTTCACGATCTCGACAATCGCGGGCATGTCGCGGTCCTTGGGGTTGCGCCACGCCGCGCCCATACAGAAGCGCCGCGAGCCATTATCCGCCGCCTGCGCCGCCTTTTGCAAGACCGCTTGCACATCCATCAACTTGGTCGCCTCGACTCCGCTGTCTGCCTTCACCGACTGGGAACAGTAACCGCAATCTTCGGGGCAACCGCCGGTCTTGATGCTCAGCAACGTACAAAGCTGGATCTGCCCTACCGCATGATGCGCGCGGTGGACAGTCGCGGCCTGATAGACCAATTCGTCGAACGGCAGGTCGAACAGCGTCGCGATTTGCTCCCGAGTCCAATCGGTACGTACGGTCAAGCGACTTCCTCCACTGGCGGCATATTATGCCCAAGCAGGCGGAGCACATCCGCCGCACATTCGACGACATTACTACCCGGCCCGTAAATCCCCTGCACCCCAGCTTCGCGAAGATAGTCATAATCCTGCGGGGGGATGACGCCGCCTGCGATGACTTTTATGTCGCTACGCCCAGCCTCACGAAGACCTTTGATGAGTTCGGGAATCAACGTCTTGTGCCCCGCAGCCAAGCTTGACGCGCCGACTACGTCTGCCGCGCTCTCCAATGCGAGGACTACCGTCTCCTCAGGCGTCTGGAACAGCGGCCCGGAGACAATCTGAAAACCCATATCACCGAAGGCGCTGGAGATTACGTTTGCGCCACGATCATGCCCGTCCTGCCCCATTTTGGCGACGAGCAGCTTCGGTTTACGCCCGAGACGGCGTTCGACTGCCGCAACGCCGTCCACAACCTGCTGGTAGCGGCTGTTATTCGCATAGGCTGGGCCGTAAATGCCCTTCACCGGGGTTGGCGTCGTGTTGTAGCGCCCGAAAACCAGCTCCATTGCATCGGATATTTCACCAAGTGATGCCCGCGCGCGCGCGGCGTTAACCGCAAGTGCGAGGAGATTGCCCCCATCTTGCGCGCCCTTGGTCAGCGCCGTGAGCGCCACCTGACATGCGGCCTCATCACGCGAACTGCGAATCTTTGCCAGACGCGCGATCTGGCCCTGACGCACAGCGTCATTATCAACCTCAAGCGTATCGAGATGTTCCTCGGTTCCCAGCTTATACTTATTTACGCCGACGATCACGTCTTCGCCCTTGTCGACCCGCGCCTGACGGCCCGCAGCGGCTTCCTCGATCAGGCGTTTGGGCATGCCCGATGCAACCGCCTTCGTCATACCACCGAGTGCGTCGATCTCGCCGATGATTTTCCACGCCTGATCAACCAATTCTGACGTTAAGGCTTCAACATAATAACTGCCGCCCAGCGGATCGACGACTTTGGTGATCCCGCTTTCTTCCGCCAGAACAATCTGCGTGTTGCGTGCAATCCGGGCGCTAAAATCGGTCGGCAGTGCGATGGCTTCATCGAGCGCATTGGTGTGGAGGCTCTGCGTGCCGCCCAAGGTCGCGGCCATCGCCTCGACCGTCGTGCGGATCACGTTGTTGTAGGGGTCTTGCTCCTGAAGCGAGACGCCACTGGTCTGGCAATGGGTGCGCAGCATTTTCGAACGCTCATCCTTCGCGCCCAGCCCATCCATCACCCGGTGCCACAAAGTGCGCGCGGCACGGAGTTTGGAAACTTCCATGAAGAAATTCATACCGATGCCGAAAAAGAAGCTAAGCCGTCCCGCAAACGCATCAATATCCAGCCCGCTTTCCATCGCGCGAATTACATATTCCTTGCCATCGGCAATCGTAAAGGCAAGCTCCTGTACCGCCGTCGCGCCGGCCTCATGCATGTGATAACCGCTGATCGAAATACTATTGAATTTTGGCATATTAGCGCTGGTATATGCGATAATATCTGAAACAATCCGCATCGAAGGCTCAGGCGGGTAGATGTATGTATTACGAACCATGAATTCCTTGAGGATGTCATTTTGGATCGTGCCATCAAGCTGTTCGACTGGAACGCCCTGCTCTTCGCCGGCAACGATGAAGAAAGCGAGGATCGGGATCACCGCGCCATTCATGGTCATCGATACGCTCATCTTGTCGAGCGGGATGCCGTCGAACAGGATTTTCATATCCTCGACGCTGTCGATGGCGACGCCCGCTTTGCCCACATCGCCGACCACGCGCGGGTGATCGCTGTCATAACCCCGGTGCGTGGCGAGATCGAAGGCGACACTTAAGCCTTTTTGTCCAGCGGCAAGGTTTCGGCGATAAAAGGCGTTGGATTCCTCGGCAGTCGAAAAGCCCGCATATTGGCGGATCGTCCACGGACGACCCGCATACATCGATGCGCGAACGCCGCGTGTGAAGGGGGCAAAGCCCGGCAATCCGGGATCGCTGAAATCCTCCGCTGTGTACAACGGCTTGATGTCAAAACCTTCGGGCGTGTGCCACGTCAGGTCTTTGCCCTTAACTTCTTTTGCGGCCGCCGCCTGCCAGTCTTCGATCTTTGCCATTTACTTGCCTTGAAACTCTGGCTTGCGCTTCTGCATGAAGGCCATGCCACCTTCCATCGCATCCGCCGTGCTACCTGCAATCCGCTGCCCTTCAGCTTCGGCGAGCAATTGCTCTGCATAGCTGTTTTCCATTGCGGTCAGGATGTTTTTGCGCATCACCGCATAAGAAATCGTTGGGCCATTCGCGAGGCGGGTGGCGAGTGCGCGCGCCTCGGCTTGCAAATCCGCGTCCTCGACTACCTTATAGATCATGCCCCAGTCTGCGGCTTTTGCCGCCGGAATTTTCTCGCCAAGCATCATCATCTCGGTCGCCCGCGCTTTGCCAATCATGCGCGGCAGCATCCACGAAGCGCCACCATCGGGGACAAGACCGATGTTGACGAAGGCTTGCAGGAAATAGCCGCTCTTACCAGCGATCACGAAATCACCGACGAGGCCAATCGAGCAACCCACGCCTGCCGCCGCGCCGTTGACTGCGGTGATGATCGGCATATTGAGCCGGGCGAGGTTCATCATCAGCGGATTATAGTGACGCGTAAGCGCAATATAGCTCCCCTCGCCCCCCGAAACCGAGGTGGAGCCGCGCGCCGAAAGATCCGCGCCCGAACAAAAGCCACGCCCCGCGCCGGTGATGATCAGGCATCGCGCATCGCCAAGGCTTCCCGCCAGAGCGTCATTGATCTCACCCGCCATAGCAAGCGAACAGGCATTCATCCGTTCGGGCCGATTGAGCGTGATGGTGGCGACCTTATCGGCAACGTCGACGGTGATGGTTTCGTAAGTCATATCAATGCGCTCCTGTCGGCGTTTCCATGATTTCGGTTAACACCCCACCCATATCCTTGGGATGTACAAAAAAGATCAGCGTTCCATGCGCGCCAATACGCGGTTCACCGAGCACGCGCTTGCCTATAGCTTCAAACTCGGCCTTCGCGACGTGGATATCGGGCACCTCGTAACACATATGATGCTGCCCACCTTGCGGGTTCTTGGCAAGAAAGGCCGCGATAGAGGCATTGCCGGGCAGCGGCTCGATCAGCTCGATCTGCGTACCGTTCATGCCGCTGTCGGTCGGCGTATCGACAAAGCAGACCTTCACCCCCTGATCGGGCAGATCGAACGGATCATGAATTTTGGTCGCGCCCATCACATCGCGGTAATGCGCCATACTGTCCGCAATAGAGGGCGTTGCGACGCCGATATGGTTGAGACGGCCTAGTTTCATTGTTCTTCAATCCTCGGTTGATTGCTCGCTCGCCCGCCCATTTCGATCATGGTTTCAATTCGGATCACGCGTTTGTCCACGGCCGAAATATAGAGGTTAAGGCCACGCACATCTTCGGCTGTTCGGGATAGATCCGATCTCATCACGTCGAGCCGCTCCTGCATAAGCACAACGCTCTTGAGCGCAGCGAGTGCATCACCAAGCGCACTCATTTCCGAATACCCGCAGCGCGCAGCGTCCGGTCAACCTCTTCGTGGGTCACACGCATTATCTCGATCATCTGATCAATTGACGCGTTCATCTTGGGCAGCGCTTCATTCACCTGAGCGACCAATGCCGCAAGTTCGGCCTCTTCCTCACTCTCGTCACGGGGCTGGGCAATGTAACGCATCGTCGCCTCGCGAACTACATTGCCAACGCTCTTCCCGCGTAACTTCGCAAAGGCCTCAAGAGCTGCCTTTTGTTCGGCGCTGGTCAGATAGGTGACACGTTCTGTTTGCATGGCGTATAATTCCTTCACATTATAAGGTCATTATAATGTTTGGGTGGGCGAGTGCAAGCGCGCATCACTTCTCGGTAGAAGGCGATGCTGTCCGCGATTGAGGGCGTGGCAACGCCGATATGGTTGAGGCGGCCTAGTTTCATTGGTTAACTCTCCTACAATTTCGGATGAACTCTACACCAAGAGCAGTTGCCATCACGCCTTCCAGTTCAATTTGGAATCCGCAAATGAAACTTACCTCAAAAGTCTGAACCAATCGCTGGCGAATCAATGCATCATAGGGTGCATTGCTGTTCGCCAAACCTGATGATGACGAAGTGGCAGAGCCATGTCCCTCAACCATCAGTGGCGTATAAGGAACGAGAGAACCTAGAATCCTTGACGGCCAGTGGTGCTTCAATGCCCACATCTCATCATTGAACTCATTTGCAGCGACGCCATCAAAATGGGTCAACCCCCGTTCGCTCAAAATACGCTCCGCAGTGGTTAACCCGCGTATACGGACATACTCCAAAAGCATTTGCACGCTGTGGGATTGTATAGGGTTGAGCGGCGGAGAAATAAGGTCGTCCAGAATCTTTGCATCTTCTGCAGCCAGTTTGTCCAAGATATCAAGGTATAGCACGTGCCGTTGTTGAAACCCTCGCGAGGAACTTAATAACAGATTTGCCCACATTTCCGTGATGATCTCGTCGTCTTCCGAGAATGATGCAGACTGTATAAATTTGAAAAGGAATCCCGGTGGTAACTGTTGCAGCGTCTCTGGGTCGTCGGCCAAAGTTTCTGCCCGAGAAAACACTTTAGAAACTCGATCCCCCAAATAGACCCGTAAAGCTTCACCCAAGGCTTCAGCACTGGGGCCGAAAACCTTATCGGCCAACCAAGTGGCAGCGCCAGCGCCTCCGACGATAAGCGCACCGGTAGTGACGGGATCAACCACAACTCTTACCCCTCACAACGGAATATTATCATGCTTCTTCCAAGGATTCTCCAACGCCTTGTTCCGCAATTTCCGTAACCCCAAAGCAATCCGCCGCCGCGTCGAGTGCGGATAAATCACCTCATCAATGAACCCCTTGCTCGCGGCCACAAACGGGTTGGCGAAGCGCTCTTCATATTCGGCTGTCTTGACCGCCTGCTCCTCCGCTGAAAGCCCACGGAAGATAATCTCCACTGCGCCCTTCGCGCCCATCACGGCGATTTCCGCCGTCGGCCAAGCATAATTCAAATCGCCGCGCAGATGCTTGGACGCCATAACGTCATAGGCGCCGCCATAGGCTTTGCGCGTGATCACGGTGATTTTAGGCACGGTCGCCTCGGCATAGGCAAACAGCAGTTTTGCGCCGTGTTTGATAATGCCGCTATGCTCCTGTCCCACGCCCGGCAGGAACCCCGGCACGTCAACGAACGTCACAATCGGAATCTCAAACGCATCGCAGAAGCGCACAAATCTTGCGGCCTTCTTCGATGAATTAATATCGAGGCAGCCCGCGAGTACCATCGGTTGGTTCGCGACGACACCCACTGTCCGCCCCTCAATCCGACCAAAACCGATGATGATATTGCCTGCATGGGCCGGTTGCACCTCGAAGAAATCGCTTTCATCCACAGTCTTGCGGATCACTTCGTGCATATCATAAGGTTGATTGGCGTTGTCCGGAATCAGCATATCGAGGCTTGGCTCCAGCCTGTTCCACTCATCGGCTGTTGGCCGCTCCGGCGCGGGCACCCGGTTATTCTCGGGCAGAAAATCAAAAAAATCGCGACACGCAAGCAATGCCTCAATATCATTTTCAAACGCATTATCGGCCACGCCCGATTTGGTGGTGTGCGTCACCGCACCGCCAAGCACTTCTTGGGTGACGACTTCGTTGGTAACAGTTTTGACCACATCGGGGCCGGTCACGAACATATAGCTCGAATCCTTCACCATGAAGATGAAATCAGTCATGGCAGGCGAATAAACTGCGCCGCCCGCGCACGGCCCCATGATCAAGCTGATCTGCGGCACCACGCCGCTCGCGAGCACATTGCGCTGAAATACTTCGGCATAGCCGCCAAGTGAAGCGACACCCTCCTGAATCCGCGCGCCGCCGCTGTCGTTGATCCCGATCACGGGCGCGCCAACCTTCATCGCATTATCCATTACCTTGCAGATTTTCTGTGCATGACGCTCGGATAGTGAGCCACCGAAAACTGTAAAATCCTGACTGAATACGAATACGAGCCGGCCATTGATGGTGCCGCTGCCCGTCACCACGCCGTCACCGGGGAAAACCGTATCAGCCATCCCGAAATCGACGCAATTATGTTCGACATAGGCATCAAGCTCTTCAAAAGAGCCTTCATCAAGCAAGATCGTGAGCCGTTCGCGCGCGGTCAACCGCCCTTTGGCATGTTGCGCATCGATCCGTTTTTGACCACCGCCAAGTTGCGCAGCGGCACGGCGTTTTTCAAGTTCTGCGATGTTTGATGGCATTGGGCACCCCATTTTGACCTTCCCCTTTGAGCAGAGATGCACGGAATTGCAATTGTGAATTTGCAAAGTTGCAAAGCCACACATTGCAAACTACGGCTGCGGCGCGATTCAAATGGAGCGTGACAATGAAGCGTCGTATCTTTGCCGGGCAACAACTTGGCCTGTTGCGCCGCAATTTAGGCCTCACACAGGCAGAAATGGCAACGCGCCTCGCGATTTCAGCCTCATATCTAAGCCAATTGGAGCACGATGATAGACCCCTGACAGCACCAATTCTGGCGGCCCTCGCCCGTCAATTCCCGCTTGATTGGAATGAAATTGAGGAAGATAGCGCAACACGTCGTTTTGCGGCGCTTCGCGAAGCAACCGCAGATCCTTTATTTACATCTCCGCTCGGGCCGGAACAAATTGCGAGAATTGCCGAACAGCAGCCCGCCCTTGCCGATCAGTTTGTCGAGCTTCACTCGGCCTATCGCCGCGCGGGAGAGCGCCTCCAGATTTTGGATGAAGCATTATCTAGTGACAATGCCGGTGGCAGCCGCCTGCCATGGGAGCAAGTTCGCGATTGGTTTCACAATGCCGGAAATTATGTCGATGTGCTTGACCGCGCGGCTGAAGCCTTGGCGTCGTTGATCAGTAACCGTTCGCTATCACCTTCGACCGACGCAGTGGAGCGTTATCTGCGCGACTCATTGGGCGTATCAATCGCGCGCGAGATGACTGGCGGTTTGCGTGAATTTGATGCGGCGTTGCACCTACTTGTCCTTGATCAGGGCCAGCCGATCGAAAGCCAGAGGTTTCAGCTCGCCCACCAACTTGTCGCCCTTGCGTTGCGAAACAAGATTGCGGCGCTTGTTGACGGCGCGCGATTGCCAACTGCGGCGGCAAGGCAGCTATTATTTGTCGGGCTATCCAACTATGCCGCCGGGGCGCTGCTAATGCCCTATCAAAAATTTCGCAGTGAAGCCCGTGCCGTTCGTCACGATATTGACCGGCTGAGACAAGCCTTTAATGTAAGTTTTGAACAAGCCTGCCACCGGCTTTCAACGCTTCAGCGCCCGCAGGCGCGCGGGATTCCTTTTTTCTTTTGCCGGGTGGATATGGCGGGCAATATTACAAAACGCCATTCCGCGACACGGCTTCAATTCGCGCGTTTCGGTGGCGCTTGCCCGCTATGGATTGTCCATGACGCCGTTGCCATTCCTGACCGGATACTGGTTCAGCTTGCCGAAACGCCTGACGGGGTACGTTATGTGTCGATGGCGAAGGGCTTGGTCAAACCGTCAGGGAGCTATACCCGCGCGCCGCGCCGATACGCTGTGGCGCTTGGCTGCGAAACTGGGCACGCTGAAGAGTTCATCTATGCCGATGGCCTTGATCTTACAGCCCCCTCAGCGGCTACAAAAATCGGCATCTCTTGCCGGTTATGCCCGCATACCGACTGCGATCAGCGCGCCTTTCCACCAAGCGATCGTTCGATCATCGTTGACCCCGATAGACGCGGCGTTGTTCCGTACAAAATCGGTTAAACCTTTTCGAGCCGATCTTTGGTTGCCCTGCTTTAGTCCGGCGAGCAAAAATTGAGTGGAATGTAAGCAAGCGGTTGCGCCAGCCCCGCCAAGCTGCAAAACAGGGTTAACAAGGGAGAAGTTAAGTGTCTGATCAGGATTTGTTTCCGGTTCCCGCCGAATGGGCAAAAGCGGCGCGCATTTCATCGGTAAAATATGATCAGCTTTATGGTCGTGCGCTCGGTGATCCAGGAAGCTTTTGGCTTGAACAGGCAAAGCGGCTAACTTGGATCAAGCGGCCCGAAATCGCAGGTGACTGGTCATTTAGTGAAGATGATTTCCACATCCGCTGGTTCTCTGATGGTAAAATTAACGCAAGCGCCAATTGCATCGACCGCCATTTGGCCGAGCGCGGTGATAGCGTTGCGATTATCTGGGAACCAGATGATCCGAAAAATTCATCAAAAAGCTTCACTTACAAAGAGTTACATAGAGAGGTTTGTATATTTTCCAATGTAATGAAGGCGGCCGGTGTGACCAAAGGGGATCGCGTGACGATTTACATGCCGATGATCCCGGAGGCCGCGTTTGCACTGCTTGCCTGCGCGCGAATTGGCGCGATCCATTCAGTGATTTTTGGCGGTTTTTCCCCCGAGTCCATCGTTGGACGTATTCAGGATTGCGATTCCGCTTTTGTCATTACGGCTGACGAAGGGCGTCGCGGTGGCAAGACGGTGCCTTTGAAGGTCAATGTGGATGCCGCTGCGCTCCAGTGTCCGAACCTCAAAACCGTGATAACTGTACGCGCGACGGGGGCACCTGTTACAATGATGGCAGGTCGTGACATTTGGTATCATGAGGCCCAAGCGTTGGTCGACAGCGTCTGTCCGCCCGAACCGATGGGTGCTGAAGACCCACTGTTTATCCTCTACACCTCAGGCTCAACGGGCAAGCCCAAGGGCGTGATGCACACCACCGGCGGCTATCTGCTCTGGGCAAGCCTGACCCATGAGCTGTGCTTTGATTACCGGCAGGGCGATATTTACTGGTGCGCCGCCGATATCGGCTGGGTCACCGGGCATAGCTATATCCTCTATGGCCCGCTCGCCAATGGCGCGACGACGCTAATGTATGAAGGCGTGCCCAACTGGCCAACGCCTTCGCGCATCTGGGAAGTGTGTGATCGCCACAATGTCCACACCGTGTTTACCGCGCCAACGGTGCTGCGTGCACTCATGCGAGAGGGCGACGAATTTGTTTCAAGAACATCGCGTAACTCACTTAAATTACTAGGAACGGTTGGTGAGCCGATCAATCCGGAGGCATGGCGTTGGTATCATAGCGTCGTTGGCGGCGGTCGCTGTCCGATCATTGATACATGGTGGCAGACTGAGACCGGCGCGGCGATGATCGCACCCATGCCCGGCGCAACTGACCTCAAACCCGGAAGTGCGACCAAACCAATGCCCGGTGTTGAGCCGCAAATTGTCGACGGTGAAGGCAACCTCCAATATGGTGCCGCAGAGGGCAATCTCGTCATCGCGCGAAGCTGGCCGGGCCAGATGCGCAGCGTCTGGGGAGACCACCGCCGCTTTTTCGAGACCTATTTCACGACCTTCCCCGGCAAATATTTTACCGGAGACGGCGCACGGCGCGATGAGGATGGCTATTACTGGATCACCGGGCGCGTCGATGATGTCATTAACGTCAGCGGTCACCGTATGGGCACGGCGGAAGTCGAGTCAGCGCTCGTCCTCCATCCGAAGGTCGCCGAAGCGGCGGTCGTCGGGATGCCGCACGACATCAAGGGCCAAGGCATTTATGCCTATGTAACGCTCAATGTCGGCGAAATCGCGGGCGACGAGCTTCGCAGCGAGCTTGTCAAATGGGTGCGCACCGAAATCGGGCCGATCGCCACCCCTGACGCGATCCAGTTCACGCCTGCTTTACCAAAAACACGCAGCGGTAAGATTATGCGACGGATATTGCGCAAAATTGCTGAAGGCGATGTAAGCAATTTAGGCGATGTGACGACGCTAGCTGATCCCGCAGTTGTGGGGGATCTAGTGGCAAATAGAGTGGGGTGATCCTTCCCACGTCGATCCTAACTTACGACTGAGTGAAGCAGCGCAACCCAAATTCGCATGCGCACTCACTTTGTGCGACAAATCATTGACAATCTTTGGCTTTCGCCGATGAAGGGCCAAATAATTGTCGCATGATTGCGAACCGAACAGGATTAATTTGTGATCTTCGCACTCAAAGTTGCTGGCATGTTAGCCGGCGTTCTCATTCTGACAGGACTTGCGCGCTGGCTCAAGCTTGGTGGTGAGGCGCGCATTTGCAGTGCCGATCATGCCCGCGCGCTCGCCCGGCTGACGCATTACGGCTTTGACGGTGTTGCCGCAGTGGTTGACACCAACGGCCAAGCCGCTCTGGTACGTGGTGCTGATAACCACCACATCCTGATCCGCGCACGCGGGCCGCGTTTCATCAGCCGCATGCTTGATGCCGATACGCAAACCCGGCTTGATCCAGGACATCTGACGATTAGCGTCAACGAGCCCGACTTCCCAACCACAATGCTTAACCTTGGCGATGAAGCATCGCGCTGGGCGGCGACACTGGAGCGCCCGGTCAATGGATAAGATACCCAATATCGCCAATATCGCGGTGCCCTTTTACATCGTGATGATCATCATCGAAATGGTCTGGGCCAAGCGCAATGCGCCCGCACTTTATGATCCGCGTGATCTGTTGACGTCACTGTCTATGGCGGTGGGTAATTTCATCGCGGGCGTGCTCGCGGCAGCATTTGTGATCACGACCAGCTTTGCGGTCTATGAATATCGCCTGTTCGATTTGCCCAATCACTGGTCGATATGGATATTAAGCTTCATTCTGATCGACCTTGCATATTATGCCGTACACCGGCTGCGGCACCGGCTCCGCTGGTTCTGGGCGAGCCATGTCAATCATCATTCGAGCCAGTCATTCAACCTGTCGATTGCGCTACGCCAATCATGGACCGGGTTTTTCTCATTGAGTTTTGCTTATAACTGGCCGTTTGTGATCCTCGGTTTTGCACCGCAAATGTTGTTTATCTGCGCCGGACTCAACACGCTCTACCAATTCTGGCAGCACACGCAGGTGATCAAGCGGATGCCGCGCTGGTTTGAATATATCTTCGTGACACCAAGCCACCACCGTGTCCATCATGCCAACAATGCGCGCCATCTCGACAGCAATTATGGCGGGACTCTCATCATCTGGGATCGGATGTTCGGGACATTTTCGGAAGAGCGCGATGATGAACCGCTCCGCTTTGGCCTCGTCCGGCAACTTGGCGGCTATAATCTGTTGTGGAATATCTTCCATGAATGGGTGAGCATCGCGCAGGATATCTGGCGTGCGCCACTGCGTTACAAGCTTGGCTATTTCTTCGGCCCGCCGGGATGGAGCCATGACGGATCACGCGAGACAAGCGACATGATCAAGGCGCGCTGGGCCGAAAGTGAGCGTACGGCAACAGCGATTTCCAACAATGTGGCCCCTTCAAACGTCGGCAGCACTAGCGATCTGATAACCGCCAGCGCCGTCGGCGGATAGGCCAATCGTCAGTCTATACTAAGGCATACAATCGATCCCCACGGATCAACTATCTTGCAAAATCGGGCATCCGCTGCCACCAGACCTGCCATGATTACCGTCGCTGCACTTTATCGGTTTGCTTCCTTACCTGATCCAGCAGGAATGCGCCCTGCACTGCTCGTGCTGTGTCAGTCGCAAGGTATCAAGGGCACACTCCTGCTCGCGGCCGAGGGGATAAACGGAACCATTGCAGGTAGCGCGGACGGTATCGCCGCGATCATCGCACATATCCGCTCCCTCCCCGGCTGCACTGAACTTGACGTCAAATATAGCCACGCCGACGAGATGCCGTTTTACCGGATGAAGGTGCTCGTCAAGAAAGAGATTGTGACGCTCGGCCAGCCAGGCGTTGATCCGGTTGGACAAGCGGGCATTTATGTCACCCCGCAGGATTGGAATGCACTGATCAGTGATCCCGATACCGTCGTCATCGATACACGCAATGATTATGAGGTTGGTATCGGCACATTCAAGGGTGCAGTCGATCCCGAAACCGAAACATTCCGCGATTTTCCCGCATGGTTCCGCAAACATCGCGACGTGCTAACGGCGGGTAAGAAAAAGGTCGCGATGTTTTGCACGGGCGGTATCCGATGTGAGAAATCGACAGCATTCCTGCGCGCCGAAGGGATAGATGAGGTCTATCATCTTGAGGGCGGCATCCTGCGCTATCTCGAAACAGTGCCCGAGGCTGAAAGCTTATGGGAAGGCGAATGCTTCGTATTTGACCAGCGTGTTGCGGTTAGCCACGGGCTTGCGCTTGGCACTCACGGCCGCTGCCACGCCTGCCGCGATCCGCTTTCGCCTGATGACATGGCGTCACCGCTTTATGTTGAAGGGGTGTCATGCCCGCACTGCCATGACCGCTTCGACGAAGTCCGCCGCGCCCGCTTTGCCGAGAGACAAAAGCAAGTCGAACTCGCCGAAAAACGCGGGAAAGCGCATATCGGCTTCGATCCAAGGGCCAATGACTAAACGCCATATCCTCTACAGCTTTCGTCGCTGCCCCTATGCCATGCGCGCGCGAATGGCAATTACGGTGAGCGGGATCAGCGTTGAACTTCGCGAGGTTGTGTTGCGCGATAAACCGGATGAAATGCTCGAAGCCTCGCCGAAGGGGACTGTGCCAGTCTTGGTTCTCACGGATGGTCGCGTGATTGACGAAAGCCTCAGCATCATGCGTTGGGCGCTTGATTTGAATACCCCTCAAAATTGGTTGGCGGGCGATGACCCAGCACTGATCACCCTAAATGATGGCCCATTCAAAACCGCGCTTGACCGCTATAAATATCCCCATCGCTATGAGATTATTGATACAGCAGCTGATCGACTGGAGGCGACGAAATTTCTGTCTGATCTTGATGCGCGGCTAACGTCTCATATTCATCTCGCTGACAACACACCCGGTTTTACCGACATCGCCATTTTCCCGTTTGTCCGACAGTTTGTAGCAACCGATCAGTCATGGTTTGGCGCTCAGCCATGGCCACGGCTTCAGCGTTGGCTTGACGCCCATGTGCGTTCACCATTGTTCGAAACCATCATGCAGCGCTATCCCCAGTGGCGAACAGGCGACGCACCTACGTTTTTTCCTATTTGAGCAATACTAGTTCCTCGGCCATACTTGGATGCAGCGCAACAGTATCGTCAAAATCGGCCTTAGTGAGGCCAGCCTTGACCGCAATCGCCGCCGCTTGGAGGATTTCCCCACTATCCGGCCCGATCATGTGTAGCCCAAGGACGCGACCTGTCTTGGTATCAATAACCATTTTGTAGAGCGCGCGTTCATTGCGCCCGGCGAGAACATTCTTCATTGCGCGGAAGTCCGAACGATAAACGCCCACATCTCCATATTCAGCGCGGGCTTCGTCTTCGGTCATCCCAACGCTTGCTATTGGCGGATTGGCGAAAACGGCGGTCGGGATACAGCTATAGTCGATTTGGCGCGGATTGCCGCCAAAAATACTATCGGCAAATGCGTGCCCTTCACGGATGGCAACAGGCGTCAACTGCACCCGGTTGGTGACGTCACCCACGGCATAAATGCTCGGCACATTGGTGCGATTGTCATCACCGACAATCACCGCGCCGTCTTTACTCAGAGCAACGCCTGCGGCTTCAAGCCCAAGTCCCCTGGTGTTCGGCACACGGCCAATCGCCCAAAGAATCAGGTCAGTCTCAATCATGCCTTGCTCACCGCCATCGATCAGGATGCTGCCATCTACTTGCTTCACCGCCGATTTGAACGGGAAGTTGAAGCGGATATCGACGCCCTTGTGACGGCTCATTTCAACAAGCTTGCCAACAATCTCTTGGTCATAGCTGCGCAACATCTTATCGCCGCGTGTAACGAGGGTGACGTCAACACCAAGCTCATTGAATATCCCGGCAAATTCATTGGCAATATAGCCTGCGCCTGCGATCACTGCACGCTTGGGAAGCGCAGGCAAATGAAACACTTCGTTAGAGGTTATGCCCAAGTTGGCACCGACGATAGCTGGAATTGCAGGCCAAGCACCCGTCGCAACCAAGATGGTCGCCGCACCGATTTCTTGGCCGCTGGCAAGGCGGATGAGATTCGGCCCGGCAATCATTGCACGTTCGTGAAACAAGGTAATATTGTTGTTGGTAAAGGTATCGCCGTACAATCCCTCAAGCCGATCAACCTCTGCGGCAACATTGTCACGCAAAGTCGGCCAGTCAAAGCTCGCGCCGTCGACGTTCCAACCGAACCGTTTGGCGTCAGCCAAATCCTCGGCGAAATGAGAGCCGTACACCAAAAGCTTTTTAGGCACGCATCCGCGAATGACGCAGGTACCGCCAACCCGGTATTCCTCGGCGACGGCGACGCGCGCACCGTGCCCGGCCGATATTCGTGCGGCGCGCACACCGCCAGAGCCAGCTCCAATAATAAAAAGATCATAGTCGTAAGTCATTCAAACTCCCGCCCGGGCGATGAGCGCCATCGTTGACGCATCAAATGTGACGCCACCCGCATCAATGGCTTTGGCCATTTGCTTGCCCAGCTCAACCCCAAACTGGTCAAACGGATTAATTCCCAGAAGCACTGCATTCACAAATGTTCGTGCTTCATAAAAGGCAATCAAGCTTCCCAATGTGCGCGGGTCAAGCCTATCTAAGAGAATCGTGGTCGATGGCCGGTCTCCGGTATAGCTCCGCGCCAAATCATCGCTTGGACGCCCCGCCATGAGCGCTGCCCCTTGTGCGAAGCAATTGCCAAGCAGTTGCTGGTGGTGCGCCTCGTCCAGATCATGTCCCGGTTCAATCACTGCGACGAACTCAACCGGGATCAAATGGCTTCCCTGATGAAGCAGTTGGAACACCGCATGTTGTGCATCCGTCCCGACTCCACCCCATGTAACCGGTGCAGCGTGGCGGCCTAAACGTGCTCCGTCTGCGCTTACCGATTTTCCATTCGACTCCATCTCAAGCTGTTGCAGATAAGACGGTAACAACCGCAGTCGCTCATCATAAGCAAATATAGCACGCGTCTCACACTGTTTTACTTGCGTATAATAAAGGTCGGCGAAGGCCGCAATCACTGGTGCGTTGGCTTCAACCGGTCTGAAACGAAAATGCCGATCCATTTCGGCTGCGCCCTCAAGCAACTCCTCAAAGCCCGACCAACCGAGGGCAATTGCGGCAGGAAAACCGATGCTTGACCAGAGCGAATATCTCCCCCCCACTGATTCACTAAAGGGAAGAATCCGCGTTTCATCAATGCCCCATTCAAGCGCCTTTTCCGGGGCAGCCGTGAGGGCGATAACGCGCCCCAGCGGATCGTCGACGCCCGCTCCGGTCATCCATTCAAGCACGCTGGCGGCGTTGAGCAGAGTTTCACTGGTGGTAAAGGTCTTCGAAGCAACCGCAATCAAGGTTTTGTGCGGATCAAAGCGGCGAAACACTTCGGCAAGTGCTGCGCCGTCCACATTGGACACGACAGCGACATCATAACGTCCAGCGTCACGCGCGAGTGCATCAAAAAGCAACTGCGGCCCCAGCGCTGACCCGCCAATCCCGATATGCAGAATATGCGCAATTTCTCCCATTCCACCCGCTTCAATCACTTCGATCAAGCTGCGCATTCGACTGTGGAGCGTTTTTGCGCGCGCGACGCTGTCAGCTGCGCCCTCGCCTCGTTCAGCGCAATGTCCCGCAGCCCGACCTTCCGTGACATTGACAATTTGTCCACCGAACAAGGCATCGCGCTTTGCGATTAGCCCCGCCGATTGAGCAAGCCTGCCGAACGTCTCCACCACTTCCACCGTGAGATGCGTCTTGGCAAAATCAAATAATATGCCGCAATCATCAATGCTGAAGCGCTGCGTTCTCTCGCAATCGTTTAAGAAAAGCGACTCCAGCGAAACCATTTTTAGTCCCGAAATTGCCTCCCAATCTAGCATTTTATTCATCCCTTGCTTGACGAGAGCCAGTGACAATCGCACAGGCGCTTTATGACTGAAACTAGCCAGCAGCCCCTGCCGCAAACTATCCCCGCAGTGAAGCCGCAAAAATCGGAGAATGCCGAATTTTTGCAGTTTATATTGAAGTTGGCCCTGTTTGTATTGATCCTGCGCAGCTTTATTGCCGCACCGTTTAATATCCCATCGGAATCGATGCTCCCCCGATTGATGATTGGCGACTATTTGATCGTTGCAAAATGGCCGTACGGCTATTCAAAATATTCGCTGCCATTTTCGGTGCCACTCATACCGAGCCGGATATTGGCAAGGGAGCCTGTTCGCGGCGACGTGATCGTATTCAAAGCACCGCCCGGCAACCACACCGATTATATTAAGCGTGTGATTGGCCTTCCCGGTGATTTGATCCAAGTGAAGGGCGGGCAAGTCATTCTCAATGGAAAGCCGATCCCGCGCAAGCGCGTGAGCGATTTTATCGAGCCGCTCACGCTCAATAGCGCCTGTGCCAAGCCAGACACCGCCAAATTCCGCGAGGTAGCAAGCGATGGCACGGTGCGGTGCCGTTATCCGCGTTACCGCGAAACACTGCCCAACGGCCGCAGCTATGATGTGCTTGATCTTGATACACGTTGGACCGATGATACCAGCGTTTATGCCGTACCGAAGGGACATTTGTTCGCAATGGGTGACAATCGTGACCGTAGTGCCGATAGCCGCTTTCCGGCGGTAGAAGGTCAGGGCATTGGCATCGTCCCACAGGAAAACCTTGTCGGGCGCGCGCTCTTTACCGTTTTTTCTACTGACGGGTCTTCAAGCTGGATTAAGCCTTGGACTTGGTTCACCGCTGCGCGTTGGGATCGTATTGGTGAGGGCTTTTGACGATCGACTCTGACTGGCTGGCAAGAGCCACCGGCGTTACTCCCCGTGACGCAAAGCTATATGAACGGGCACTTACGCACGGCAGCTTTGGGGCTGATACATATGAGCGGCTAGAATTCCTAGGCGACCGTGTACTCGGCCTTGTTGTTTCGCGCTGGCTCTATGATCTGTTTCAGGCTGATGCAGAGGGCAAACTCTCGTTCCGCTTCAATAACCTCGTTGCCGGAGCCACTTGCGCGCTGGTCGGCAGAAACATTGGCATTACCCCGCATATCCGGCTGGGCAAGCAAGCCCGCGATGATGGTGCCTTTGATAGCGATAATGTTATAGGTGACGTCGTGGAAGCCTTGATCGGTGCGCTTTACCTTGATCATGGCATCGACGCTGCTCAAGCTTTCATTCGCCGTCACTGGGAGCCCATACTGAGTGGGCAGATTGTGGCTCCACGCCATCCGAAGTCAGCGCTTCAGGAATGGGCCGCAGCCCACAACCGAAAGCCCCCAGTCTATTCGGTGACTGATCGATCAGGTCCCCATCATGCGCCGCGTTTTACCATCAAAGTGTCGCTAGGCTCGGCTGGGGAGGCCGAGGCGGAGGGACGGTCAAAACAGGAAGCAGAATCAGCAGCAGCAGAAGCGCTGCTGGGAAAGTTAACATGACTCAAAAATGTGGCCTAGTAGCGATAGTGGGCGCTCCAAATGCTGGCAAATCAACGCTCGTCAACGCGCTGGTTGGCCAGAAGGTTGCGATTGTCAGCCCCAAGGCACAAACAACGCGCGTCCGCCTGATGGGCATTGCGATGCACGGCCAAACCCAGCTCATGCTCGTTGACACGCCGGGCATTTTTGATCCCAAGCGGCGGCTTGACCGGGCTATGGTGCAGGCGGCGTGGGGCGGCGCTCAGGATGCTGACGTGATTGCGCTGGTGATCGATGCCAAGGGCGGGCTTGGCACCAAGGTCGCTAACATGATCGAGGCGTTGAAAGCGCGCACTGAACCTAAGCTCCTCATCCTCAACAAAGTCGATATTGCTGACAAGGGCAAGCTATTGATCCACGCCCAGCGCCTCAATGAACAGATCAATTTCACTGAAACATTGTTTGTCAGTGCCGCGACGGGTGACGGCCTTGAACTGCTCAAAGATCGGTTGGCGGCGCACATGCCCGTGGGGCCGTGGAACTTCCCCGAAGATCAGGTGAGCGACGCGACCGAACGGATGACCGCCGCTGAGATCACGCGTGAACAGCTTTTCCTCCAGCTCCACGCCGAACTGCCACAGGCAAGTGCTGTTGAAACCGAGAAGTATGAGGAACGCAGCGACGGCTCGGTTGAAATTCATCAGCAAATTCTTGTCGAACGGCCAACGCAGCGCGCGATCGTGCTTGGTAAAGGCGGCGCGCGATTGAAAGAAATCGGATCACGTGCACGTGCCGAAATCGCGCTTAATCTCGGGCGGCGGGTGCATCTCTACCTCCATGTCAAGGTAAACCCCAAATGGGAGGATGACCGCGAGCATTACCGCAATATCGGGTTAGATTGGGTCGATTAGCCCAATATCTCCTCAACCCATGCAGGCACTAGATCAGTCGCCACGCCCATCCGGCTTTCATCGAAGAAATGGCTCCCCTGCGATGGCTCAAGATTAAGCTCCAATGTCCGCGCGCCGTAATGCCGGGCGGTGCGCACATAGCCAGCGGCAGGATAAACCGCGCCCGATGTGCCGATTGAAACGAACAGATCGGCGCGCGCGACCGCCGCCTCAATCTCATCCATTCGGTAAGGCATTTCGCCGAACCAGACGATATCAGGGCGAAGCGCCGTTTCACCACAGTTGAGGCAGGGTGGCCGATCAAGGAGCGTCGCGCGCCATTCACCCCGCGCATCACACACGGTGCACCACGCCGAAAGATGCTCCCCGTGCATGTGGATCAGGCGCCCTGTTCCAGCGCGTTCATGCAAATCATCAACATTCTGTGTGATGATGGTGAGTTCACCCGGCCAGCGCGCGTCAAGTTCAGCAAGCGCATTATGCGCCGCATTAGGCTCAACTTGTTGAACAAATGCCCGCCGCATATCATAGAAGCGCAGCACCAAATCGGGATCACGCGCAAAAGCCTCTGGCGTTGCGACATCTTCAACCCGGTGCTGCTCCCAAAGGCCACCAGCGTCACGGAATGTGCCAACGCCGCTTTCGGCCGAAATGCCAGCGCCTGTCAGGATCACGATATTGCGGATGTCTTTCATGTGCCCCATGAAGCATACAGTAAACAAAGAGGCAAATCATGACCAATATCGGAATCATTGGCAGCGAAGGCCGCATGGGGGCCGCACTCAAGGCGGCCATCGCAGAGGCGGGTGCTGCGCTCTCCGGCGGGATTGACGTCGGCGGCGATCCAATCGCGCTTGCCAAAATGAGCGATGTCCTCGTTGATTTCTCATCCCCCAAGGCACTCGTTGGCAATCTCGGCGCGGCAGTTGCGGCGGGCAGACCGATCCTGATCGGCACCACGGGGCTTGATGAGGATCATCACCGCACAATTGATGATGCCGCGCGCCATATCGCGGTGCTTCAGACAGGCAACACCTCGCTCGGCATCACGTTGCTCGCGCGGCTGGTGAAAGAGGCGGCGGCGCGGCTTGGCCCCGATTGGGATATTGAGATTGCCGAGCTTCATCACCGGCACAAGGTTGACGCGCCGTCAGGCACAGCGCTGCTACTCGGCGAGGCAGCAGCGGCAGGGCGCGGCATCCCCCTCGCCCGCCACAGCGAACGCGGACGCGACGGCCACACCGGCGCGCGCGCACCCGGTGCCATCGGCTTTGCCAGCTTGCGCGGCGGATCAGCCGCGGGCGATCACACCGTGCTGATTGCGGGCGAAGGCGAACGCATCGAGCTAACCCACCGCGCCGAAAACCGCAGCATCTTCGCACGCGGCGCAGTCAAGGCGGCACTCTGGCTGACAGGAATGCCCGCCGGGCGGTACGGGATGGATCAGGTGCTGGGGATGTGAGTACAGACTAGCCGCATTAGCGCAGTCTGGGAGAGTTGGAAGACCTAGGCGGGTTCGAAAAAGGGCTTGTAGCTGTGCTTGGAGGTTTCGGCTCAAACATCCACCCACTCTGCCCTAGGATAGCCCATCGCATAGAGAATTGCGCTGAGATCGCCGTGCAAAACTGCCGCTGATGCTGCCGCGCGGGTTTTGGGTTTGGCGTGGTACGCGACGCCGAGGCCTGCGGCTTCGATCATTGGGATGTCGTTCGCGCCGTCGCCCACTGCGAGCGTTGCCTCGACGTTAAGCCCGCGTTCTGCCATCGCGGCGAAGAGCGCATCGCGTTTGCTCTCCGCGCCGATGATTGGGTCGGCGACGGTGCCGTCAAGCATTCCGCCTGCGATGCCCAGCCGATTGGCGATCACGCGGTCAAAACCGATATCGGCGCCAACTGGTTCGGCAAAGCGCGTGAAGCCGCCCGAAACAAGCACGGCGTATCCACCATTTGCGCGGACAGTGCGGACGAGTTCGCGGGCACCGGGCATGATTTTCACCCGCTCGGCAAGGCATTGCTCAATAGCAGTTTCTGGGAGACTTTGGAGAAGGGCAACGCGGCCGCGCAGGGCACCCTCAAAATCAAGCTCGCCGCGCATGGCGGCCTCAGTTACTGCGGCAATTTCGGCCTTGATCCCGGCGTAATCGGCGAGTTCATCAATACATTCGACCGTGATCATCGTTGAATCCATGTCAGCAATAATTAGTGTGCGGCGGCGATGTGCGGTGGCCTGAACGATGACGTCAACACCGGGGATTGCTTCCTCAAGTGCCTGTCTTGCCGCTGTGGCATCGCCGGTAAAATGGAGATCTATCGCTTTGTTTGGTTCAACCACATTTTGGGAAAGGTTAGTAACACCTGCCTCCGCCAGCCGATCCGCTGCGGACGAAATATCTCCCGCTTGTAGGATTTCGGCTGCTATCAGGGTGGCTGTGAACACAAAACTTCCTTTGATTGAGGGCAAACGCCCGCGCGTCGTGCTTATTGCGGGGCCGACGGCGAGCGGCAAGTCCGATATTGCATTGGCGCTCGCAAAATTGCTGCCCGCAACGATCATCAATGCCGATGCGAGCCAAGTTTATGCCGATCTGCGCATCTTAAGCGCGCGTCCGTCAATCGCGGATGAGGACGCCTCGCCACACCGGTTGTTTGGCCATATCGACGGGGCGCAGGCGTGTTCAGCCGCAAATTGGGCGGATGAGGCCAAGGCGGCAATTGCCGAGGCGATTGCGGCGGAGCGCTTACCGATCCTCGTTGGCGGCACCGGGCTTTATATGCGGACGTTGCTTGATGGCATTGCCCCCGTGCCCGAGATTGATCCCACTATTCGCGCCAAAGTGCGGCGTCTTGACGTCAGTTTGGCCTATGCCGCGCTATTGCATGAGGATGCAGAGGCCGCAGCGCGCCTAATGCCAAGTGACCGCACGCGCATTGCCCGCGCGCTTGAGGTCATTCGTTCAACCGGACGACCGCTTAAGGACTGGCAGGCGCAGAGCGTTGGCGGGATTGCTGATCAGATCCACCTCGTCCCCGTCATCCTGCTGCCGCCGCGTGACTGGCTATATACCCGCTGTGATGCGCGCTTTGCGATGATGCTTGAACGGGGTGGAATACACGAGGTTGAAGCATTACTGGCGCGAAAGCTCGATCCAGCACTGCCGGTAATGCGCGCGATTGGGGTGCGCGAGGTGAGCGCCATCCTCGCCAATCCCGACGTCACAGCAGAGCAGACCAATCTCGCGCAGATTGCGACGCGCCAATATGCAAAGCGGCAGTTTACTTGGTTTCGCAATCAGTTCCCGAGCGCGTGGCTCCGCGCTGAATGTGAAATAAATAATGATATGGTCAATAAATTAGCAATAAAATTACGTGATATAGCATTGACATAGCGTTTTATATCATTAGAGCGCCCGGTTCTGGACAAATGCGCTGCACCGCAACAAAGCGGCGCGTTGACTAACAAGGAAGATGAAATCATGACCGCAGAACAATCAGGAGCCGATATCCTTATCGCTGCGCTGTGCGATCTCGGTGTTGATGTGATTTTTGGCTATCCCGGTGGCGCAGTGCTGCCGATTTATGACGCGATCTTCAAGCAAAAGCGGATCAAGCATATCCTTGTCCGTCATGAGCAAGCCGCGACGCATGCCGCTGAGGGCTATGCGCGTTCAACGGGCAAGCCCGGTGTTGTACTCGTCACGAGCGGTCCCGGCGCGACCAATGCAGTCACCGGCATTACTGACGCATTGATGGATTCAATCCCGATGGTGGTGATCACTGGCCAAGTTGCGACGCATCTGATTGGCTCTGACGCGTTTCAGGAGGCTGATACTGTCGGGATCACGCGCCACTGCACCAAACATAATTATCTCGTCAAATCTCCTGATGCGCTTGGTGATATCATCCATGAGGCGTTTCACATCGCGACGTCAGGCCGCCCCGGCCCGGTGGTGATTGATATTCCAAAGGACGTTCAAGTCGCGACGGCGCGTTACCGCAAGCCCGGCCCGATCAATCACAAAAGCTATCGTCCGCAGATTAAGCCCGATATCAGCCTGATCGAAGCAGCGGTTGAAATGATTGCCGCTGCAGAACGGCCAATCCTTTATACCGGCGGCGGCATCATCAACAGCGGCCCCGGCGCAGCGCAAATCCTGCGAGAGCTTGCGCGGATCACAGGTGCACCCGTCACGTCAACGCTGATGGGGTTGGGTGCCTATCCTGCATCGGGTGAAGCTTGGCTGGGGATGCTCGGTATGCACGGCACTTATGAGGCCAATTGGGCGATGAACCAAGCCGACCTTATCGTCTGTCTCGGCGCGCGGTTTGATGATCGAATCACGGGTCGGCTTGATGCTTTTTCGCCTAAATCAAAGAAGATACACTTTGATATTGATAGAAGTTCGATCAACAAAACCGTCCGGGTGGACTTGGCCGTAGTCGGCGATGTTGGCCGCGCGATGGAAGATATGGTCAAGATTTGGAAAAGCCGCCAGCATCAGAAAGCTGATCTTTCGGCTTGGTGGCAGCGGATTGATGAATGGCGCGCAAAAAAATCACTGAGCTTCCCTGAATCGAAGACTGAAATTATGCCGCAAGCCGCAGTCCGCGCTTTGTGGGCGGCGACGCACAAGAAGAATCCGATCATCACAACTGAGGTTGGCCAGCACCAAATGTGGGCCGCACAGCATTTTGATTTTGAAAGCCCGAATAAATGGCTGACATCGGGCGGGCTTGGCACGATGGGCTACGGCCTGCCCGCCGCGATTGGAGCGCAGCTTGGTAATCCCAATACGCTTGTCATTGATATTGCGGGGGAAGCCTCGATCCAGATGAATATTCAGGAACTGGCAACCGCGAGGCAATACCGCCTGCCCGTCAAGATTTTCATCCTCAACAATGAATATATGGGGATGGTGCGACAGTGGCAGGAACTCACATATTCCAGTCGTTATTCAGAGAGTTATAGCGATAATCTTCCAGATTTTGTTAAGCTTGGCGAAGCGTATGGCTGGAAGGGCATCCGTATCGAGCATCCCGATGATCTTGCAAGCGGGATCAAAGCGATGCTTGATCATGATGGCCCAGTGATTGTCGATTGTATGGTGGCAAAGCTCGCCAATTGCTTCCCAATGATCCCAAGCGGCGCAAGCCATGTTGAAATGATGCTCGGCGATGATAAGGTTTCGGGCGAAATGTCCGATGAAGCGAAGGCGCTGGTCTGATGCACATTAGAACTGCCCCGTCTGAACGGCACACACTTTCGGTAACCGTGACCAATGAACCCGGCATTCTTGCGCGGATTGCGGGCATGTTTTCGGCGCGTGGCTATAATATCGAAAGCCTAACCGTCGCTGATATCAGCGACGATGACATGATCAGCCGGATTACCATCGTCACTACCGGAACGCCTGCTGTGATTGAACAGGTTGTGGCGCAGCTCGACCGGCTCGTGCCCGTGCATAAAGTGACTGACCTGACTGTGCTCGGTGATCATGTCGAACGTGAACTTGCCTTAGTGAAAGTCGCAGGCGTGGGTGATCAGCGGATAGAAGCGCTCCGCCTTGCAGACGTTTTTCGCGCAAATGTGGTTGACACGACCATTTTGAGTTTTGTCTTTGAAGTCACTGGAAACTCAATAAAAATTGATCGATTTATCGAGTTGATGAGTGAAATTGGCCTTGTCGAAGTCGCCCGCGCAGGGGTCGTCGCAATGGCACGAGGCAAGGAAGCCGTTTGAAATTCATAAAAAAGGGAAGACACTCAATGCGCGTATATTATGATGCCGATGCCGATCTTAAACTGATCGAGAATAAAAAGATCGCGATCATTGGCTATGGCAGCCAAGGCCACGCCCATGCACAGAATTTGCGCGACTCAGGCGTTAAAGAGGTTGGTGTCGCACTACGTGCTGGTTCGGTAACCGCAAAAAAAGCTCAGGACGCTGGTTTCAAGGTGCTGACCAATGCCGAAGCCGCGAAATGGGCCGATATCATCATGATGCTTGCCCCCGATGAACACCAGGCGGCGATTTATGCAGAAGATCTCCATGCCAATATGAAGCAGGGTGCCGCGCTTGCTTTCGCGCATGGCCTCAACGTGCATTTCGGCTTGATTGAGCCGCGCGCTGATCTTGACGTGATTATGATCGCGCCAAAGGGGCCGGGGCATACAGTACGTAGCGAATATCAACGCGGCGGCGGCGTCCCTTGCCTGATCGCGGTGCATCAGGATGTCAGTGGCAACGCGCATGATATCGGCCTCGCCTATGCCAGCGGGCTTGGCGGTGGACGCAGTGGAATCATCGAAACCAATTTCCGCGAAGAATGCGAAACCGATCTGTTCGGCGAACAAGCTGTGCTGTGCGGTGGCATTACGCACCTGATCCAAGCAGGCTTTGAAACGCTGACCGAGGCTGGCTATGCGCCCGAAATGGCCTATTTTGAGTGTCTGCACGAGACCAAGCTGATTGTTGATCTGCTCTATGAAGGCGGCATTGCCAACATGCGCTATTCGATCAGCAACACTGCCGAATACGGCGACATCACTACCGGTCCACGTATCATCACCGATGAGACCAAGGCCGAAATGAAGCGCGTACTAGCCGATATCCAATCGGGCCGGTTTGTGAAGAATTTCGTGCTCGATAACCGCGCGGGGCAGCCTGAACTCAAGGCCGCTCGCAAGGCTGCCGCTGCACATCCGATTGAAAAGGTCGGCTCAGAACTGCGCGCAATGATGCCGTGGATCGCCAAAAATAAGCTGGTAGATCAGAGCAAGAATTGAGCTAGTGCCGCCTTTGTGGTTAATTTCTCTTGACGATGGGGCGGCACAGGAACAGCCTGTTGCCGCCCCGCTTCATTTAGGAGATGCCCAATGCGCAAATTGCTAATTGTCCTTCCGCTAACTGCTGCTGTTCCGTTCATTGCCAACCATTCGGTCAATGCTGCTGGCCCGTGGCAGATGGGCCCCGATGCCAAAACCATCACAGGTGGTCGCTATACGATTGATGGCGCGCATACCCTGATTGGCTGGCGCGTGTTGCACCTATTTTTTAACGACTATTTCGGCGCATTTGGCAATCCAACGGGTGAACTTAACCTCGACATCGCCAATCCGTCCAAATCATCGGTAACAATCGATATCCCGATCAGTGGGCTGGTGACTGCGAGTGAAAAGCTGACAGGCCACATGAAAACCAAAGATTTTTTTGACGCGGATAAATTTCCGTCGGCCAAATTTGTATCAACCAGCGTCAGGGTCAGCAAATTGAACGCCGTAATCACTGGCAATCTGACGATTCTCGGCGTCACCAAACCCATCACGCTCAAAGCGAATTTGAGCGGCAACGGCCCAAACCTGTTCAGAAACAAGGTCGAAACTGTCGGATTCCATGCAAAAACATCGATCAACCGCAGCGAATGGGGCATGAGTTATGGCCTCCCCGGCGTTTCGGACAAGGTTGACCTTGATATCACGGCGGCATTTGAAAAAGCGCCCTAGACAAATGGGCGGTCATATCGTTATCAGAACGATATGACCGCAACGCAAGGCCTTCTCCTACTACGACTTACGCGCCCTTAGGCGCGCGCTTTCTTGCGTGGATACGCCGCGCAGCCGCTGCTTAAGGGCTAAAAATTCAGACCCAAGGCATAAGTGAGAAGACCAATGCTTCGCGATCCTTCGCAAAAATACCGCCCGTTCCCGCAAATTGATCTGCCCAATCGGCAATGGCCAAGCCGTACCATAACTGCCGCACCGCGCTGGCTCTCAACTGACCTGCGCGATGGTAATCAGGCGCTGATTGACCCAATGGACGGTGAGAAGAAGACACGCTTTTTCGACCTGCTGGTTAAGGTTGGCCTCAAAGAGATTGAGGTTGGTTTTCCAGCGGCTGGGGCAACTGAGTTTGATTTTATCTCAGGGCTGGTGACGTCGGGTCGAGTTCCTGACGATGTTTTGATCCAAGTGCTCACCCAGTCCCGCCGCGACCTCATCGAAACCAGTTTCCAGTCGCTCAAGGGCGCGCGCGCGGCCATCGTCCATCTCTACAACGCGGTTTCGCCTGCGTGGCGCAAAATCGTGTTTCAGATGGATATGGCGGATATCAAACAAATCGCGATTGACGGTGCCAAGGTGCTTCGCGATGAGGCCGCCAAACAGCCTGATACAGCGTGGCATTTTGAATATTCCCCCGAAACCTTTTCAACCGCCGAGCTTGATTTCAGCCTAGAATGTTGTGCAGCGGTGATGGATATCCTCAAGCCAACGCCTGAGCGGCCAATCATTTTCAACCTGCCTGCCACGGTCGAGGCGGCCACGCCCAATATCTATGCTGATCAAATTGAATATTTCGGACGCAATATTCCCAATCGCGATAGCGTGGTGATCAGCCTTCACACCCACAATGATCGCGGCACTGGCGTCGCGGCGGCAGAACTTGGGCTGATGGCGGGCGCTGACCGGGTTGAGGGCTGCCTATTCGGCAATGGTGAGCGGACGGGGAATTGCTGCCTCGTTACGCTTGGTCTTAATATGTACACACAAGGCGTTGATCCGAAGCTTGATTTTTCAAATATCGATAGCATCATCAAGACCGTTGAATATTGCAATGCCCTCCCCGTCCATCCGCGCCATCCTTATGCCGGTGAACTCGTTTTCACAGCCTTTTCAGGGTCGCATCAGGACGCGATCAAGAAAGGGTTTGCCGCCCAAGCGGCCCGCAACGATGCCTATTGGGAGGTGCCCTATCTTCCAATCGACCCTGCCGACCTTGGCCGCGATTATGAAGCGGTGATCCGGGTTAACTCTCAGTCTGGCAAGGGCGGCATCGCTTGGGTGCTTGAGCAGGACAAAGGCCTTAAACTTCCCAAACGGATGCAGGCCGATTTCAGCCGCGTGGTGCAGCAGCTTGCCGACGAAACCAGCCGTGAACTTAACGCCGCCGATATTTGGGGGGCGTTCGTCAAACATTATGCGATTGAACCGCCGCAGCGCTTCAACCTGGAACAATATGAAGAGGGCCGCGCCAGCAACGGCGACCGCATTTTCACTGGCAAGATTGTGGTCGATGGCACCGCCCGTTCAGTCAGCGGACGCGGCAATGGCCTAATTTCTTCGGTTCTTGCCGCAATCAAGGACGAATGGGGCGTAGCACTTGATGTCGTCGATTATTCCGAACACGCCATTGGCCAAGGCTCAAATGTGAAGGCTGCGGCCTATATCGAATGCAAAACGCCTAGTGGCCAAATTATCTGGGGCGTTGGCATTGACGAAGATGTTGCGACGGCCAGCGTGCGTGCGGTGTTGAATGCAGCGGGCGGGGTTGATACGGACGCGAAATGAACAATACTGATTTTATCGCTGGCCTGCCCAAGGCTGAACTGCACCTTCATATCGAGGGGAGCCTTGAACCCGAACTGATGTTTGCGCTCGCCAAGCGAAACGGGATCGATATTCCGTTCGCGAATGTTGAAGAGGTGCGCGCGGCGTATAGCTTTTCACGGCTTCAGGATTTCCTCGACATTTATTACGCGGGGGCCGATGTGCTGCGCACGCAGACTGATTTCCATGATCTGGCGATGGCTTATTTTGATCGCGCCGCCGCCGACAATGTCCGCCATGCCGAGATTTTCTTTGATCCACAGACGCATACCGCGCGCGGCATAAGCTTTGATGTTGTGATCGGCGGGCTGCTCTCAGCGATGGACGAGGCGCGGGCAAAACATGGTCTGACGTCAAAACTGATCATGTGTTTCCTTCGTCATCTTGACGAGGATGACGCATTTGCAACGTTAAAGGCCGCAGAACCTTGGTTTGACCGGATCGCCGCCGTTGGCCTCGATTCAAGCGAAGTTGGCCATCCGCCAAGCAAATTTGCGCGCGTGTTTGCCGCCGCTGCTGATGCTGGCCTGCGCTGTGTGGCGCATGCCGGGGAAGAAGGCCCGCCCGAATATGTTTATGAGGCGCTTGATCTGTTGAAGGTTGATCGGCTTGATCATGGCAATCGCTCGCTTGAGGACGATGCGCTGATCGCGCGCTTGGCGGCGTCTGGAATGACGCTTACGGTCTGTCCGCTTTCTAACACTAAGCTGTGTGTGGTCGATGATATGGCCAATCATCCGATTGGGCGGATGCTCGATTTGGGGCTGAAAGCGACGGTCAATTCGGATGATCCCGCCTATTTTGGTGGTTACGTCAATGCCAATTACCACGCGCTGGCGGCGGCGAGCATCGTCAATCGCGATCAAATCGTGACTCTCGCGCGTAATAGTTTTACTGGTTCATTTCTCGGCGTGGAGGATGTCGCGCGCCATCTAGCCGAGGTTGACGCCTATGTTGCGGCGGCGGCATGAGCAGCCCTGCCCTGCTCTATATTGATCAGACGCAATTCATTGAGGATGTTCGCGCGCTCGCGGCGCTTCTCCGCAGTGGCGATTGGCAACCCGATTTCATTGTTGGGATTGGGCGTGGTGGGCTTGTTCCTGCGGTATTCCTGAGCCACGCAACCGGGATTGCGCTGCTTTCGGTTGATCATTCGAGCAAGGTGCCAACCTTTGGTGACGAGTTGCTCGCAAAGCTTGCTGACAAGACTAAGGACGGTATTCGCCTGCTAATCGTGGACGATATCAACGATTCGGGCAAAACACTGCGCTATCTTCGGCAGGAATTTCTCAAAACAGGCGGCGTAGCGGCGCATCTGCGCGTGGCAGTGCTGATCGATAATATCCGCTCAATCGAAACCGTTGACTACCGCGCGCGCACGATTGACCGAAATGAAGAACCGCGCTGGTTCGTCTTCCCGTGGGAGGCGATGGCCGAGCGCGAGGACATGCTGGTTGATGCAGCGGTCAAGCATCACACACCCAACTGACGCCTGGTAAACCACAGCGTAATCAGCGGCGGGATCACCCATTGCAGAAACGGTGACATGCCAACGCCGAATAGCACCGGCATCAACGGCGAATAAGCCCACACCCCCATCTCAGTCGCGATCAACTCAATAGCGCTGGTAATCGCAAGGCCGGTAATCAGAAAAATCAGCACATGGCTGCGCTCGCCCGCGACAAACCAATAGCGTGACCGCGCGAAGGCCGATGCCGTCCAAAAAGCGATCAGCATGATGAAGCCATCAGCCACGGTCGCCGCCGCGCACATTGTGATTACTGGCCAATAGGGCGTATCGGCGGGCGGCAGAGCAAACAACGGCATCTGCAACATTTCCCACACGAAATTGAGCAGGAAGGCAAAGATATAGACGTTGAATTCGGGTAGTGAGGTGATGCGGCGCAATAACGGGAGTTTCGTCTGTTTCATGCTGGTTGTAATATGATGTGTGGGTTTGGACTTAAAGCCATAGTAATTGGGTCTCCAGCCATCATCATCCCTCCTGTGATGACAATGCCCATTACTCCCGCAAGACGGATGAGGCTACCATCATCAGCGTAGTCAAGCACTGCCTGCATCAGGCCTAGAATAAGGCCATTAAGCTGATGACAGGGATTGCGTAGGCCTGTAATCTCAATCGCCGCTTCATCTCCAATCTGAAGCCGCGTCCCCGCAGACAGCCCAAGCAAATCAATCCCGTGCGTGGTGATATTCTCGCCCATCATCGCTGGGCCAACCACGAAGCCCTTACCCGCCAACATGTCGAACAGTTCGGCATGGATCAGATGCACCTGGCGCAAATTTGGCTGGGTTGGATCTTTGGCAACACGGCTGCGGTGCTTGACCGTTGCGCCGCAGTGGACATCGCCTTGCACGCCTTGGCCAGCAATCAGGTTGATCGAGTCTTGTATGTCTTTGGTAATGCGATGAGCCCCTCGTGCAGCAACCGCAACAACAACCCCCATCATTTCCTCCCGAACAGTTTCTCAATATCACCGTGCGCGAGCTTCACCCAAGTAGGCCGACCGTGGTTGCACTGGCCCGAGTGTGGCGTAACCTCCATTTCGCGGAGCAGCGCGTTCATCTCGGCGACCGAAAGCACCCTGCCCGCACGCACTGAACCGTGACACGCCATTGTGCCCGCCACCGCATCAATCCGTTCTTTGAGCGACAATGCTTCACCGTGCGCGGCGAGTTCATCGGCAAGATCAGTCACCAGCCCTTGAATATCGCCTGTGCCAAGCACTGCTGGCGTCGCGCGCACCAGTACAGCGCCAGCGCCGAAGCGTTCAAGCTCAAGTCCAAATGCGGCCAAATCTGTGATCCGCGCCTCAAGCCGGTCACACGCGCTTTCGTCAAGTTCGACGACTTCGGGGATCAGCAGTGCTTGGCTTGCGACCCCACCGCTCTCAACCGCGCGGCGCATGCGTTCAAGCACCAGTCGTTCGTGCGCGGCGTGTTGATCGACAAGGATCAACCCGTCTTCAGCCTCAGCGACAATATAGGTTTGCGCAATCTGACCGCGCGCAACGCCAAGCGGGTGCGCTGTCTGTTCGGGGATTGGCGCGTCGGATATTTCAGCGCGCGCAAGCGGCGGCGGGGCTGCAAAATGGCTGCGATTGTCCCAGACGCGCCCCTGCAAAGACGTCGCAGGTGCTGGCCAAGCCGATTGCAGCGGCTCGCTTTGCCAACGGCCAAGCGCTGCGACGGAGGGAAGCGGTGCGCGTTCCTGCCCTGCCTCATCAAGCGCCCGGCGCAGTCCGCTCACAATCAGCCCGCGCACTAACGCTGGATCGCGGAAGCGCACTTCGGTTTTTGCGGGATGCACATTGATGTCAACTTCACTGAGCGGAACATCAAGGAACAGCGCCACAACCGCGTGACGATCACGCGCGAGCATATCAGCGTAGGCACCGCGCACCGCCCCGGTCAGAAGCCGGTCTTTGACTGGCCGACTATTCACGAATAGATATTGATGATCAGCTACCCCGCGATTGAACGTCGGCAAGCCGGCAACGCCAGTGAGCCGAAATCCCTCTCGCTCAAAATCAAGCCCAACGCTGGCCTCAGCCAACGCCCGATCAGTCAGCGCCGCCACGCGGTCAGGCCCGCTTTCGCCGCCTGCAACCATCATCGTGCGCCTGCCGCCATGTTCCATAGAGAAACTGACGTCTGCCCGCGCCATCGCCAGCCGTTTCACAACATCAACGCAGGCTGCATATTCGGCGCGCTCCGAACGGAGGAATTTGCGCCGCGCGGGCACTTTGGCAAATAACTCCGCGACTTGAACGCGGGTTCCGGGCGGAACTGCTGACGGCCCCTCATCCACAGTCTCACCATTATCGACGGTCAAACGCCAGCCATCGCCGCCGCGCACCCGGCTTTCGATCGTCAACCGCGCGACGCTTGCAATTGAAGGCAAAGCCTCGCCGCGAAAGCCAAGCGTTGTCACCGCTTCTATCGCATCACCGGGCAATTTTGACGTGGCATGACGCTCCAGCGCAAGCGCCATTTCAGGCGGAGACATGCCGCACCCATCGTCAGCAACGTCGATCAGCTCGATCCCGCCTGCAAGCAGCGTAATCTCAATGCGCGTGGCGCCCGCGTCAATCGCGTTTTCGACAAGTTCTTTGAGCGCTGCGGCTGGCCTTTCGACCACTTCACCCGCAGCGATACGATTGACAAGCGTTGAAGGCAGCCGACGTATTGACATAATCGACGCCCTAGACCAATCGCTCGGCTTCCGCGAGAGAGCAGATTAACGAATCGGGGCGATTTTATCGCACCGGGCTGCTATCAAGCGGTCAAGCCAGCTTTTGCGTGTATCCAGAAACGGACTTTTGATGATTTTTTCGCGGTTTTTCAAATTCATGTCGCATGACATGGCCATCGATCTCGGCACAGCGAACACTATCGTATATCTTCGCGGCAAAGGCATAGTCCTTAATGAACCTTCAGTGGTCGCGATTGAAACCATCAACGGCATCAGACGCGTCAAGGCTGTTGGAGAAGACGCCAAGTTGATGATGGGCAAAACATCCGGCACGGTTGAGGCTATTCGCCCTCTCCGCGATGGCGTGATCGCCGATATCGAAGTCGCCGAAATTATGATCAAGCATTTCATTCATAAAGTACATGGTCAACGCCGCTTCCCAAGCTGGCCCGAAATTGTCATTTGCGTCCCGTCAGGCTCAACTTCGGTTGAACGCCGAGCTATTCGTGATGCGGCGTCAAATGCCGGGGCAAGTCAGGTTCACCTTATTCTTGAACCAATGGCAGCGGCTATCGGCGCGGACATGCCGGTAACTGAGCCTGTTGGCTCAATGGTGGTTGATATAGGCGGCGGGACAACCGAGGTTGCAGTGCTTTCACTACGCGGGCTTGCCTACACCATGTCAGTCCGCGTCGGCGGCGATAAGATGGACGAGGCGATTGTCTCCTATGTGCGCCGTAATCATAATCTATTGATCGGTGAAAGCACCGCTGAGCGGATCAAGAAGGAAGTCGGCGTTGCCAAACCACCGCTCGACGGTGTGGGTAAAACAATACACATTAAGGGTCGCGACCTTGTGAACGGTGTACCGAAGGAAATCACGATCAATCAGGGTCAGATTGCCGAAGCGCTCGCCGAGCCTGTTGGTACGATCGTTGAAGGCGTCCGCATCGCGCTTGAAAACACCGCGCCTGAACTTGCTGCTGATATTGTGGATCAGGGCATTGTCCTCACGGGCGGCGGTGCATTGCTAAGCGGGCTTGACGAAGTATTGCGCGATGAAACCGGGCTCCCAGTGACCGTTGCTGACGACCCACTGACCTGTGTCGCGCTTGGTACAGGCCGCGCACTGGAAGATCCGATCTTCCGGGGCGTGCTGCTGACTGCTTAACTGAAAGGCTGCCGATATGGCGCCGCCATCGCCAAGGCGCCCCGGATTTTCCAAGCGGGTGCAATTTAGCCTGTTTGCAGGCTATGTTTTTGCGATAATCGGCGCGCTTTTTGCGATGCTTTTGATTGTTACTGCGCGGGTTGATCCGACGGGTCATACAGCGCTTCAGAGCATTGTTGCCGACATAACGTCACCAATTTCATCAACGCTGCGTGCGGCGGTCAACACCGTGAAAGGTTTAGGCGGTGGGGCAGCCGCCTATTTTGATGCAGCGTCTAAAAATCGAGCGATGTCACAAGAATTGAAACTCGCGCGGGCTAAACTGATTGAGGGTGAGGCCAATGCGCTCGAAAATCGACGTCTCAAGCACTTGCTTGCAATAGTTGAGCAAAAAACGCCACGCCCGATTACGGCGCGTATCGTCAGTTCATCGGCAACAAGCAGCAGACGCTATGCAACGCTTGCCGCTGGGGCAGTCCACGGCGTCGAAGTCGGGCAACCGGTACGTGCCGCCGACGGTTTGGTTGGTAGGATTGTGCAACGCGGCCAGTTCGCATCGCGCGTTTTGCTGATCATCGACAGCGAAATTATTGTCCCCGTCAAGCGCGTGAGTGACGGCGCGCCAGCACTTGCCATCGGCCTTGGTGAAGGCAGAATTGAGCTGCGCACGCTTGCTGCCGGAACCAACCCATTCAAGATCGGTGATGTTTTCGTAACCTCAGGCACAGGCGGGATTTACACACCCGGCATCCCCGTTGCGATTGCTGTCAGACGAACGCGCGATGCGACCTTTGGCAGGCCGCTTGCGAACCCGGAATCGTTGGATTTTGCGATTGTGGAACCGGTTTATATCGCGCCTCTACCGCCCATTGAACCATCGGAAACGGCGCAGTAGTGCCGCGCCCTCCGCGCACCCGAATTGATCGCCCGCCGTCATCGCTCCGCCTGACGGGCACACCGATCATTACCGCAATGCTTGGATCGATGGCCCCGTTGTTGCCGATGATTGCGTCAACGCCGCTCGTGCCGCCATTTGGATTGATGATATTGGTTGCGTGGCGCTTACGCCACCGGACGATCTGGCCCGCATGGATTGGCTTGCCACTTGGCCTTTGGGACGACATATTCAGCGGCCAGCCACTCGGATCAGCGATGCTGCTGTGGACAATTGCAATGCTCGGACTTGAGGTGATCGACCGGCGGATGGTGTGGCGCGATTTTTGGCAAGATTGGGGCTTGGCGGCGGTTATTGTCACCGCAACACTGTTTGGCGGACTGGTCATCGCCAATTTGACCGGCGGCAACACATCAGCAATCGTTATGCTTCCCCAGATCATTGTGTCAATCGCGCTCTTCCCATTGCTGGCACGGGGCTGTGCGATGATTGATGCGTGGCGACTGCTGCGATGAACACGACAAAGCGTATCGTAACCGAAGCACAGCAGAATTTCAGCTTCACCCGGCGTGCGCTTGTGCTGGGCGGCGCGCAAATTGCGATTGGCGCGGTGCTCGCGGGGCGCATGGCGTATATCTCAATCGCACAGAATGAGCGCTACTCTCTGCTCGCCGAGAGCAACCGCGTGAACCTCACCCTAATGCCTCCGCGTCGCGGTTGGGTTGTTGATCGGACAGGTAAGCCGCTGGCGCTCAACCGCACCGCATTTCGGATCGATATTATTCCTGACCGAATTCGCGACAAGCCCCGCGTGCTTGGTGAGCTTCAAAAACTGCTCGCCCTGCCCGATGATGAAATTCAGCGGATTAGCACGGAAATCAGCAAAAATGCTGGATATCAGCCCGTTCAAGTCGCCCAAAATCTCAGTTGGGATCAGTTCGCGGCGGTAAGCATCCGCGCGCCAGAGCTTCCCGGAGTTGCGCCAGGGCAATCGTTCAACCGTTATTATCCAACCGGAGCGGCGGTTGGTCATTTGCTTGGTTATGTCGGCGCGGCATCGGCCAAGGATTACGAAAAAACCAAAGACCCGCTGCTGATCCTGCC
>ERZ1292633.297-Hain-H41-02um-R1-297-length-63096-cov-42_pt2 | contig 43445 bp, 38 predicted proteins | sample MGYA00564406_ERZ1292633 | MGnify/ENA primary metagenome ERZ1292633 (study PRJEB36523, sample SAMEA6512639) | groundwater metagenome | collected 2019-01-08 | study: AquaDiva: Metagenomics assemblies of 32 groundwater samples | reverse complement strand
GATGTACGTGCATACCGGAGCCATTATCACCGACAATCGGTTTAGGCATAAATGTAGCGGTTTTACCATACGAATGCGCTACATTGTGTACGACATACTTCAGTATTTGACTCCAGTCGGCGCGTTTGACCAACGTATTGAAGTTCGTGCCAATTTCGCATTGTCCTGCAGTAGCGACTTCATGATGATGAACTTCCACGCCAATACCCATTTCCTCTAAGGCAAGGCACATGGCAGAGCGGATATCTTGCAGCGAATCAACGGGCGGCACGGGAAGGTAACCGCCTTTTACAACGGGGCGGTGGCCGGTATTGGCATTATCGTATTTGTTACCGGAACTCCAGGCCGCTTCTTCGGATTCGATTTTTACCGAGCATCCCGACATGTTGATGTTCCAACGGACCGAATCAAAAATAAAAAATTCTGGTTCTGGGCCAAAGTAAGCTACATCACCGATGCCAGTTGATTTTAAATAGGTTTCTGCGCGTTTGGCGAGTGAACGAGGATCGCGGTTGTAACCTTTTCCATCAGCGGGTTCAACCACATCACAGGTGATGAATAGGGTAGGTTCGTCCATGAATGGATCCATGTTGGCCGTATCCGGATCCGGCATCAGCAGCATATCAGAAGCTTGAATACCTTTCCAGCCACCGATCGAAGAACCATCAAACGGATGACCATCCTCAAACTTATCGACATCAAACGTGTGTGCGGGTACGGTAATATGGTGTTCCTTACCATTCGTGTCGGTAAAACGCAGATCAACAAACTTAACGTCATTGTCTTGAATTAATTTCAAAACATCAGCTACAGCCATTTTTCTCTCCAAAGAGCATTGTGCAATGCATTCAACAAAGAATTAAAAACGTATGATTATACCAGCACGCCAGCGTAAATGATTTGCATGCGTATTATTCTGCACAATAACATTGTAAAAGCCGTCTTTTTATTGCATAAAATGGGACTGTAGCAAATAGAGTATTGTAAGATCGCAAACAGATGAGCCGTAAGTTGTGTGGTTCTGGGTTGTCATTAAACCGTTGCATCGTTGAATTGGAAGAACAATAGTGTTTGAATTTTGCCCGAATGTCCAAAGCGCTTAGTATTCTCAATAAGATTTTTGGTTATTCGTCCTTTCGTGGACAACAAGCGGAGGTAATCGACTATGTTGCCGCAGGTGGCGATTGCCTGGTTCTCATGCCGACTGGTGGTGGAAAATCACTGTGTTATCAGATTCCGGCTTTGTTGCGTCCGGGTGTTGCGATTGTTGTTTCTCCCCTCATCGCGTTAATGCAAAATCAGGTTGCTGCGCTGAATGAAATGGGTGTGCGTGCTGTGGCATTGAATTCATCGCTGCTATTCGAAGAAGCCGCACGAATAGAACAACAGTTGTTAGCACAGCAATATGACTTATTGTACATCGCGCCAGAACGTTTGCTGACACCTCGGTTTTTGCGTCTCATTGAACAGACGCCCATTGCATTGTTTGCCATTGATGAAGCCCATTGTGTTTCGCAGTGGGGGCATGATTTTCGTCCTGAATATAACCAGCTATGTGTGTTGCATCAACGTTTCCCTTTGGTTCCGCGTATTGCTTTGACTGCCACGGCTGATCTGGACACGCGCCAAGAAATCATCGAGCGGCTGGGATTGAAAGATACCAGGGTTTTTATCGATAGTTTTGATCGCCCCAATATTCGTTATCAGGTAGTCGATAAATCCAACAGTCGTATGCAATTGTTGAATTTTATCCAATCTCAACATGCGAATGAAGCTGGAATTGTATACTGTGCCTCACGTAAAAAGGTTGAGGAGATTACTGCATGGCTGGTCGATCAAGGTATGCACGCAGTCGCCTATCATGCCGGAATGGAAATGTTGCAACGCCAATTAAACCAAGAAAAGTTTTTGCAGGAAGAGGGGGTAGTCATGGTGGCGACCATCGCTTTCGGGATGGGGATCGACAAACCAAACGTACGTTTTGTCGCGCATCTGGATTTGCCAAAAAGTATAGAAGGTTATTATCAGGAAACGGGACGGGCGGGTCGCGATGGTCACATGGCCAACGCTTGGATGGCATATGGATTGAATGATGTCATCCATCGTCGCCGTATGATCGAAGAATCCCAAGCACAATTCAAATTTAAGCAAGTTGCGGTGCAGAAATTGCAAGCGATGTTAACGCTATGCGAGGCCACCACATGCCGGCGTTTACAAATGCTGCATTATTTTGGTGAGAATACGGTAACCGAGTCGTGTGGGAATTGCGATGTTTGTTTGAATCCTCCGCAAGTATGGGATGCGACGATTGCCGTACAGAAGGCGCTTTCATGTGTTTATCGCACCGGGCAGATGTTTGGTGTCGGACATTTGGTGGATGTTTTGCGTGGCAATTTAACCGCGCACGTCAAAGAGTGGCAACACGATACCTTAAGTACTTTTGCGATTGGCGAAGACTTGCCCGGAAAAACCTGGCGGTCGATATTCCGTCAACTGGTCGCATTGGGATTATTGACGACCGACAGCGAAGGTTATGGTACCTTACGTCTTACTGAGGCTAGCCGCGTGGTGCTGAAAGGGCGGCAAGCAGTGTATTTGCGTTAAGATAGGTTGGATAAAAGGTATTCACATATCAAGTTTCTGTATAAATTAATGGCTATAAGCACAATAAATTTTACAGTCGTGATGGGATGGGCCGAATTACCGGTGATTGTTCCGGCTTGACGAATTTATTTTAATTTCTTCAATAATTTGCGCGTCTTCAATCATGCTGGATTGCTTAGAGTGAGCGGATGATGCAGCATCGCTCCAATCTTCGTCAGCATGTTCTTTAGAACGATTGAATTGGTTATATCTTCTACGTAACCACCAGAATCGTGCGCCTATGAAAGTAGCCGCCACGGCAAGCAAAGCTAGGAATGCGGCAAAAAAGAAGAAACCGACCATGGTCATCACGATGACGACAGGGATCAGTAGCGCATAAGTAATCCAGTGATTAGCAGAAAAAATGGGGGTACGCCCGGTTGTGTTGGTTCCAGAATCATGGGTATTATTACTCAGTATTCTGTGGATGATAATTCTTCTTGGATCGCGGTTCATTGCATTAACTCCTCTATGTCAGCGATGGTTTTAGGTGCTGCTGCGGTTAATATATTATGGTTGCTTGCAGTCACAACAACATCATCCTCTATTCGAATACCAATATTCCAGAAATGTTCCGCAACGTTGTCATCTGCTCGAATATAACATCCGGGTTCTACCGTCAATACCATGCCCGGCTGTAATGCGCGCCATGCGCCGCGTTGCTTATATTGACCCGCATCATGTACATCCATTCCTAGCCAATGTCCGGTGCGATGCATGTAAAAACGTTTGTAATCCTCAGATTCTAGCACGCCATCGAGACTGCCATGACATAGACCTAAATCGATAAAGCCTTGCGCTAAAACTTGCAGTGCTGCCTGATGAGGTTCATTCCATAGATTTCCCGGTTTTACTTGTGCAATGGCAGCGGCCTGTGCATTTAACACCAGTTGATAAACATCTTTCTGTGCCGCAGAAAATTTTCCATTGATTGGAAAGGTGCGGGTAATGTCTGAAGCATAACCGTGTAATTCACACCCGGCATCGATCAATAACAAATCACCGGATTTCAATTCCGCAGTATTGTCGACATAATGTAATACACATGCATTGGCACCACCGGCAACGATCGATGTGTAGGCTGGAAAACGGGCACCTAGCCGATTGAAAGTGTAAAGCAATTCGGCTTCGATTTCGTACTCGTACTTATCTGGTTTTGTTATTTGCATGGCGCGCTGATGCGCTTGTACGGAAATATTGGCAGCTTGTTGCATCACCTGCAATTCTTCGCTGCTTTTGATCAAGCGCATTTCATCCAGAATAACACGGCAATCCGTGATTTTTTCTGGTGCCGTCACGCCAGTGCGGATTTGATCACGAACTTGATTCATCCAGCGGATTATCCGCTGATCCCAGGAGGAATCATGTCCCAGTGCAGTATAAATAACAGGTTGATCCGCGAGCAAGGTGGGCAGTATTTCGTCCAATTGCGTAACTGGATAGGTTTCATCAAAATTAAAGGCTTCTTTGGCTGCTTCAGGACCATAGCGGTATCCATCCCAAATTTCCCGTTCTTTGTCTTTTGCGCGACAAAATAGAATATGTTTTTCCGGTACTTTGTCCGTTTTTGCAACGATAACCAGTACCGCTTCTGGTTCGGAAAAACCGCTCAAATAATAGAAGTAGCTATCAAAACGATACGGATAGTGTGCGTCACGATTGCGTATTCGTTCTGGTGCTGTCGGAATGATCGCGATTCCCGTTTGCATATGCTGGGCAAACAATTGACGACGTTTGAGATAAGATTGAATAGGTATCGTGAATGTTTGCATAGTCATTAATCTAAGTGAATGGATCGTTTATGATTGTGCCTGCACTTTCAGGTGATTGTCCAATTGTTGCAGGCGTTCTGGAGTACCCACATCGATCCACCGGCCAGAAAAATATTCCCCGGTTACCTGGTTGTTTTGCATCGCTTGGCGTAACAGCGGCGCTAATTTTGCAGCTTCGCCTGGTGCAACGGTATGAAAAATTTGCGATTGGTACAGGCCGATACCACTAAACGTAAGCTTCTTTGTTCCTGCCGAGGTAACATATCCATGCTGTAAAGAAAAATCGCCTTCCGGATGGTGCTCGGGATTATCTACCAAAATAAGATGCGCTGATCTTTGCTTTGCTTGTGTTTGCATGGTATCTAATGTGGCGCGCAGTGGCGTATAATCAAATTCGCAATAAATATCGCCATTCACTACTAGGAAAGGCATTGTTTGTTGAGGGTTGGTGAGTAAATGCATCGCGTTGACAATACCGCCGGCTGTTTCTAGTACTAGTGTTTCCGGCGAATAGTGAATACGAACGCCGTACTGATCGCCATTTCCTAAAGCCTCTTCGATCATCGTGCCGAGATAGGCATGATTGATGACAATATCCATAAATCCTGCACGTGCCAGATTGAAAATTTGATATTCGATCAATGCGTGCTTGCCAGCTTTCAGTAGCGGCTTAGGCAAGTTATCGGTCAATGGACGCATGCGCTTTCCTTGCCCAGCCGCCAGGATCATTGCACGGTACGGATTGTGGTTAGAACGTGTAGCCAATTTTCGATTCGGGGATTACAGGGTGTAATTCATCAAACAAACTTAACAGCGGTCTTAGTTCGTGATAGCGATCACAGGTTTTTTGCAGATAGTCCAATACCAGTGGCATGTCATTGAGATAATTGGATTTACCGTCACGGTAATTGAGTCGGGCGAAAATGCCTAATACTTTTAGGTGGCGTTGTACGCCCATCCATTCGAAATCTCGGTAGAAAGTTGAAAAATCGGTTGTTACAGGCAAGTTTGCTTGGCGCGCTTTTTCCCAATAGCGGATTACCCAATCGAGAATGCGTTCTTCATCCCAACAAATGTAGGCATCTTTTAATAAGGATACCAAATCATAGGTAATTGGGCCAAAAACTGCATCTTGGAAATCAATGATACCGGGATTGGGTGAGGTTACCATTAGATTGCGCGAATGATAGTCACGATGGACTAACACTTTAGGTTGGGCAAGATTGTTTTGTAGGATTTGATTAAAAATATTTTCTAGCATCGCTTTTTGCTTCGTAGACAAATCAGCTTGTAGATGTTTGGCAATGTACCAATCGGGAAATAAGTTTAATTCTCTACGCAACAATGCTTCATCGTAATCCGGCAGATTGGGTGCTTGTGATGATAATTGCATTTTGACCAATGCATCAGTCGCATCACTATATAACTGGTTGGCTTGATCGTCGTCTTGCGTCAGTATTTGCAGATAAGTTGTATGGCCAAGATCGGAAAGCAGTAAAAACCCTTGCGCTAAATCGTATGACCATACTTTGGGTACATGTACTCCGGTTGCTGCAAGCATGTTGGCAACTTGTAAAAATGGCTTGCAGTCTTCTTGCTGAGGGGGAGCATCCATGACTATCCAGGTTTTGCTATCCAGAAAAATACGGAAATAACGGCGGAAGCTCGCGTCTGCGGATGCTGGCTGTAAAGTAAAAATTTTTCCTGGAAATTGCGTTTTAAGCCAGTTTTCTAATAGATGTTGACGTTCCATGAGTGTATCTTATTGGGTAGTAAATATGAGGAAAGGTAAAAGAATCATCAAATAAATTTTAATGTTCAAAACTGACATGGCAGAATAGGCCATCCATAACAATAGATTATGGAATTTTATCACGGTGACCCTATGGCTATGTACGATATTGGTATATCAGCATGATAGGAATAAAGGAGAATGTTAATGTTAAATAAAAATGTGATCGATGAAATCAACGCCAAAGTAAGCGAAATTTTTCATAACAGCCCTGTAAAAGATATCGAGAAAAATATCAAGGTATTATTATCAGGCGCCTTTACTCGCCTTGATTTGGTCACGCGCAATGAATTTGAGATCCAGCAGGAAGTCTTGCAACGCACTCGTGAAAAATTATTCATCCTTGAAGCCAAAGTCGCTGCATTGGAAGAAAGATCGAGACAATCAGCATCACACTCTGCAGATGCAGATAATGTAACAGAAATACGACCACATCAATAACGCGCGTATCAGCCAAGTTTATTGCAAAATTAACATTAAACCTGCCAATATCAAACTATTTGCAGGTGTAGCGTTCTATGTCACTTGCTGTATTGTATAGCCGGGCCTTATCCGGCATGGATGCACCGTTAGTGACGGTTGAAATTCATATCGCTAACGGATTGCCAAGCTTTACGATTGTCGGTCTTCCTGAAATGGAGGTCAGGGAAAGTAAGGACCGTGTCCGATCCGCATTGCAAAATTCCCACTTTAAAATCCCTGCACAACGGATTACTGTCAATTTAGCCCCGGCTGATTTACCTAAAGAAAGCGGTCGGTTCGATTTGCCGATTGCACTAGGCATTTTGGCAGCCACTGGGCAAATTCCTAAGGAACAATTGGATCAATATGAGTGGGCCGGTGAATTGGCTTTAACTGGAGAATTGCGTCCGATTCGGGGGGCTCTGGCGATGACTTATCATGCTTCTCAGTCTGGACGGAGCTTTGTGCTGCCTGAGCAAAATGCGGCTGAAGCGGCGCTGGTAAAAAAGGTTACCATTTACGCAGCGCAATCACTGTTACAAATATGTGCGCATCTAACTAAACAAAAATTGCTACCCGTTTTCCCAAATACTGCAGACAATGAGGTTGCCACTGAAAATCAACATTTCCCCGATTTTGAGGATATCAAAGGGCAAGCGCACGCTAAACGTGCTTTGGAGATTGCAGCTGCAGGGCGGCATAATATTTTGATGACAGGCCCGCCAGGTACTGGAAAATCCATGATGGCAGCACGTTTCCCTGGGATTCTGCCACCGATGACCGAAGACGAAGCGTTGGAGTCAGCGGCGATACAATCACTAAGCTACGGGAGATTTAATATTGCTGAGTGGAAACGCCGCCCTTTTCGCGCGCCTCATCACACGGCATCAGGAGTTGCGTTGGTCGGGGGTGGTAGTCATCCACGCCCGGGGGAAATCTCGCTTGCCTTGCATGGTGTACTATTTTTAGACGAATTTCCTGAATTTGATCGTAAGGTATTGGAAGTGTTACGCGAACCGTTGGAATCAGGAAAAATTACGATTTCCCGCGCAGCGCGTCAGGCGGAATTTCCTGCCGATTTTCAGCTAATCGCTGCTAGTAACCCGTGTTTCTGCGGCTATTTAGGCCACCCATCAGGCAAATGTCAATGTACCCCTGACCAAATTGCGCGTTACCGTGGAAGGATTTCCGGTCCGCTACTGGATCGGATCGATATACAAATTGAGGTGCCAGCAGTGCCGCAGGAAGAGCTTATGCGCCAGAATGTGACGGGTGAGAAAAGCAGCGTAATCCGGACACGTGTAACGGAATCACATCAACGGCAATTGGCACGGCAGGGTAAGACTAACAATCGCTTGGGTGTCAAAGAAATCGATCAATATTGTATCCTCGATACGATCAGTGAAAACTTGCTGAAACAAGCCATCAGTCGTTTGAACCTATCTGCACGCGCGTATCATCGTATTCTAAAAGTCGCACGAACGATTGCGGATTTATCGGGTATTGAGAAAATTAGCAACCAGCATATTGCCGAAGCAATTCAGTACCGAAGGCTGGATAAACAATAATGATTTAGAGATGGTAAACACTGTTCGGAAATGCCTCAAGCCAAGTCTCGCCACGGGCAACCAATCTTCCCATGCCTTCTACCGTCAGGTACAATTTGCGCTTGTTATCTATAACAGAATTTTCTCCAGTATAACCAGAACTTATCATCGGGCATCAATCGGGGCATCGCAAACTTGTCTTAAAAGTATAAGAATCTCAATATTACGAGTTTGCTTATTCTTATTAGATACTTATTTCAATTGTCGGCAAATCCTAATAAATCATACTTAATGGTAATTTTAGAAAATGATGATCTTTACCCGTAATCCGCCAAACACATTGAGAGGAGGGCCTGGTTCATAAAAACGGCCGAGTGCTGCATTAATACGTGTGTTGGCATTATAAGGCGCATCGAACAGGTTATTGATGCCGAGAAAAATGGCACCTTCAAGCCGGTTACTTTTAGTTTCCCAGCCTAATAATAATTGCCCCAAATTGTAGGCATGATTGTTTGCTGTGTTGATATCGTTGACAAAAAAATGACCAACGCGATGTACATGAAGCTGTCCGAAAAAACCAAAAGGGTGTGTGTATTTGACTAACCCTTCCCAGCGATGGGCGGGAATTCCGGGTAAATTGTTTCCTTTTAAATTGGTTTCATTGACGACGTATTTTTCAAATTCGAAATTAGAATACGTATAGCCAACTTCAGCATGCAAGCCTTGCCATTGTGGAGTTACTAAGCGCGTTTCAATACCAATCCTCCGTGATTGACCTGCGTTACGGAAAAACGCGCGGCCCGGTGAAGAAGGCAATTCGAATGGCGTGATTTCATCCCAGGTTCGAATAAAAAATGCCGCCGTGTCATATTGGAACCCAGCGATATTGCCACGTAATCCCAATTCGTTACTGAGTGATGTTTGCGCGTTCAAATTGGGGTTGAATCCACCTCTGCCAGCGGGATTATTTAGTAACTCCGTCGTCGTAGGGGCCTCAAAAACCGAAGCAATATGCGCATAAGCTTGGTGTTGCGGGGTGAGGTGATAAACCATACCCGCTGATCCGCTGGCTTGTGATATCACTCGCGATCCCGATTGGTTTCCATCCGTTTGGTACTGGTCTTTGATTTGATAGTGCAACCAATCCCAGCGGCCACCGATGACTACATCCAGTTTATCGCTGATGCTCCATTCGTTACGGAAAAACGGCCCAATGCTTTGCACGTGCTCGATTTGGTTTAAATTGATAATGCCTCGAATCCCAAAGTTGTTATTGAAGCGCTGTCGGTTATCGTTTTGCATGCCATAATCTACGCCGGCTAGAAACCGGTTAGGTCGCTGAAATAACAATCCGTCTGAAGTAAATTGCAAAGCCAAGCCGCTTACCCAGCGGTCAAATTGTACCTGTCCACCGTCCATAAACGGTTGGCGGCTCTGAAAATCGCGGTGCGACCAATGAGCGGCAAGCGATATTTCTTTGCCAGCGGTAGGTTTGACGCGAAAACGCGCGCCCATTTCCTCCTGTCTGACTTCTTCACCGGCATTGAATTGTATGTTTCTCGCAGATGCTTGCCTGGGATTGGCCTGCACTTCGGCGGCGGTCAGTGCGCCTGCATCTTTCGACAAAGGTGAATAAAATTCACGGAATACCAACATCAAATCCGATCGATCACTGGTTTGGAAGTTTAATTTGACTTGTGAACTCGTATTTTGCATTGCACTGTGGTCGCGCCAGCCTTCTTGCTGCAAATGCGATCCAAATACCGTGTAGGAAAATTTCCCCTGTCGCCCACCCGTGAATAATTCGGATTTTAGATAACCGTACTGACCGAATACCTGGCGTGGCATGATGACAAATTTTTCGGATGGCGCTTCGCGTGTGGTAATGTCGATCAAGCCGCCAGAAGCATTGCCATACAGTGCAGCCGAAGGGCCGCGGATGATATCCATGCGTTGAATCAACGAAGGATCGATCGAATCCAATTGTGTTTGTCCGTCCGGTAAGGTTTGCGGAATGCCATCGACACGCATTTGTATGCCCCGCACACCAAAGGGCGAACGTGCGCCAAAGCCGCGAATCGCGATACGGAGATCTTGCGCAAAATTAAACTGATTTTGGAAAAACACTCCCGGCGTATTCCGGGCAAATTCATCCAACGTCGCACCCGGTTGGTATTCTTGCTGGGGATAGCGGTTGATTTGCGTAATGCTGTTTGGAATCTGCATCGGCGAGCGATCACTTCGTGTCGCCGTCACATTGATCGGATTGAGTATAACTGGCTCAGCATTGCTATGAGTATTGGATGCAAGCGCAGATAAGCTAGCGAAAAACCAAATAATGATGATTTTGAAATTCGATTCGCGGTGATATCGCCGGCGGTTATGACGATTCAGTGCATCGGATAAACTACCCTGAAATACTTTACGAGTTAGGGGTATTTTTTTCATGCCATGAAATCGGCTTGTACTTTATTCAAGGCTATCCATCGTTGTTGAGAATCTGCTGTTTCAACGGTGGCGATCAATGACAATATCGTCGCGATCTTTGAGTGGTGCTTCAAACTGGTTAATCTGCGGTAGATTATCTTGAGTGTGGCTTAGAAATACCTTGGGCATGGGGACAGGAGCAAGCGCTGTTTATTAATAGGTTAAGATTAAGATACACGGGAAATGACTATACGGGGAGCTAAAATCAAATGTCAACTTTACTCAAATAAAAGGCGTTTCAGGATGGAGGGGGTAGCTGATCAAGAGAGTTTTACGAGGAAAATTTCCCCTTTAAATAATAAAAACAATTCAACCAAGCGAGGCTGGCACGGCATTTTTTCAGGATCTGTGGGGATAGAGCTATTTGGGTTAGCGGTGTTTATAGTAAACTCTCGTTTCGCTTGTTAAAATTCAAACTATTAGAAAACTGATTATATTATTAATTTAGGATTGTTCATGAATACCGAAGATTTTCGTCCCGAAAAAGCAGTAAAAATATTTATGCCACCTCAACGCGTACTCATGGGTCCCGGGCCTTCCGATACGCATGCGCGCGTATTGAATGCGATGGCACGGCCGACACTGGGTCATTTGGATCCGGTTTTTACCGAAATGATGGAAGAAATTAAGGAATTGATGCGTTATGCTTTTCAAACTGAAAACCGCATGACTTTCCCCGTTTCTGGCCCTGGATCGGTCGGTATGGAGATGTGTTTTGTCAATATGATTACCCCAGGCGATAAAGTGATTGTGTGCCGGAATGGCGTGTTTGGTGGTCGCATGATCGAAAATGTCGAGCGCCACGGTGGTGTTGCGGTTGTTGTTGATGATCCTTGGGGAGAACCTGTTGATCCGCAAAAAGTTGAAGATGCCTTGAAAAAAAATCCCGATGCCAAAATTGTAGCGTTTGTGCATGCAGAGACATCCACGGGTGCTTCTTCTGACGCTAAAACATTGTGTGAGATAGCTCGTCGATATAACTGTTTAACCATTGTTGATACAGTTACTTCATTGGGAGGTACACCGATCAAAGTGGACGAATGGGGTATTGATGCGATTTATTCAGGTAGCCAAAAATGTTTATCGTGCCCACCTGGATTGTCGCCCGTAAGCTTTTCTGAACGTGTTACTGAACTCGTTAAAAATCGCAAACAGAAAGTGCATAGCTGGTTCATGGATATCAGTTTGCTGTTGAACTACTGGGGATCTTCGACACGTACTTATCATCATACTGCGCCAACCAATGCCTTGTATGGCTTGCATGAAGCGTTATTAATGTTGGCCGAAGAAGGGCTTGAGCATTCTTGGGCGCGCCATCATCGCAACTATCTAGCTTTGAAAGCCGGATTTGCGACCTTAAATATGGAATATGTGGTGAAAGAATCGTATCGCTTACCGCAATTGAATTCAGTTTTTGTGCCGACAGGCATTGATGAGAAAGAAGTCCGACGCCGCTTGTTGGATGATTTTAGCCTGGAAATCGGTGCCGGATTGGGAGATTTTGCCGGTAAGGTATGGCGTTTTGGTTTAATGGGTACATCCAGCAGAATTGAAAATGTCATGTTTTGTTTGAATGCTCTCGAGTCAGTGTTTGCAGCGATGGGCGAAAAAGTCGAGCGTGGTGCCGCTGCTTCGGCTGCGCATCGTGTTTATGCTGAAAATCCCATGGCGTAATTCAACGGGGAGTTATTACAACTTCAGCATGTTTTTTTGCCTGTTTCCTGATTTTTAGTCAGATGGGCATTTTAATTCTACTGAGCAATCACTAAGATCCAGCTGGATACTATGTATGGCTATGGATTTATTTCAGAGAACGATAGTGGCGATGCTGCTATCGTTCATAGTGGCTTATGTTATTGACTACTGGTTGATCAATGGCAGCAAAAAATGGGGGCAATGGGGATTCGATCATCCAAATGCACGCTCTCTCCATGTAGCGCCCGTTTCTCGTCTCGGTGGAATCGGTTTGTTTTTAGGGGTATTGACCAGTTGGTCGTTTTTTTCGCTAACTTTACCCAACATGGTTTGGATCGGATTGTGTCTGTTATTGATTGTGTCAGTGCTCGATGATATCAAGGGTTTACCGGTCTGGTTTCGTTTGTGCTTACATAGCTTTGTTGCTTTGAGTTGTGCGTTCGATCTGTTTTTTTCTGGGGGCGGATATTTTTCAGTGATAATCGGTACCGCTGCCATTGTGTGGGTGATTAATCTCTACAATTTTATGGACGGTTCGGATGGTTTGGCGGGAGGCATGGCTGTAATTGGGTTTGGTAGTTATGGTTTATTTGCCTATTGGGCAGGATATGAGAATTATGCCTTAATTAACTTCTCGATTGCGGCTGCAGCATTGGGTTTTTTAATCCTCAATTTTTTCCCAGCACGTATTTTTTTGGGTGATGGTGGCGCAATTCCTTTGGGTTTTTTAGCAATAGTAGTAGGGGTTCTGGGATGGAAAGAAAGTATCTGGCCGCTGTGGTTTCCAGGGTTGATATTTTCACCTTTCATCGTAGATGCTACAGTTACTTTGCTCAAACGTGTATTTCGTGGTGAAAAAATTTGGCAGGCGCATCGACAGCATTATTATCAAAGTATGGTGCAAAATGGTTTCGGTCATCGTAACACTGCGTTATGTTGGTATGGTGTAATGCTTCTGGCTGGTATCAGTGCGGTGTGGGCTGCACAGCAAGACAGTTCTGTGCAACGCGTGACTTTGATCGCCTGGAGTACCATTTATTTGATGTTGTTATTTATTTTCGAATCGACACAAAAATTCCGCGGCAATCGAGGGTAGTATGTTCATCAGCAAAATAGATATTCGTACGGTCATTGCTTTTATACATGATATTGTCGCAGTTGGCTTCGCTTGGTGGCTCGCCTATCTATTTCGTTTTAATTTTGACATCCCTTCGTCGGTTTCAGTGATACTAATCAGTATACTTCCGTGGATTGTGTTAACCCAAACCAGTTTTTTTTTATGGCTCGGATTGTATCGAGGGGTCTGGCGCTATGCGAGTTTACCTGACGTCAAACGCATCGTCATTGCGGTATTAACGGGAACGTTATGTGTCTTGGCAATGCTAGGATTCTTGGATCAATTACAAAATATTCCCGGTTCAGTCGTTGTATTGGCTCCTCTATTACTATTACTCATCATGGGGAGTAGCCGCCTTATCTATCGTGCTTGGAAAGAACGCCGCCTCTATAGCCTGGAGAATTACGAAGCCAAATTGGTGTTAATCATCGGTGCAGGTCGAACCGGCATTAACTTGGCAAAAGACTTAGCCAGAAGCCGGGATTGGCATGTTGTGGGCATGCTCGACGATGATTCGCGAAAATTTGGTGCGCGCCTTCAAGGTGTTTGCGTGCTTGGTAAGATTAAGGAATTACCCGAGTGGGTGCAAAAACTGAATGTGGGGCATGTCATTATCGCCATACCCTCGGTGTCTCATCGCATTTATCGTCAAGCGCTGGAGATGTGTTCTGGAGCGAGGGTAAAAGTCATGACGGTACCATCTTATTCAGATTTAATTAGTGGTAAGGCTGTCGTATCGAAAATTCGCGAAATTGAATTGGATGATTTGCTCGGCAGGGAGCCGGTGGTTCTGGATAATGATGGACTACATGAGTTATTGTCAGGGCAAGTCATTTTGGTCACGGGTGCGGGGGGATCGATTGGATCTGAATTATGTCGACAGCTAATGGTTTTTAATCCTGGCCGAATTGTATTTGTAGAACTAAACGAATTTGCATTGTATAACGTCCAGGAGGAATTTTCCGCACGTTTCTCAAAAGAACAATTAGCCTTCGTCATTGGTGATATTAAGGATCAGGCACGAATGACGGAATTATTTTCACAATTCCGACCCTCGGTTGTTTTTCATGCGGCAGCTTATAAACATGTACCGTTGATGGAAGAAGGTAATGGCTGCCAAGCGCTGCTGAATAATGTTTTGGGAACCTACATCGTAGCCAAAATTGCGCAGAACTTCGGAGTAAAAAAGTTTGTTTTTGTTTCTACTGATAAGGCGGTGAATCCGGTCAGTATCATGGGGGCGAGCAAACGTCTTGCCGAAATGGTATGCCAAGCGTTGCAGCAATCGAATGATCTTAACAAAGATATTGGGAAAACCTGTTTCGTGATGGTCCGATTTGGCAATGTTTTAGGAAGCACCGGCAGTGTCATTCCAAAATTCCGTGAGCAAATTGCCAAGGGAGGGCCGATTACCGTGACACATCCCGATATGACGCGCTATTTCATGTCTATTCCCGAAGCGACACAATTGGTACTGCAAGCAGGACTCATGGGAGGAACGGAAGGCGGTGGGGAGATATTTGTTCTGGATATGGGGAATCCAGTAAAAATCGTCGATTTGGCCAATGACCTGATTCGCCTTTCTGGATTGACGGAAGAAGATATTCATATTGAGTTTACTGGATTGCGTCTTGGTGAAAAAATTCATGAAGAGCTGCTGTCGACGCATGAAAATACTTTACCTACGCCACATGAGAAATTGCGCATTGCGCAAGCCAGGCAGGTTGACGAAGAATGGTTAGAAAATTTATTGGCTTGGTTGATAAGTGTAAAGGTTCTTGATGATGTTGAGGTTCAAGAGCATTTGGCAAAATGGGTACCTGAGTACACGTATCGAAAGCTTGGTTAATTTGATAACGTACAAACTAACCAAGGTGTCGGTAGTATTTTTTATTCTGATTGTTTTTGTGGTTCTTTCTTGATTCTGAAACTGTCATAAATCATCAGTGCCGTACCGATAAAAATTGCTGAATCGGCTATATTGAAAGCTGGCCAGTGGTAAGTTCCGACATAGAAATCGAGAAAATCTACGACATGGCCTAACATGATGCGATCGTATAGATTGCCGATGGCTCCACCCAGTATCAAGCTCAATGCCCAACAGAACAGTTTCTCGAGTTGATATTTGTTGAGTAAAAAGATAATGACGATTGCCGCAATACTTGCAATACCTGATAAAAACCAGCGTTGCCAACCCGATTGTTCACTCAAAAAACTGAATGCAGCACCTGGATTGTAAGTCAGAACTAAATTAAAAAAACTGGTTACTGGAATTTGTTCGCCAAATTGCAACGTTGATTCGATCCAATATTTGCTCGCAAGATCAAGCGCTAGTACGAAAAAAGCAATTCCTAAGCTGATGTAAAGCTTCATGATTTAATTTTTTGTAAATAACAAAGTTAGGAAAATATCACCGGAAAATCACAGTGGAATTACGTAAATGGCCCGTAATTCAAGCATAGCGACGTTTTTCACCTGGACCGTATAGGTTGGTGATGCAGCGTTCGCAAATTGTGCTGTGTTCAGAATGGTGACCAACATCTTGGCGGTAATGCCAGCACCGTTCACATTTTTGATCACTGCTGGCGATCACCGTAATTCCTTCGAGCGTTTTATCATCGACACACTGCAATTTAACCTCGGATACAATTAGCACAAAGCGTAAGTCATCTTGCAAGGAATGCATAAGTTCAAAATCTTCCTGGCAAGCATGAATTTCAATGGTAGCGGCGAGAGAAGAACCAATTTCACCTTTTGTACGGACATCTTCCAATTTCTTAAGTACCTTGGCACGTAACGTACGAATGCTTTGCCAGCGTTGTTGTAATTCACTGACGTCATGTTGTTGCGGGAAAACATGCCATAACTGAAGCAGTACGCTGCCTTCCGTGTCGCCTGTAAGGTGCTCCCAAGTTTCTTCAGCGGTAAAACTCAAAATCGGAGCAAATAACCTAACTAAGCTATGTGCAATATGATACAGCACAGTTTGTGCGGAACGGCGTGGCAAGCCATGGGTTGCTGACGTGTATAAACGGTCTTTAAGTATATCTAAGTAGAACCCACCCAAATCCTCCGAACAAAAGTTGTGGAGTTGGTGTGCTGCTTGATGAAACTCATAACGCTGATAGCTTTGTGTCAGATCTTCTTGTAAAGCTGCGGTTAATGCCAGCATATAGCGATCGATTTCAAGGCAATCATCGGTTGAAATTGAATCTTTTTCAGGATTAAAATCAGTGAGATTGGCCAATAAAAAGCGTAGCGTATTGCGGATGCGTCGATAGCTTTCCACCACGCGCTTCAGAGTTTCTTCAGAAATGGAGAGTTCGCCGGAATAATCCGTTGATGCCACCCATAAACGCAAAATATCCGCACCGGAAGTATCTATCACTTTTTGTGGTGCAATGACATTTCCTTTAGCTTTGCTCATTTTATGGCCCGTACCATCGACGACAAACCCGTGCGTCAACAAAGCGTCGTAGGGCGCACGACCATTCATCGCGCAACTGGTCAATAAAGAGGATTGAAACCAACCACGGTGTTGGTCGGAGCCTTCGAGGTATAAATCAGCCGGAAATTGCAGTTGCGAGTTGGTAGCGATGACAGTCGCGTGGGTGGTACCAGAATCGAACCAGACATCCAGTGTATCGGTCAGTTTTCTATAGTGATCGGCATCACTGCCAAGCAATTCGGATGGATTCAACGCAAACCATGCTTCAATACCGTGCTGTTCAACTTTTTGCGCAATTTGCTCCAGTAATTCCAGAGAACGGGGGTGCATTACATGAGTGTCTTTATGCACGAAGAAAGTCATCGGTACGCCCCAATTGCGTTGACGGGAAACACACCAATCCGGTCGGTTTTTGATCATTGCTTCCAGGCGTGCACGCCCCCATGCAGGATAGAAAGCCGTTTGATTTACAGCTTGAATCGCCAATGTACGTAAATTCTGATCATTTTGGTGACTATGTTGATTCATACCGATAAACCATTGCGGGGTGGCGCGAAAAATGATCGGCGTTTTGTGTCGCCAGCAATGCGGGTAACTGTGCTCAATTTTCTTCAAACAAAACAAGTTTCCGTTGGTTTTCAACGTATCAATCACAACATCATTGGCTTTCCAAACGAATAATCCACCGACCAATGGCCAGGGATCGATGAATTTGCCATTGCCATCGACCGGACTATCACTCGGTAGGCCATAGTTTTGACCAACAAAATAATCATCGAGACCATGTGCCGGAGCAGTATGCACGAGACCCGTGCCGGCCTCTAACGTAACATGCTTGCCGCAAATGATTGGTACCGTTCGCGATTCAAAAGGATGATGTAGGACAAGGTGTTCTAATTGTTGCCCTTTGCATGTGGCTAATGTTTCACCGCTTAATTCGTAGCGTTGCAAGCAGGCTTGTTTGAGTTCATCGGCGACGATCAGAAAACCGAGGGGCGTTTGTATCAATGCATACTCAAGATCAGGATGAACGCTGACAGCCTGATTGGCGGGAAGCGTCCATGGAGTAGTCGTCCAGATAATGACGTAGACTGATGTTTCAGCGGCAACCGAAACACCAAAAGCATCATTGAACAAGTTCAGGTTAGTATCTGCATTGGATAACTGAACAACAAATCCAACATCAATTGCAGGTGATACCTTGTCCTCATATTCAACTTCTGCTTCAGCGAGTGCTGAGCCGCAATCGATGCACCAGTTGACAGGTTTCTGACCCTGGTAGAGATAACCATTTTGATAAATTTGTCCCAAGCTACGGATAATGTTCGCTTCGGTTTTAAAATTCATGGTTAAGTAAGGATTGTCCCAATCGCCTAATACGCCAAGGCGGATGAAGTCAGCTTTTTGGCGTTCGACTTGTTCTTTAGCGAAAGCTCGGCATAGCTCGCGAACTTTATCAGCTGGCAAATGTTTGCCATGTTTTTTTTCGATCTGGTGCTCGATCGGTAACCCGTGGCAATCCCATCCGGGAATATAGGGTGCATCAAATCCCGCTAGGGTTTTACTTTTTATGATAATGTCTTTGAGTATTTTATTGACGGCATGTCCGATATGAATATCGCCATTGGCATAAGGTGGGCCATCGTGTAAAACGAACTTAGGGCGGCCTTGGCTCGCGGTGCGAATTTTTTGGTAAAGGTTCTTTTTCTGCCATGCACGTAACATTTCCGGCTCGCGGTTTGCGAGATTGGCACGCATTGGAAAAGGGGTATCCAATAAATTGAGAGTCTGCTTATAATCAGTCATGAAAGGTCAACATTCGATAATTTAAGAAGCGTTGCACAACCTACTGGCATCAATCGGTTGTGTGAGGAAGAATTTTTTGGCTTGATCGACATCTTGTTTAATTTTTTCAGTAAGCGTTGCAAGATCAGAGAATTTTTCCTCGTCGCGTAGTTTATACAAAAAATCGACTTGTAACTGTTTTCCATAAATATTTTGCTTGAAATCGAATAAGTGAACTTCCAGTAACAATTGACCATTTTCATACACTGTGGGCCGCACACCTAAACTGGCAACGGCTGGCAAGACGGTCGTTGGTGATGTGTCAACAGCGCCATGCACTGCCACGGCAAAGATGCCAGTTAACTTTGGCCGATGACGATGAATTGCGATATTTGCAGTAGGAAATCCAATTTCTCGTCCTAATTGTTCGCCCTTGATGATGCGACCAGTTAGGCTATAAGGTCTGCCGAGATATCTCTGGGCTGTTGTAAGATCGCTATCAGCGAGTGCTTGACGAATCGACGTACTAGAAACACGCTTGCCGTCCATCAGTATGCTTGGCATCGCTTCAACTTCGAAACCATGCTGTATAGAGTGTGCTTGTAGCATTGAAAAATCACCTTTGCGCCCAGCTCCAAAACGGAAATCATCCCCTACTAATAGCCACTTAACGGCCAATTGTTGGACTAAAATTTGACTGATAAATTGTTCTGCGGTGATTTTGGCAAAGCTGTTTGTGAAACGATATGTATGTATGTAGTCCACGCCCAATTGATTCAGCATGAGTAATTTTTCACGAAAATAGGTCAAACGTACGGGTGCATGATCTGGGGTAAAAAATTCCCGTGGATGAGGTTCAAAAGTCATGACGCAAGCAGGAATATCCAAGTTCTTAGCAACTTGCTTTAATCGACGTAAGATAGCCTGATGACCTAAATGGACACCATCAAAATTACCGATAGTCAATGCAACCGGTGTACTGCAGCGTGCGAACGACCTTCGCCAAGTATGGTACATAATCAAGGGTTGATAAAAAATGGCCGTCAAATTAAAAAGATGTTGATTTTAGCTTGCGCTCAGTCATATGGTCTAGAACCTCTTGGCAAGACTGTATAATTTTTTAGCCGTTTGTTGCCGTTTTATTGAATGTATTTTGATGCGCGCTATCCGTAAACAAGAATACTCCTAGAGATAAATACTATTATTTTTATAGAAGATACGAACTCGGATTGAGCCATAAGATCTATATGCAACGAAAGTTATTGAAGAATCAGATAACGATTTATTCTGTTTTACCATAATCACATTTACATTTTGATAATTACACAATCTATGCCAACTTCTTTGACCTCAAGTGCTGTGACCTCGGTAAATTTCGCCAATGTCAATACGATTGATTCACTGCTAGCGGGTAAGCGCTGGGTTAATCCATCGATTTCATATAGTTTTCCGGATCGTGAAAGTTGGTGGTCGACTGATGAGAGTTTAGGTTATGGCGGACAATTTGGTATTGGGGAGCCGTGGCAGATTGAAACGGATTGGCTGACTAGTAATGATCAGGCTAATTTTGAACGTGCATTGCAACAATGGTCCAATGTCGCCAATGTGGTTTTTACCAAAATAATTGAAACCGCAAATGAAGTTGGTGATATTCGTGTTGCTTACACCAAAGACTCAGATGAATTGACTTTGGCTTGGTCTTATTTGCCGGGCAGTAGTGTCCGATCCGGAGATATTTGGGCGAATACTTTAGGACTATTGAATGCCCAAGATTGGAACCCTGGCACGATTTCTTTTGAAACGATATTGCATGAAATTGGCCACACACTGGGCCTTAAACATCCTTTTTATAACTCGGATAAACCCGATGCTGCAACATTGCCAACATCGCTTGATAGCATCATCAACACATTGATGAGCTATACCTACAAAGACTTAGAAGGAGTGAAAGGCAATGAATTCTCGTTCCATCCGACCACGCCGATGGTATTAGACATCGCTGCAATTCAATATATTTATGGCGCTAATACCAGTTTTCATAGCGGTAACGACACATATCATTATAGCGATACCGGTACATACCATGAGGCGCTCTGGGATGCGGGCGGCGTCGATACCATTTTATATTCCGGCGTGGCGCCTACTTTCGTCAATCTTAATCCTATACATGGTTCTTTTATCGGCCAACCTGTGTTCGTGCAATCCAATGGCGTGAATGTAGGAAAACCTGTTCCAAATATGTGGATTGCGAAGGGGACAATAATAGAAAACGCCATTACCGGTACGGGCAACGACATATTGATCGGAAATGGAATCGCTAATTTTTTGGACGGTAACTTGGGGATTGATACCGTTTTAATATCTGCCAATCTAGCGCAGTATGCCGTCAATAAAGCTGCCAATCAAGGTTATGATGTTACCGAAAATAGCAATACGAGCAATCAAGATCAACTCAACAATATCGAGCGTCTGGTGTTTAATGACGCTAAGCTAGCACTAGATTTGGATGGCCATGCTGGCTGGGTAGCCAAATTGTTAGGTGCGGTATTCGGTGCTTCATTTGTTTCAAATCAAGAATATGTTGGTATCGGGTTGATTGAAGCTGATCGGCTTGAATATCAGCAGCTTGCTGATTATGCGCTCAGTGTGAGGGGTTTTACAAATCATGAAAAATTAGTTACCGTGTTGTGGGCGAACTTATTCGGGAATGTACCTTCTGAAACAGAAAAGTCACCTTACATCAAAATGCTCGATAATGGCGAAATATCAACGGGTGACCTGACAATCATAGCGGCGGAAAGCACCGTAAATTTGCAAAATATCAATTTGATTGGATTAACTGAGAGTGGCATCGCATACATTTGAGATATGGTAAAAACGACCTCTGCCAACTGAAATATTTTATCCTAAATTTTTTCTTAGTGTTCATAAGCGGTTTCTTTGATTAAATCACTTCCGACAGCCGAAGGCTTAGATTTTAAGATAGCATCCAAATATCACGCTACATTGTGACTGGATTCAACCAAATGCTTGCACAACTGTAATACCGCAGCAAAAAGCAGTAGAATACCCCCAAGGGAATCTTAACTGCCGCTTCCTGCATAGCAGTTTCTCTCCACGTCCATTGGGCACCAGAAATGAAATAGCGAAATGACCGCCACGAGTATTCACCATGTCATCCATTGGGAAAAACTCACCGATGATCCGGTAAAGTCTTGGTATTCATCCATGAAAATCAAATTGGGTGGTGTGCCGATTGGCGTACCCAGGCCGCCAATGCTGCAACCGTAGGCAATCGCCAGTAACAATAGCAATGCGATTTTTTTGTCCTGGCTTTGATCGATCGCTGTTAACGCCAACGGGAGCATCATCAGTGCCGTCGTCGTATTGGAAATCCACATACTCAACGTGGCACACGTACAGATAAGCCCGAACACGATACGCCGACTGCTATCGCCCCCGATCAAATTTACTAACGGAAGCGGTGGAGTTTTTCATCGTTGTTGTACAAAATGGAAGATTTTCGCGATGCATTTAAAACAAAGTTGAGAGTATGATTGCTAGGATTAGAGTTATCGTGATTTGAGTAAAAAAGCAATTATGTTTTTTAGGCTGATGACATCATAGTAATAGTGCGTTGGGATTCTGAAAAGCTTTAACCAAGCTCCTCCGACCGGAAACTAATCAGCAGCGCTGTGCTGGGTACATAAGATTGCTAAAAGCCATGCATTCAAGATTAAAGAAGCACATGCATAAATCGGGCAATTAAAAACTCGAGGGGGGAAGCTCGGGTATCAAATTTGTTAACGCTGCTAATAGTTTTTTTGTAAAAGACGAAGAAATTGACGTTTATGACCCAAGAAGGTATAGTGACGGCTTTCTCGGGGTGTAGCGTAGTCTGGTAGCGCGCCTGGTTTGGGACCAGGATGTCGGGAGTTCGAATCTCTCCACCCCGACCAGTTTTTCAAAGCCTTAGTATTTAGGAAAGCTCGACTTAGTGCCCGTAGCTCAACCGGATAGAGCACCAGCCTTCTAAGCTGGGGGTTACAGGTTCGATTCCTGTCGGGCACGCCATAAAGGCAATATCTAAATTAATTATTCATTCGCCAATACAAGCGATTTTTTCGTTTCTTCTTATGGTGGCTGTAGCTCAGTTGGTAGAGTCCCGGATTGTGATTCCGGTTGTCGTGGGTTCGAGTCCCATCAGCCACCCCACATTGTAGAAACTAAGCTCCATAAAGCCCCTTTATACTTTATAAAAGGGAACAAAGTGTTACGCATATTTGTATCTCGAGCCTTTTATTCAATTTTCGTATAATTTATAGCTGTGACGAAGTATAAAAATCTTTGTTTGTAAGATAAAATAGTCAGTTAAATTTATTCTCAAGAAAGTTTGCTATACCCTTAACATCATTAAAACTTATTTGAACGTTGTTTAGAATTGTTAACATTATTATTAATTAAATGTATTTGAATTGAACAATAATAACTTGTTATATAATAAAAATTATTTTTCTACTATTAAATTCTTTTTCAACATTGGATCAAAATTAGGAGCCTAAGAATTATGTCGCAAGAGTTGCAAATAAAGCATATAACTTCCTATGAACCAGAAGCGGGTGAAGAGTACATGAGTGCTCGGCAGTTGATGTATTTTCGCAAGATGCTGGAAGATATGAAGACTGAGCTCAGTAATGATATTGATCGCGCTGTGCATACGATGCAAGATGAAGCAACTGTATTTGCCGATCCCAATGATCGGGCTAGTCAAGAATCGGATATGACACTTGAACTGCGCAGTCGCGACCGAGAAAGAAAGCTTATTAAAAAGATCGACGAAATTATTGGTAAGATAGAATCAGGCGATTATGGCTATTGTGAAAGCTGTGGAATCGAAATCGGTCTTAGAAGGCTTGAGGCGAGGCCGACTGCCACCTTATGCATCGACTGTAAAACACTCGATGAAATAAGAGAGAGGCAGATCGCAAAATAATTAATTATAATTCTTCTAAGGCCTATATGATTACGATTCTTTGATTTCAGATTCTGAATCCACAGGGGTTTCCGGTAGGATTACTTTCATACTCAAACGCAATCTTCCTTTATCATCTGCTTCCAATACCTTAACGCGAATTTGCTGTCCTTCGCTCAAGTGATCAGAAACATTGTTAACGTGTTCACTTGCGATTTGGGAAATGTGTAAAAGTCCATCTTTTCCAGGGAGGATGCTAACAATGGCACCAAAATCAAGTAATTTTAGAACAGTTCCATCATAAATTTTTCCAACTTCAACCTCTGCAGTGATGTCTTGAATTTTCTTTTTAGCAAGCTCCCCACCTTCTGCATTGACGCAGGCGATAGTGACTTCTCCGTTATCACTGATATCGATTGTAGTATTGGTTTCTTCAGTCAGTGCACGAATAACTGCTCCGCCTTTACCAATAACATCGCGAATTTTTTCTGGGTTGATTTTAATTTTAATGATACGTGGTGCATGGGCTGAAATATCTTCACGTGTTGATGGTAAAGCTTGCTTCATGATTTGTAATATATGTATACGACCTTCTTGTGCTTGTATCAGGGCAGCATGCATGATTTCTTTGGTAATGCCTTGTATTTTGATATCCATTTGTAGCGCGGTAATACCTTTTTCCGTACCGGCAACTTTAAAATCCATATCACCTAAATGATCTTCATCACCCAAGATATCTGTAAGCACTGCAAAACGGTTGCCCTCTTTAATGAGTCCCATTGCAATACCTGCAACATGCGCCTTGAGTGGTACACCGGCATCCATTAATGCAAGGCATCCGCCACAAACTGAAGCCATTGAACTAGAACCATTCGATTCGGTAATTTCTGATACAACGCGCAACGAATAACCAAATTCTTCTGGTGAGGGTAAAACTGCTACAAGCGCACGTTTTGCAAGGCGCCCATGGCCAATTTCTCGGCGTTTTGGGGTTCCGACTCGACCTATTTCACCAGTAGCAAACGGTGGCATATTGTAGTGCAGCATAAAGCGATCATTATAATCACCTTGTAAGGAATCAATTTTTTGTTCATCACGAGCTGTCCCTAATGTAGCTACTGCAAGCGCTTGTGTTTCTCCTCGAGTGAATAATGCTGAACCGTGTGTGCGTGGTAATACGCCATTACGGATTGTTATAGTTCTAACATTGCGGGTGCCGCGCCCATCAATACGAGGCTCACCATCTAAAATTTGGTTGCGGACAATTTTTGATTCGAGTGCAAAAAAAGCTTCTTTGAAAACTTGTATACTAGGTTGATTCTCCGTGCCAATTCCTAATTCTTCTGCTACACGTTGACTAATTGCTTCAATGGCTTCCGAGCGAGTTTGTTTTTGTTTTATTTTGAAAGCTTGCCGTAAATCATTTTCAATCATGCCCGCTAATTTCTCTTGAAAAGCGGTGTCTTTCTCTGGTGGAGTCCAGTCCCAAGCGGTTACTCCCGCTTCATCTGCAAATTCATTGATGGCGTTAATGACACTCTGCATTTGTTCGTGTCCAAAAGTTACTGCACCAAGCATAACTTCTTCAGACAATTCCATGGCTTCGGATTCAACCATTAAAACTGCTTGCTGTGTACCAGCTACAACAAGGTTTAGTTGCGTATCTTTGAGTTCAGAGGTTGCTGGATTGAGTACATATTGATTATTAATGTAACCTACGCGTGCTGCTCCTAACGGGCCATCAAATGGTATCCCCGAGAGTATAAGTGCGGCTGAAGTTCCAATAATGGACGGAATGTCTGGATCGACTTCAGTATCGGATGATAAGACTGTAGCAACAATTTGTACTTCGTTATAGAAGCCTTCAGGAAAAAGAGGACGAATAGGGCGATCAATCAACCGGGAAGTCAGTGTTTCTTTTTCCGACGGGCGGCCTTCGCGCTTAAAGAAGCTTCCAGGTATTCTGCCCGCAGCATAGAATTTTTCTTGATAGTCAACAGTTAATGGAAAAAAATCTTGTTCTGGTTTTGTGTTCTTTGCACCGACTACGGTTACGAGTACAACGGTATCGTCCATCGTAACAACAACTGCACCATGTGCTTGTCTCGCAATTTCACCTGTTTCTAATGTAAGTTGATGACGTCCGTAGGTAATATTCTTTTTGATAGATTTCAATTAACAATCCTTTTTATTGAATGCTCTGGGCGATGGTGCATTAAGCCATTGAATAGCAAAACCGTCGTTACTGGAAAGAACAAGTCTTTTAATTCGTCGTTTGCTTGCTTGGTTAAATAGGTTGATTCATATAAAACTTACTTACGCAAACCAAGGCGCTCAATCAAAGTTTGATACGTGCCGGCATTGCTTTGCTTTAGGTAGTCCAGTAATTTTCGGCGTTTGCCAACCATACGTAATAGACCTCGGCGAGAGTGATGGTCTTTAGCATGAACTTTAAAGTGCTCAATGAGATCATTGATTCGATTCGTTAAAAGTGCAACCTGAACCTCAGGAGATCCGGTGTCACCATTAGCTCTTTGAAAATCTCGTACGATCTGGGCTTTTTGTTCAATTGTGATTGACATAATCAGTTGTTTCTCCAACATTACCAATATAAAGAAAAAACGGAATTTTACTCCTTAAAGTTACGCTTGTCCAAACCAGATCTAGTACGGGATCAAACATAATCCGACTTCAATGCAAATTATCATGACGAATCGATGTTATTAAACTTAAAAGCGCTAGAGTTAAACTAAAAGATTTTTTATTTATGACCCGATGGATTGGTAAATTGATCATTTAGGATTTGAATATAATCATTGGCTTTATTGATAACTTCATCGATCGTATTCTGCGTGGTTCCATTCCAACCTGCAGGGTCTCGCAAAAACATCAGACGATAGGCGGCTGTACTTTTATTAAATGCGTGTACATATTGCTTATATGTTTCATCATCGTTGCCTAATTCAAGTGACAATTTCTTAAGCATGCTATTGGCTGCGAAACGACGGATGGAGAAATGAATAATGATGACTGCAGTGAATAAAATTGCTGCAATTACCAGTGCAGAAGAATCACCTTGTATAATTTTGTCGCAGAACGCCTTAGTGGATTCCCATGATTCATTGATAGTAATACCAACGGCAGCCAGAATCGCTAACGTGCCAAAAGTAATACTGTCGAGCAAAATGACCTTGCTTTTCCATTTTTTGAGCATGTCGGAAAGTTTAGGCACGATTTGATTCTTAATTCCTTTGGCTGTTTGCTCCAATTTTGCGACGATACGGTAAGAGCGTTCGACTTCGATCTGCTGGATACGTGTATTAATATCAGCCATATCTTCCGCGCGCTTTTTCTCAAAACGCTCTTTAACGCCTGGATTCGTAATGGGTACAGCGGCATCTAAATTATAGATGCGATAAAAGCGTCCGGCTACCAAGCCAACTTCGGCCAAAGAACGCTGCCATGCTGAAACAACTTCTTCTGGATTGTCTTCTTTTGCAGTAACATCGATTTGATTCAGAATATAAAGAAATTTATTAGCGTCGGCTCGATTAACACTAGCCGAAACGAGATAAGCAAGTGTGTCTTGCATTGCTTTAGGTTCAGGATGCCGAGCGTCAAAGAAAACCAGCACTAAGTCAGATAAATTAATGATATGTTGCGTTAAGCGTAATGTAGATGCACGTTGATTATCCGCATCAAAGCCCGGGGAGTCGATCAATATTTTTCCGCGAATATTTTCTGACGGACAGGTTTTGAGTTGTAAATATGCATCAATACGTTCTTGGCCTGCCTCGGAAATTTCATCAATGCTTTTACTGATTTGAAAGAATGGAAAACGCGGATCAGCATCAAGAGCTATGCCGGGAAGGGTCTTGACCTCTTTGTGATGGCTATAGCAAATGACTGTAAATTTGTCATCAACAGCCTGGTTGCCAGTTCGCTGCAAGGGTAGATTCAGGTAAGAATTTATATAAGTCGATTTGCCGGCAGAAAACGTTCCCAATACCGCTATCATCGGCCACCAGGTCACATAGGTTGCATACGATTGATCTTTTTCGAGTAATCCCATGCTATGGCCGACCTCATCAATCTTTCTAAAGCTTTTGACCGCATTGGCTAAAGTCGGATTGTGAGAATATTCGTCTGCTAAGTGCTTTTGTAAGTTTTCCAAATGCTTGTTAATTTGCTCCGAGTTATATGACATGACCATCCCTTTTCATTTTTATAAGAAACTATTTGAAAAATATAAAGATATAGATATGATTTCTATAAGTTCTAAGTAACGAATTTTGATTGTTGTAGAAAACTTTATTTCTCTGATTAGCACCGATCCAGCGTGAAATAATATTATCATATCGTGCATGATGTCGAATGAATCTTAAGTTTTGAGATTTTCTATTCTGAAAGTGTATTTAAGGGAAGTATTGATTCCAAGTTGATGATATCTACGAGGCAGGACAAGTTTATGGGAAAAAAGATAACGATTACTAATCTGTGGTTGAATTTTTCTGTATATAGAAGAAGAGACTACTAATGGGTCGTTATATTGTGATTGGTTTCTTAACGGTTGCACCCTTGTGGGTCACATGGCTCGTATTTGATTTTCTATTGAAATTGTTGGCGCGTATCGGAGATCCCTTGCTTAAAGGGATGGCGAGGGTAGTGCGACCTTTTTCAGATTTGACTGCAACTTGGTTACTCGATTCAAATTTTCAACATGCCGTGGCTGCCTTGTTAACCATAATCAGCTTCTATGGGATTGGTGTGCTGGCATCTTTTGTTATTGGTAAAAAAGTCATTAGCATTTATGAAAACATTTTGGCTCGATTACCATTGGTTCAAACGATTTATGGAGCGACAAAACGATTTTTGAATACAATTAGCCAACCACCTGTTACAGGACAGCGTGTTGTTTTAATCAGCTTTCCATCTTCTGAAATGAAGGCGGTTGGATTCATCACCAAGGTGATGGAAGATAAAGAAACCGGTAGAAAACTAGCAGCTGTCTACGTGCCGACATCCCCGAACCCAACCTCTGGCTACATTGAAATTTTGCCGATGGAAGATCTCGTTTTGACGGATTGGACCACTGAAGAAGCCATGACATTTGTTGTCACAGGAGGCACCAATGCGCCAGAGAGTGTGCACTACACCAAAAACAAACCCACACAACAATAGAAGCAAGTATCGGCAATAGTAATCTTTGGATTGATTAAGGTAATGGATACGGGAGTGTTTTGATTTGGACCACCGGGCCTAGCAGTGATCCCCAATGAATCTCGCCTGCCTCAACACTGCTTTGTTGAATGACTGCTAACGCATCGTAGCCATCATGTGATTGTGATGCGACTGCATTGACAACGCTGCCACAGGATTGGTCAGCGCTATCAGCGCAGTATAGTAAGTCGCCTGGATTGACAGTATTTGTGGTGGTAATGTGGCATAAATACATGCGTCGTTTGAGTTTTCCTAAATATTGTGTGCGAGCAACGATTTCCTGTCCTGGATAGCAACCTTTTTTGAAACTCAAAGCACCGATGGCATCTAAATTAATCATTTGAGGCAAAAATTTTTCTTGTGTTTCCAGCAGCACTACTGGAATTCCAGCTTGAATGGTTAAGCGATTCCAGTATGCGATGTCGACAAGCTGTGCTTGTTGATGTAGGTATTTCCAGATCGCTATTGTATTGGTCGAGGGTGAAATGAATTGTATCCGGTTATTTGCTAAACAGAGAAAAGCGTGATCATTAAGATCTACAAATCGTAATGGTTGATTAAGAGTGGGCTCTGATGTAAATAATCTACTTAGAGCTTGTGAAAGGTGAGAGCCCGCTAGACCGATACACGCATATTCGTGGCTAACATTTTCAATGGTTACTTTTGCTCGTAGTTTATAGAGTGACAGTCTTTTTTGTAACGATTCACAAAGATTTATAGGTAATTGGAGAATATAATTGTTGTTGTATTGGAAAAGTAGAAAATTGACTAAAACGCGCCCTTTAGGTGTGCAATAACTGCCATATGAGCCTTGATGCTCAGAGATTTCACGCATGTCGCATGTCAGTTGATTCTGTAAAAATGTACTGGCATCTTCACCCGAAAATTGAATCAACCCATAGTGCTGTGAAAGGTCGATCATGACGGGTTTTTCAATGTTTTGTGAAGAGGTTGTTTCAAGTGTATCTACATGAATGGTGGAGTTATTCGTCATGTTGTTAATTCATTCCAATAATTCATAGAATTAATACCTTAGTTTGCACGCATCGACTGTGATCAAAAAATTGTGCGCAGAAGGCTAATTTTTTCTGAATTCTGCCATTATTTCAATATGAGGCGTATGCGGAAATAAGTCGATCAGTTGAATATCATTGATGATCCATCCGTTTTGTTTGAAAAACCACGCATCTCGCGCGAAGCTTTCTGGGTTGCAGGAAATATAATAAATCGTTTTCAGCGAAGAGAAAGCAGTAAAAAAACTGTGATGTGTTTTTAGTCCGCAGCGCGGTGGATCCAAAATAAGCGTATCAGCGTCCGTGACAGTTTTCTGTAGCTCTTTCCAAATAAAAGATTTAAAGAGATTGCTGAGCTGGACTGTTACTTTGGGTAGTTGTTTTTGTTGCAAAGCTTGTATCGCATGTTCTTCGCACTCATAGGCAATAATAGATGTGCAGGTTGATTCGGCAATGATTTCAGTGAAATTTCCTGAGCCGCAGAAGAGTTCAATGACTTTTCCCAGCGCAGTATGCGCAGCAAGCTTATCTTGCAACCAATTCCTCATGTGCGTATTTTGTAATGTATTACCTTGTTTAAAAGGTCTCTTTTGATTGATGGCTATCTCATCAGACTGCATGTCGTCATCGAACTCGATAAAGTGCCAGTTTTGCTGTGTATCTATAGAATCTTGCCAAGCTGGATGGGGTAATTGATTGAGAATGTCTTTTAACGATTTTCTACAGCGATCATTAAGCACAATACAGTCTTGAATCGGTGCGATATTGTGAGAATTTTCTGAGATAAAACCGAGAATTGTTCCATCTGTTTTAACTTGACAGCGATTGCGATAACCATATACCCGTTCAGAAGGTAGAATGGATTCAATACTGAAGTGTTGGTCTTCAAAACCAACTCTTTTCATGGCGTATAGGAAGCGATTTTTTTTCTGCTCCAATTGGCTTGTATAATCTGCAATCATCCAAGCACAACCAGTGCAAGATGTTTCTTCCAAACTAACATAAGGGCATGCCGGTTGCTGTCTGTGCACTGAAGGTTGAATAAGTTGAGTTAATTTTGCATAAGCAAATTTTTTATTATTGAGTATTTTATCCATGACTTCAAATTCGCCGATATCTCCAGGCCATGTGCCATAGACAAAATAGGATAGATTGTTTTCAGTGTTTTTGACTACACCCAATCCTTTCTGTGATAAATGTGTAACCGTACCTTTAAATTTCATCTGAATGATATTTTTAAATGAGAAAAAGTGATGTTAAGACCTTACCCGTCTTGCCAAAGTGTTAAGAAAAATTTACATGCCTGGGAGACTGGATTAAGTCCGCTGCAATTCCAAGTCATACAAGAATTGGGTGCTGAATCTTTTTCTCAAAATGAGTTCTGGGATCATAAAAGGAAGGTATCTATGCGGATATTGTATCAGGAGTGCCCTTATTTGCTTCGATTCATAAGTTTGATTCGGGTACGGGTTGGCTCAGTTTTGTTAGCTGACCGATGAAGAAGTATATTCAACTTGAATAAGAAAGGAGATTTGCAGGCAGCCGGTTATGGTGAGCTAATGAAACTATTTTCGTAAATGACACAAAATAATCATCAATGCTTGATAGCCCTGTCGTCGATGGAAAATAAACCGATTCCCAAACAAAAGTGTCCACTGATAGGCCATGCATTCATGTGCCTGGTCGGTGTATTTCTATTGATTTTTTTGGGCTTGTTTGTCTATGACATTAACCTTCATATCACCATTTTTCTGGCAATAATTTGGGCATGCGGGCAAGCACGCTGGATTGGTTATTCATTTGATGAAATCCGGTTAATGATGAGTGACGGTATCGCTAAAGCGCTACCGGCTATTTATATTTTTCTGCTGATTGGTATGGTCATTGCCAGTTTTATGCAAAGTGGCACGATCGCTAGTTTGTTGTACCACGGCATCGATTTGCTGAGTCCATCTTGGTTTTTGGCTACAGGGTTAATCCTTTGTAGCTTTATGTCGGTTGCAACAGGTACATCTTGGGGAACTGTTGGTACAATAGGGGTTGTGTTAGTCGGTATCGGAGAAGCAATGGCGATTCCTTTGCCACTGGTTGTGGGAATGATCGTCTCGGGTGCGACTTTTGGCGATAAACTATCGCCTATTTCAGATACAACCAATCTCGCCGCGATGAGTGCGGGAACTAATCTATATCGCCATATAGGCGCGATGCTCTATACCACGATTCCAACTTTTATCATCGTGCTCACGATCTTTACTGTTTGGGGGATGCAATATGAGGATCACGCGTTACCGGCTGATCAAATCGGCGCCATTCGCAATGCTTTGCTGAGTGCTTATCGCTTGGATTTATGGATCACGATCTTGCCGCTGCTGTTGATGTTTGTTTTGAGCATCAAACGTTATAGCGCTGAGGCGAGTATGTTATGTGGTGTGGCAACTGCGGTTCTAATTGCGGTCAGTTATCAAGAAAAAAATCCGATCGATGTGATGAATGCATTGTGGTTGAATTCACCCGGACAAACCGGCATTGAGAGCATCGATGCGTTATTGGGGCGCGGCGGTATTTATAGCATGGCTTGGACGCTATTACTATCGATGATGGCACTGGTTTTGGGGGGGATTTTGCATCATGCGGGTTTTTTGGAAGTATTGGTCAAGGCAGTCATAAAACATATCCAAAGAACCGGCACATTGGTTGCTACGACGATTTTATCCGGGCTACTTGGCAATATGGCGATGGGTGAAGCTTATATCTCTATCATCTTAAATTGCCAGCTATTCAAACCCCTCTATCAACAACAAAAAATTGACCGGGCGGTATTGTCCAGATCAATAGAAGAAGGGAGCACACTAACGGCCGCACTCATTCCGTGGACCACAACGGGAACTTTCTATGCTGCAACACTGGGGGTTTCTCCACTGGATTATGCCGCTTATGCATTCCTCAATGTACTCAATCCACTGATATCAATCATTATGGTTACATTAGGCATCGGGTTGCTGCAGCACAAGAAGTGACGGCTGGCTGTGTTAAATTTTACAACACAGAGTATTTCAATAGCTACAATCATAATTTTTTACAGAGTATTTCAATAGCTACAATCATAATTTTTTAAATTACTATACTGTCTATGATTGTTCTTGTTTCTTTTGATATCCTTGCTTCTCAAAACGAATCATCATCTTAAAGAAACATCGAATACACTTCTAACATTAAAAAAATTAGTGTTATATTATGTAATCTCATACGTTTTGTTGGATCATTGCAGGAGCTAGAAGTAGTTCCTTATCAACAGTAACAAGATAGTCTTTTTAGAAAGAATAGAGTTCCTGAAATTTTATGGATTTATATTTTGGAAACAAACATAACAAAAAGTAAGAATAAATTAACCTTTCCAACATTTATCGTAGATCCAAGTCGTAATGCACCTTGGATACTCGCATTTATTATTTGGTTAACGGTCTCAGTATTTTTTTTAACACCACTGTGGTTTGAACCAACGCTTGCAATTCAACGTGATAATTACTGGAATATGAGTGAATATTTCCATTCATTGGGGCCTTATCCGTTCTCACATTTCGGTCCAGGTTTTCCATTCTTGATTTATTTGTTGCGGTCGATTGGTGTCGATATGCTGGGTGTCGTTATTATCCAGAAAATAGCAGTAGCATTTACCGGGATTGCCTTGTATCATCTCGGTCGAACTATTGGACTTAAACCGATTATCTCACTCTGCGCTGCAACAGCCTTTACGGTCTTTCCTATTGTTCAGGCCCATTCCTCTCTATTCCTTACGGAAACACTTTATTTGTTGTTTTCTAGCATCGGAGTAGCCATTATTTTTCATCAAATTAAAAAGCGCTTTGATCCTTCGTTAGTTTGGTTAATTTTAGGTTATAGTGTGCTAGGTATTGCAGCACTCATCCGTGGTAATGCCGTGATGTTACTGATTGGATGCCTAGTCATTGGATTGTTTACTACATTACCCAGGCATAAGATTCTCATGGCAGGAATTATTGCCATAATCCCTATATTGAGTTGGTCTGCACTGAATTGGCATTGGTATGGTCATTTTAAATTGTCCAGTTCAGGTGATGCAGCCGTTGCAACATCAATAGTCGGCCCTGTCATGATTGCAAGAACTGGTATGGTGCATAGAGCCGAACCGGAAATATGGTTTAGCTCTGATGAATTGAAACGATATGACAATCTTTTCGAGTTGTCCAACGATGCTCGTAAAATAGCTATTGACTATGCCATGAAGCATCCGTTGCCGGTGATCGTTGGCAACATCAAAGGGTGGTTTCATGGTTTACTTGGTCCGGGTGAAGCTAATTTCCGGCATCTTTTTGGTTTTCCATCATCCAATACATATACTGTTTTATCCTTTATGGTGCGTGGCGTACTTTTAATCGGCCTTATTGGTTTCTTTGTCATTGGGGGATATCGACAGCAAACAGCATTTGCAGTTTTTTTGTGCGTCATGTTGGTTGCTCATTTACTTACGGTAGGGGCAGCAGGCCATTCTCGCTTTGGCTATCCAGTTGATGCTTTTTCAGTCTTAGCGCTTGCTTTTTTCCTACAGCATTTGTTTTATCGAAAAAATTAGAATCAGATCCGATTTGGTTCGCTAGCTAATCATGATGAAATCAGTTGAGGATATTGTGTTCCAGATGCCAATATCTAACCATCAAACGGATCAGGCTACTCGGCACTCGTGTCGATTCCGTGTAATCAATCGAGAACACTTCATCAAATTCATCCCACGGTATCGCTGATGCAAGCTTTAGCAATGGATCATTGGAATCTGACTGCAATAAAAGATCTGTTCCAAACAAATCCGGTTGATGGAAAGTTCTGCTGAGTGTAAGCATTTTTTAATTACCACTTCGACCAGAAATAGGATGCAATTTTGATATTCCCAGCTTTTGTGATCATTAAGAATTAGTGTGGTTCTAATAACATCAAGTGCTTATAGATTTATCAGCGTCGACTAAGTAGTCATGAAGAAAATCTTTCTAATCAAGCAAGATCGCCTGTCATTGTCTAGTAATACTGGCTCTTCATCACATTTTTATCTTCCATAAATAGAGCGTCGAATTGGAAAAATCATTCAGCTCTATGATTTCATCGGGAGCTACACCAGGAATTTGAAATGTATTACTGATCAATAAGCTGCCTGGGCGCATTTCCTTGCGTACCTTGTGCCAGAGTGTTTCCATGGGTACAGGCGATAAATAGGCATATACTACATCATAGTGAGAGAAATCTTGTTGCCAGAAATCGCCCCAGGAAATTTTGCAGGATGATGACGTAAAAATATTCCGCAATTTACTAATCAAGAATGGTATAGGGGCGGCTTCAATGCCATAAAATAAACCATTTTTGTGGGCTTTTGCTAATCGACTAACCAATCCACCGCAACCACTACCCAGATCAAGAAACGAAAAGTGTTTGCGTTTGGGCAACCTTGATTTCAAGACTTTATTGACTTGTTGGCTGGAGAGATACAACGGCACACGAGTTTTATAGGTTTTACCATAAACTAGCATGAGGCAAATAAAAAGAAATAGATACCAAAGTGGTGAGATGTTGAGTGCTAACGTGATGATAACCAGCGGCATAAAGCCTAGATGAATGAGTATCCACCATTTCGGCATACGTAGATGATATGCTAGGAAACCGGCTAGAAGGCTTTGTGTTATGCTCCATTCGAATACACTCAGCTCAATGAAAGATTGCGTGATCACTAGAAAGCCTATCGCCATTAGAGAAATGACTTGAATCAACAGGGCGACGACTAAAAAATGTGGGCGTTTGCGAATGATTGCTGAAATCATTTTATTCATGATAATTCAGATTGAATTAAGGTGTTTTTAACAATTCGATATTTGGTTGTTCTTCCATATCAACTTCCACCGCATCACCATCCATCGTGACGGCCTTTACGGCTTTTTCGTTCATAACAACGATACTGATACGGCGATTGATGGGATTTAATGCATCATTCTTATCAAACAATACTGCTGAGGATAAACCAACTACCTGGAGTACTTTGTCGGTGTCCATGCCGCCAGCCACAAGCTCGCGTCGTGAAGTGTTAGCCCGGTCTGCCGATAATTCCCAATTGCTAAAGCCTTTGTCACCTGAAGGAAAAGGCTTTGCGTCAGTGTGCCCTGAAAGGCTGATTTTGTTGGGGACATCGTTCAGCATTTTGCCAATTTCACGTAAAATGGTTTTGGTATAAGGTTGAAGATCGGCTCTACCTAGTGCGAACATCGGACGGTTTTGTTCATCCACAATTTGAATTCTCAAGCCATCGCTAGTGATATCGAGTAGCAATTGATTTTCAAATTTTTTTAATGAAGGATTGGCTTCTATGGCTTGTTCAATTTTCTTTTTTAAACCCTCCAGTCGAATACGCTCCGCGCGCTCTCGAAGTACTTTTTTGGTTTTTTCATCAACTTTTTCCTCTTTAACAACACCTTTCAGAACTTGACCTTCCTGACGGGTAAAGTCTTCACCACCTCCTACAAGTATGCTGTCAGTATTAGCAACGGACGATCCTCCTGATAAAGCAACTTTAAGGGGTGTTTTAAAATATTCCGAGATACCTTCCAGTTTTGCTTTTGTGCTTGATCCTAATAGCCACATGAGTAGAAAAAAGGCCATCATTGCGGTTACGAAATCGGCATAAGCAATTTTCCATGCACCTCCGTGGTGCCCACCCGCAACTTTCTTAATTCGTTTTATGACAATAGGTCGTTGCGCTAGATCCTCACCCATATTGCGTTCTCTTAAGTTAGGTAATTATTTTAGTAGGCTTATTTTGCTTTGCTTTGTTTAACATGTTCTTCGAGTTCGGCAAAAGAAGGTCTTTCAGTGGTAAATAATACTTTTCGACCAAATTCCACAGCTAAAACAGGAGAATAGCCATTTAAATTGGCAAGCAGGGTAATTTTAATACACTCGAACATTTTGCTGGATTCGTGTAAATTATGTTCAAGCTTGCCTGATAACGGAGATACAAACCCATAAGCAAGCAGAATTCCTAAGAATGTACCGACCAGCGCTGCTGCAATCAAAATCCCTAATTCGGCAGGTGGTAAATGAACAGATTCCATGGTATGTACCACTCCCATTACTGCTGCAACAATGCCAAATGCGGGTAACCCATCACCAAGCTTCGCGATGGTGTGTATGGGGACTTCTCCTTCCTGATGGTGTGTTTCTAATTCGCTATCCATGAGATTTTCGATTTCTAATGAATTAAGGTTGCCACCAACCATTAAGCGAAGGTAGTCGGTAATGAATTCCGTGATGTGATGATCAGCCAAAATACCCGGGTATTTTGTAAAGATGGGGCTATTGTTAGGATCATCGACATCGCCTTCAATCGACATCAATCCTTCCTTGCGAATCTTGCCAAGGATTTCGTAGAGTAATGTCATTAATTCCATATACAGTGATTTAGTAAATTTGGAACCTTTAAAAACAGTGGGAAGAGCTTTCAACGTTGCCTTAAGGGCTTTGCTGGAATTACCAACCACAAATGCACCAACCGCTCCCCCGCCAATCATTAAAACTTCAACGGGTTGCCATAATGAAGCCAGATGGCCACCTGCCAAAGCAAAACCACCAAATACAGAAATGATAATGATGATGTATCCAACAATAACAAGCATTGTGCTGACTCCCAGAAAGATAACGGTGTAATCTTTGATGATCGACTCTGGATTGAGAAGATAGCATATCGCTATGTTGTTTATTTTTAGAGATAAGGCTAATTTATACCGTGATTTTCGAATTTTATTTTTCTAAACAGTGCAAATCCAGGTGAGATAAGGGATACAAGAAGAAACTAATGTTTTTAATTTTTTTGTGTGGTAATTCATCATTCAGTTTTTATTCATGTTGACTGACGTAAATTGGCGCTATCAGAGATTATTCTGAATTTATCAACTGAAAGGAGATATACAATGAAAACCACAAAAACAACGTTTGCTTGTGTCTTTGCTACGCTATTACTTGCCTTTGTTTTAGCAGTGCCTACATTAGCGCAAGCGGGTAGAGGGCACCACCATCACGGTCATCATGAACATCATCAAGGTCATCGACATCACGGGCACCATCATAACCATCATTTAAATGGATATATGATGTACAACCAACCACGTATTCAATACCGTTCCTACTACCCACAACCGAGCTATAATTACTATCCAGCCCCGATTTATATTCAACCTTCAATGCTGGGTATTAGTACCGGAGGTGCAACCCTTATGATAGGTTTCTGAGTTAACTAGACAAGCTGGTAGCAAGCCCCCATCCTGCTCTTTCGTTACCGGCTTGGTTTCTATGATTCATATGGAGTAATGTGACATGAATAGATGGCAAAAAATAGTGACTATACTGATTGTCTTGATAACACCAGTTACGCAAACAATAGCCCAATCCAATCACACAATACGTTATTATCAAGCCGGAAGCGATCATGCTATCGCTATAGCAGGGATTACCGAGCAAAAAGCGATTGTAATTGCTCAGCAAAATTTTAATGGACGTGTATTGGCAATCAATCATTCCAAGAATACTTATCGGATAAAAATGCTTAGCCGAAACGGTACTGTGCATATAATCCTGATTAATGCTGCCGATGGCGCGATTATGTCGACTCATTAACTGAGTAGTGAATAAGAATAACGTTTTTCATATGCAATTCAACGATTATTTCAATTGATATTAATTTCACGGATTAAGTTATGCGTATTCTAGTCATTGAAGATGAAATCAAACTGCAACAGCAGATTCGTCAACAACTGGAGTCGGCTGGTTATATGGTGGATACCTGCAGTGATGGTAGCGAAGGACTATTTTTTGCCAGAGAATACCCCCTGGATGCTGCAATTATCGATATTGGCTTACCAGGTAAATCAGGATTGGAAATCATTAAAGCGTTACGCGAACAAGGCAACTTATTACCCATTCTCATTTTAACCGCGCGTAGTAGTTGGCAAGATAAAGTACAGGGATTGGAAGTAGGCGCTGACGATTATTTGACTAAACCGTTTCAAATGGAAGAATTACAAGCGCGAGTAAAGGCCTTGTTGCGACGCTCGACCGGTATTCCGCATACTCAGTTGAATTGTGGTCCAATTGTTATTGATGTCGCATCGCAGTCAGTGACTGTAAATGACAAGCCGATTGAACTTACATCATTTGAATATCGAATGTTGGAAGAATTGGTGCGTCACCATGGTGAAGTACTTTCTAAGCAATTACTCACAGATTATCTTTATCCGCACGATGAAGACCGTGACAGCAATGTATTAGAAGTTATGGTCGGACGCTTGCGTCGCAAACTGGATCCGGATGGTTTGCTAAATCCGATTGAAACACTGCGTGGCCGCGGTTATCGTTTCACTTTCGATTGTAATAAATTACGATGATGTCTTTAAGCCAGCGCGTTCTATTTAGCGCTACTCTGGTATTGCTGGCATTTATAATCGGGATTGCATTGACATTGGATCGTGCATTTTATGATAGTGCACGATTGGGTGTGCAAGACCGTTTGTTTGCAAAATTATTGATGCTGATGGGTGATGCAGAAGTTGATGATACGGGCGTATTAGATTTAGAAACCAACTTGATTGATGCAGAACTAGGGCATGTGAATTCAGATACCTACGGATTTGTAATCGATCAAGCGGGAGCAGTATTGTGGCGCTCCACTTCATCACTGAATGAAAACATTCCGACTATCTCTCCTTTAGATATAGGGATAAAAGTATTTGAACAAGTGATGCTCGGCGATCAAACCTATTTTATCTATCGCTATGCAGTGACTTGGGAAACACCTGTTAGGGAGTATCCATTGACGTTTGTCGTTGTCACCAATACGACATTATTTGATGCACAGATTACGCAATATCGTGAGGATTTATGGGGATGGCTGATTGCCTTGATTGCCTTATTGCTGTTTATGCAAATGCTAGTGTTACGTTGGGGATTGAAGCCGTTGCGAAACGTTTCAATGGAGCTTGCTGCGATAGAATCAGGTGTGCAAGAAAACTTGAAAGGGAATTACCCAAGCGAATTAAAATTGTTAACAGATAATATTAATTCCTTAATTAATCATGAACACAAGCAGCAAAAACGTTACCGTAATAGTTTGGCTGATTTGGCGCATAGCCTTAAAACGCCACTTGCAGTACTACAGGGCGCTGTAAATTGTGAAGAAGATGAAGTGTCTCGGCGCAAAATTATCCATGAACAGATTGATCGCATGGACAACATTATCCAATACCAATTGCGCCGTGCAGTTACGGCAGGAAGTTCCACGGGGATGGCGTTGGTACTACTAAAACCCATGGTGGATAGAATTATCAATACAGTGCAAAAAGCATATCGCACAAAGCAGCCGGAAATAGTTGTTCAAATGGATGATGTTGTTGGTGTACGCATCGACGAAGGAGATTTAATGGAATTACTTGGGAATTTGATTGACAATGCTTTTAAATGGTGTCGCAACAGTATTCAAGTTTGCGCAGAATGCCGAGACAATCAGGTAGTAATCCAAGTAAAAGATGACGGCCCTGGTATTCCATCACAGGAAGCCGATAGAATTCTGGAACGCTGTGTTCGTGCCGATCAATCTACTCCTGGGCATGGTATCGGATTGGCCATTGTTCACGACATTATTCAAGCTTATGGTGGGGAAATGGCCATAGCAAACAATCCAGCAGATGGCGCTTGCGTTACATTGTGTTTAAAGAAGAATAAATAATTAGCCCCGAAAAACCTTCGTCAATTGCTATCTTGAGTCAGGAACTTCAGAGTGAAGTTCACAATTTGCATAATTTACTCGCCAAATGCATTTTGAATCCAGTCAATCTTTTGCCCATTAATACCGCTGAGTAAAATGACATCAAAACGGCAGGGTGGATAGTTGTCAATCTCTGCCAAATAGTGACGGGCGGTGCGGAGTAGTTTGGCTTGTTTTGTCGGTGTGATGCTGGAAGCTGCGCCACCGAAAGTGTCTCGTGTACGCATGCGGACTTCAACAAAAACCAAAGTGTTGTTATCTTGCATGATCAAATCAATTTCACCGAAGCGGCAGCGATAATTTTGCGTAATCAGAATTAATGAGAGCTGCTGTAAATAGGCTGCTGCGATTTTTTCAGCTTCATGACCGTTCATGGTTCCGATTGCGGTGCTACTGAAGCCGGGATTGTTCGTTGTATATCTAGTAGTTGTACTTGACCCTGTATAAATTGCGCTGAGACGGGTTCGCGAATGAACTGGTTGCCCGGTGCGGCACGCACAAACCCCGTGACGCCGTCAAAGCTGATTTCATTGATAAACAGTGGGTCGAGTAAATGTGTCATCAAGCGAAATGCGTCAATTCCTAATGCATACAAACGTTCCATATCCATATTTTTAATGGTGCGATTCTGGCGATAGGCCATTACGGCTGGATGATCGGGCTGCAATAACCACGGCATATCAACAAAGCGAATTTCATTCAGATCATTGTTGAGTAGGGTATTATCATTGCCAGTGTAAACTTGAGAGGTGGCAAAAATCGGTACATCTGCCGCGATGTAAGGTCGCACGATACGTGCTTTATCTGCACCTAAAGCAAGAAAAACCAATTGATTGTCGTTGCTGCTCAATTTCTTCAATTGCGGTAATTGCTGCTGGTCATCAACATGACGAAAAAATGCTAAAGCGCCACCTTCGCGTTGCCAGCGTTCACTAAAGGCCGCTTGCAGACGTTTCGACAAGCCACTGTTGTCGCCAATGATTAAAGCTTGTGTTTTTCCACTGTCACGTGCCAGTTGTGCAACTTGGCTCGCTTCTGCTTCCATTTGCAAACCAAACAAAAACAGTTGAGTGGGTATTGCAGTAGTATTATCAACCGTATTCAAGGCCAGGGTCGGCACCGTTACACGTTGATTCGATGCAATTGCAGCAACGCCGTCTCGAGTCAGTGGGCCCACCACAAATTCAGCACCTGCATCCAATGCTTCGCGGTAGGTCAGAAGAATATCCAGCGGATCATCACCGGTTGAATAAATACGGATAACGAGTTGCAACGGCTCTTCGCGCATCGTGGCGGCAATAAAGCCTGCTTTGACTTGATCTGCCGCTTCACTAAAGGCGGGTGATTCCAACGGTAAAATGAGTGCAATGTGCGGTGTCTTTACTGATTCAGAGGCATCTTCTTGATGAGAAGGCTGATTAAAATAAGTATCGGTAGTCGCTGATGCGAGATTGCCGGATAATGACAGCGTTATGATTAAAACAAGCGTGAATATACGTGGCACCCAAAGTATGCTAGGAAAAAGCTCATTATATGTAGTGGCCACGCCAATTGGGAATCTGAATGATATCAGTTTACGTGCATTGGACATATTGAAAACAGTCGATGTGGTTGCGGTTGAACATATACAAAATTCTAAATATTTATTAACGACACATGGTATTTCAGTGCCATTGATCAGTTTGCATCAACATAATGAAGTTGAGGTAACAAATAAGATATTAACACTATTAGCAGAAGGCAAGAATGTGGCATTGATAAGCGATGCTGGAACACCAGCGATTTCTGATCCAGGTGCAATTTTGGTTCAGCAAATTCGTGCAAAAGGTTATCCGGTTATTCCCATTCCAGGTGCGAATGCTGCAATTTGTGCGTTATCGGCGGCGGGTATCACGGACCCACATTTTTTCTTTTATGGTTTTTTGCCAACAAAATCGATGGCGCGCCAGCGCGAATTGGTCAAATTCAAGTCACAGTCATATCCTGCAATATTTTATGAGGCGCCGCACCGGATTATCGAATGTATTGAAGACATGATCGAAGTCTTCGGTGCAAGCCGCACGCTGACGCTTGCGCGTGAGTTGACCAAAGTATTTGAGACGATCCACGTAAGTTCATTGGCAGAAACCCTAAGTTGGCTCAAATCGGATATTTATCAACAAAAAGGCGAATTCGTGCTAATACTATCTGGTACTGAGAAAAACGACAAATCGCAAGTGAGCGAACAAGCACACGATACCTTGAAATACTTATTGGCTGAGTTACCGCTTAAACAAGCCGTAAAACTTGCAACAGCAATTACTGGCGAGAATAAGAATACGCTGTATCAACTTGCGTTACATTTGAAACAACCCAATCATTCAGAATGAATCAGGAATGAAGTGGGAAGTCTGCGTGCTAAGTTATAATTGATTATTTCAATTATTCGAGGGATTTCCTTTGTCATCCTTTTTAACGCATCTCACGATTACTCGCCCGGATGACTGGCATTTGCATTTGCGTGATGGTGAACAACTAAAAGACGTGCTGCCGTACACCGCACGGCAGTTTGCGCGCGCTATCATCATGCCGAATCTACGTGCTCCGGTGGTTACTACCGAGATGGCGCAAGTGTATTACACTCGTATCGTATCGGCGCTGCCTGAAGAGTTGCGAGGCCAGTTCCAA
>ERZ1292633.535-Hain-H41-02um-R1-535-length-43631-cov-57_pt1 | contig 43631 bp, 45 predicted proteins | sample MGYA00564406_ERZ1292633 | MGnify/ENA primary metagenome ERZ1292633 (study PRJEB36523, sample SAMEA6512639) | groundwater metagenome | collected 2019-01-08 | study: AquaDiva: Metagenomics assemblies of 32 groundwater samples | reverse complement strand
GCAGCTGCGAATCCGCGATTGCAGCAGAAGCGCTCATGAATAATGCGGGCTAGAGGCAGCAGCGCGTCGGGCTAGAGCAAATCGTCTTCAGAATCACTCGCGGCTGGTTCTCTTGGGGAGGCATCTGCCTTGAGAGATGAGAAGTCGAACAGGGTGCGATCCAAGAGCAGTGATGGGGCGATGTTTCCCAGAGCGGCGAACATGCTGTCGTTGGAACCGGGGAACCGTTGATCCCAGTCCTGCAGTAAGGTCTTGACCTGCTTCCGCTTGAGGTCCTCCTGTGAGCCGCAGAGGTCGCAGGGGATGATCGGAAACTGGAGCAATGCGGCGTACCGCGCCAGATCGGCTTCCTTCACATAGGCCAGCGGGCGGATGACTACATGGCGGCCGCTTTTCGAGCGTAGCTTGGGCGGCATGGCCTTCATCTTGCCGGTGAACAACAGATTCAGCAGCAGCGTTTCCAGAATGTCATCGCGGTGATGGCCCAGGGCAATCTTGGTGGCGCCCAGTTCCGTGGCCAGCCGGTAGAGGTGGCCGCGCCGGAGGCGCGAGCAGAGTGAACAGGTGGTCTGGCCTTCGGGGATGAGGCGCTTGACGACGGAGTAGGTATCGCGTGTTTCGATATGGAAGGGCACGCCGCGCCTGGTCAGGTACTCCGGAAGAACATGGGCGGGGAACCCCGGTTGCTTCTGATCCAGGTTGACGGCAATGATGTCGAAATGGATCGGTGCACGGCTGCGGATCGACAACAGGATCTCCAGGAGCCCGTAACTGTCCTTCCCGCCTGAGAGGCACACCATGACCTTGTCGCCTTCCTCGATCATGCGGTAGTCGGCAATGGCTTGTCCGACCAGGCGGCAGAGGCGGGTCTGCACGCGTTCGATCTCGTCGGAGTGCCTGGTCGGCTGTGCGGTGCCTGCGGATGGTGGGGTGATTGTGCTCTGCATGGCCCGGCATTGTAGCGCAACCGGGGCCGTGATTGGGATAGCCGTGAACAGGGTCATTCAGACCGACAGGTTGAGGCGATGACGTCGATTCTGTTCGTGTGCTCGGGCAATATTTTCAGAAGCCTCGTGGCCGAATATGCGTTGAAGGCTCAGCTCGGCCCGCGGGCCGGGTACCTCATCGGATCTGCCGGCATCGAGGCGTCACCGCAGGAGATCCATCCCGTGGTCCTGGCCGGCCTTCTTGAAAAGGGGGTCGATCCGTCCCGCCACCGTCAACGGAAGCTGACGCGCGACTTGATCGAGGCGACCGCCGTCGTCATTGCCATGGGCAGGAACCATCAGGCATGGATTCGCGAGGAATTCGGTCGAGAAGTCCCTCTCTTCAATCACGTATGTTACGGAATCGATCAGCCGATTCTGGACATTCATGAGATCATCCCCGACTGGCGGGAACAACCGGATCAATCGCGTGATTATCTGCGTGTCGTCATCGACCACATCTGGGGCGGAGTTCCTCATCTGCTCGATCGTGTGCCCGCCCTGTAATCCTTCACCGGCATTCCCTGTAGTCCAAAAGGCAATGGTGGTTCATTGCGCGCTGTCCGCGGGTTTTCCCTAAGTGGTGCATCGTTGGTCGAGGGGGAACGTCCTGCATAATTTCCATGAGCTGCTATAGTTGAAACAGAACAAAACGGCGCCGAACGGGGATTTTTGGTGGTTGAACGATGGGGCGGACAAAGAATCATCGCGGACAAGGAATCGGTGCGACCGATCCTGTTCCGGTTTGGGCGGAGTGGGCCGACGAACAGCTCCTCGATCTGCGCATGTGCGATCTGGACCTGCGCCTCGAAGGCACGTTCTATCAAGAGCCCATCGCGCAACTCTCTCGTGAGTTGGAGGCGCGCAGCCTCACTTTTCGGCCACATTTCTGGATTTCCGACGAATGGTTCACGCCCGACGGAGTCCCCGGCATTGCCGTGCCGTTCTATCTGGCGCATCCCCGGCTCGCAAAACTGGAAGCGAGTCAAATGTTGGAAGTGGAAGGCGGCACCAGGGACTGGTGTATGCGGATCCTCCGGCACGAAGCCGGCCATGCCATTGAAAACGCCTACCTGCTCCGTCGTCGTCGCCAGAAACTCTTCGGACGTTCGTCCCAGCCCTATCCCGAGTATTACACGCCGCGCCCCTATAGCCGGAGTTTCGTGCGCCATTTGGATGTCTGGTATGCCCAAAGCCATCCGGATGAAGACTTCGCTGAAACCTTTGCCGTGTGGCTCGATCCGTACTCGCTCTGGAAGGAACGGTATCGAGGCTGGCCGGTGATGAAGAAGCTGGATTTCATGGACCGGCTCATGGGCGAGTTGGCGGGCACTTCGCCGGTTGTGACCGGGCGGCAACTGCTGGACCCGCTCCCGCGCATCTATAAGACCCTCCGGGATCATTATGAGGAGAAGCGTAAGCACTACGGGATCGGGCGCGCGCCGTCGTACGACACGGATCTGAAGAAACTGTTTTCCGACGGGCCGGCCCATGCAAAAAATCCCAGCGCCGCCGAGTTTCTCCGTCGTACGAGGAAGGAAATCCGTCGCCGGGTCGCTGAATGGACCGGCGAATATCAGTACACCATCGATCAGGTGTTGGAAGGCATGATCGAACGATGTCAGGCGTCGAAATTACACCTGACCCAGCATAAAGAGCAGGCCAAGCTGGATTTTGCAATTCTCCTGACGGTGCAGACCATGAACTATCTGCACAGCGGCCGGCACAAGGTGGCACTATGAGACGATTGCGCGTGCTTGTGTTGATGCACAAGGATCTTGTGCCCCCCGACCAACTCAATGGACAGGACCTTGAAGGGGCGGCCTGGAAGACCGAGTACGATGTCGTGTCCACCCTTCGGAAACTCGGCCACGAGGTGCAACCGCTTGGGGTCAAGAGCGATCTGGAGGTGATTCGTGCGGCAGTCGAAGATTGGAAGCCCCACATTGCCTTCAATTTGTTGGAGGAGTTCGACGGACGGGCCGTCTACGACCAGAACGTGGTGTCCTATCTCGAGTTGATGCGCATCCCCTACACCGGCTGCAATCCACGCGGCCTTATGCTGGCGCGCGACAAGGCGCTGGCGAAGCAGGTGATGTCGTACCATCGTATTCCATACCCGGAATTCATGGTGGTGCCGATGCACCGCATGGTGCGGCGACCCAAATACCTGCCCTTCCCGTTGATTGTGAAGTCGATCAGTGAAGAGGCTTCATTGGGAATTTCGCAGGCCTCGATCGTCGATGACGATGAAAAGCTGCGGGAACGGGTGGCGTTCATCCACGACAATGTCGGCACCGGAGCCTTGGTCGAACGGTATATCGAAGGACGCGAGCTCTATGTCGGGGTGATGGGCAATGCGCACCTGCAAGTGTTTCCGGTCTGGGAACTCGTGATGGACAAGATGCCGGAGGAGGCACGTCGTATTGCCACCGAGCGAGTGAAGTGGAGCCACAAGTACCAGGACAAGTACGGCATCTGCTCGTGCGAAGCCAGGAACCTCCCGGACGGCGCCGTCGACCATATTCAGCACCTGGCCAAGCGCGTCTATCGCGCGTTAGGGCTGAGTGGTTACGCTCGCATCGATATGCGGATGGACAAGGACGGCACCGTCTATGTGCTCGAAGCCAATCCCAATCCTCAGATCGCCACCGGCGAAGATTTTGCCGACTCGGCCGAAAAAGCCGACCTCGCCTACAAAGACCTGCTGCAAGAATTGTTGCATGTCGGCCTGCGATGGCGACCCGCCCAAGCCGCCTGACAGCCGCTGAAACGGTTCCCCAGCTTCGTTCTCGTCTCGCTCCGGGACTCAACGTACCACAAGGGTACGCCTCGCCTCCTCGCTTCACTGCGGCCTCGCTGGAAACCCGTTTGAGCGGCTGTGGAATCCGAAACCGAAGGGCTTGCGGCTGCGTTCTCGCTTCGCTCGGCCCTCAACGTACTGTGCTCACGTACGCCTCGGGCCCTCACTTGCTGCGGCCTTGCCGCAAGACCCGTTTGAACATCCGCGAAAATGTTGCCGCCGAGTTTGGGCGGCGTTTTCGTTTCCCTCAATACTTCGAAGTACTTCGACAGTGTGCCTCAGCTTGTCATGCACTGTGGCCTCGTTACGGCCCCCAGCGGATGCCGAAGAGGAGCGCGACGCTGGTGTTGTCGTTCGGGACGGGTGGCGAGAGGGTGATGTGGTGCAGGTTTACCATGAGGGTGGTCGAGAAGGCGATTTTGGGACCGACCTGATATTCCAGCGACATGCCGAGGGGAATAAAGTGGCTCGTGTCGTTCCGATCGACTTTGGTCGGGCCGCTGCCTCGATTGAGGTCCGCGTGGAGAATGCCTAGTCCGGCGAACGGCACCAGATTGAATCCGCTATTCAGGCGAAGATGATACTTCGCGACTCCCGCGATGCCGATCTGTGTCAGGTCTCCGACCGGCGTGAAGAGCGCCATCCCGCCGAACGAAAAATTCTGGTCCATGTAGTAATCGAGCCCGAAGCCGAGTGCGAAGGTGGTGTCGTTGGTGGTGCCGCTCCAGAGGCCGAGATCGGTGCTGAAGCCCCAGCGTGGTTCCTGCACTTCTGCGGCTGTGGTCGGTGCAGCCCAGAGGATGCCGAGGAAGGCGAGGCCGATGAACAGCGCTCGAACAGGTCGCATAGGTGTCATGGTTCTCCATCTCACGGTGATGAGGCTCTATGTAGCATAGGCCTTTCCGGCGGACAAGCAATCGACGCCCTGTGGCAGTTCCCCGTCCAGGGTTGTCAACGCGCGCGGGGCTCCAGTATGCTGGGACCCCTTTCGGGAGGATGAGTATGCCAAAAGGATCCATGACGCCGGCCGAAGTCGCCGACGCGTTGTACAATCTGATTCCACGCCGGGTTTCCGTTGAGCTGTTGAGCGAATATGGCATTGAGGGCCAGGAAGAAAATGAGGAGACGATGACGCGGGAGCTCCTCTCTTTCACGCTCTACTGGGTTCATGCGGCCGTCAATGCTCACATTCCACGGAAGTACCGCGAGGTACTGTTTCAGCGAGTGCTGGAATTGATTCAGGCGGATTGGGCCGCGACGTTCAAGCTTGAGTCGGTGAAGTGGGAGGACTACCTGGTCGAAATGGAAGAACGGCGAGTGCTCTATGCGCCGGTGGGGGATTACGAGGGCGGCGCCCTGGCCGCCTCCGAGGAAATCTCAGACCTGCTCGAAAACCAGGGCCTGATTCAGCCGGAGGATCGGCCGAAGTTGCTCGTGCTCCTGCCCGATCTGGTGCCCTTGGATAAGTATCAGGAATTATTGAGTCAGTGTGTGTAGGCTGTTGAAAAAGTCCGCCAGCGGCGTTCTCGCAAGACACTGCCGCCTCACCGTCTCGGCGGCGTTCACAAACGTGACGCGCGTTATTCAGCGCGTCGCGAACCTCAGGGCTCAACGTACCCAGAGGGTACGCTTCACCCCTTCGCTGGCTGCGGCCTTGCTGGACGGCCTTTTTGAACAGCCTACAATCGGTACTGAGATGGACGGCGAGAATCTGAGCCCTACGACGTGCCCGTCGTTCGTACGAGTTTGTCATGATCTGCTAGAGGTAGCGGTGTGACAACACCTTCCCGTTGTTGTCGAGTTCATAGAGCAGCGGTGCTCCGGTTGGAATGTTGAGTTCCAGGACCTGCTCTCTGGTCAGCTGCTCCAGTTGCATCACCAGCGCTCGCAGGCTGTTCCCATGGGCGGCGATGAGGATCGTTTCTCCTTTGAGCACGTAGGGCTTGATCCGGCTGTCGTAGTAGGGCAGCACCCGCTCGGCCGTATCCTTCAGGCTTTCTCCGCCCGGCGGTCGGACATCATAGCTCCGGCGCCAGATTTTCACCTGCTCGTCCCCGAATTTCTCGGCCGTCTCGGCCTTATTCAGTCCCTGTAGTTCTCCATACATGCGCTCATTGAGCGCCTTGTCCTTTTCAATGGGAATGCCGGTCTGTCCGATCCCCTCAAGGATCAGGCGCATGGTTTCATTGGCACGGGCCAGCACGGACGAAAAGGCGCGATCGAATGTGAACCCTGCCAGTTTTTTTCCTGCCGCCTTCGCCTCTTCGATGCCTTTCGGGGAGAGGGGGACATCCACCCATCCGGTGAAGCGGTTTTCCAGATTCCACTGCGATTCGCCGTGACGAATGAGAACCAGTTTGCTCATCGTGCCTCGTCTCCTTGTCCGAAAGGATAGAACGGTTTCATGACAGGTTATGCGATTTCCCCTTCGCCCTGTCAAGCGGGATGAGTCCGCCGAAGCGCGCCGTGGCTCGGTGATGTTGAGTTGCAATCAGATGGGGCAGCCAGTACCATGCCGCCGGTTTCTCCTCACGCGGGAGCGCATCGATGACGGAACATTCCCACTCAGACTGGACTCCATTGCAGCAATGGTGGCGCGCAATGGGGCGGCGCCTGCAGGTCGAAGACCGGGTCGAGGCGTTTTTTCGACGGGCGCTCGGCGTCAGTCAGGCGCTGGCCGGTGTGGCCCAGGCCGGTGCTGAGGTTGAATACGTGCTGTTTGTGCTGGTGCGCTACTGGATTCCCGTGGTGTTGCCGCCGCCCGGCCGGGAACGGGCTTCCAAAGGCGACCCGGATTACTGGCTCGAATCCGAGCAGATTCTCAAAGCCGCCGCCGTGCGGCTGCGTGAGCTCAAGCCGTTGATTGAATTGTTGACGGCGGCCAATCCGTTGAGTGCCGGAGGTCCTGACCGCAGCTCGGCCCGCTCGCCCGTGGTCGAGGTGGAACTCGCTAACATGCTGCAGGGGATTGCCGAGTCGGCCGGGAGCTACGGAGGCCCGGATTATACGTCGGTCATCAAGACCTTCGACCCGGTTCCGCTGCGGCAAACACAGCCCTTCAAACATAACAAGAAGAACAGCGCCGAACTCTGGGTGGTCTTCCTGCTCCGCGAACATTTCCGGAGCATCGGTCTCGGCAAGGATCGCCATTGGCCGCTGGTAGCCGGGCTCTGTGCGGCGGCCGGCATCACCAACCCCAACGGGCAGCCGTACGGTGCGGACGAACTCAAATCCTGGTGGCAAAAGAATTGGCCGCGCACCTACACGCAACTGGAGCAGACCCAAGCCGCGCCTGATCCCAGCGGGGCCGCCTACCAGCAGGATTTTGACTGGTTCGTGTCGTGGATTGAATGGCAGCGGCAGCGGATCTCTGACTCGTAGGACAAGCGCTTCGCGGATCGATCGTTGCGATCGATTTAGACGCTTGTCGCGCTGGCGGGGTGTGGTTTGGCGGGAGGACCTTTGGGCCCGTCCGGCGGTCCGTCCTTGAACATGGCGACGACCAGGCCGATCTTTAGGACGAGTAGACCGACGCCGACCCACACGACATAGGGCTGCACGCCGCCTAATTCTCCCAACATCTTCTGTCGGGCTTCTCCACCTGTGGCCCGTTCGCCCTTGATCTTGGCGAGTTGCTCTTTGGCATGCCAGAAATAGATGTAGTTGGCGCTGGCGCCCGCGATGACGCGCCAGATGATGTCGGCCGAGAGGTCTTGGGTGATATAGAACGCCATGGCCGGGCCAATGGCATAGATCAGGGCGTAGACGTACATCTTCCGGTAAAGAAACCAGAGGAAGGGCTCAAAGACGAAGGCCGGCCAGTGCCAGGTCAGGGCGAATTTCGGCCCGGACGGCCCGGTGAATTTCTTGAAGGTCTCCAGATAGCGGTCGGCATTGGGGCCGATGAAGGCTTTCCAGAGTTCCACGTCCGTCTGCGGAGAGGGCACGGCGTCCGCCTCCACCACTGTTTCCCGGCTTTCAACGGCGAAGGCGTCGCCACATTGGTGGCAAAAACGGGCATCGTCCCGGTTTTCTTGTCGGCACTGTGAACAGGATTTCATATCGTCACCTTATCCCATCCGCCGTCTCTTCCCGTCAAGGGAGGACCTCACAAGCAGCAGGATTCGAAACAGACCGGCGGCCGCGCCAGGAGCCGCTGAGGGGCGTTCGTTCGGTTGCTTTCACCTGTGTCCTATGGTAGCTTCGCCGACTCACGATGGGAGAGGTGTGCCATGCCGACGGGTGAGTTGCGTCTCAATGCCGAACAGTACTTGATGAACACCTATACGCGCCAACCGATTTCGATCGTGCGGGGGCGTGGCTCGAAGGTCTACGACCTGGAAGGCCGGGAGTACATCGACTTTGTGGCCGGCATTGCGGTCAATCTCCTCGGTCATGGACATCCGGACCTGGTGCTGGCGGTTCAAAAGCAGGTGCAGCACCTGATCCACACGTCGAATCTCTATTATACCGAGCCGCAGGTGCGGCTAGCTCAGACCCTGGTCGAACATTCGTTTGCGCAGAAAGTCTTCTTCTGTAATAGCGGCGCGGAAGCGAACGAAGCGGCGATCAAGTTGGCCCGAAAGTATTCGTACGACAAGTACGGGGCCGACCGCTACGAGATCATCACGATGAAAAATTCCTTTCACGGGCGCACCATGGCCACCTTGAGTGCCACCGGTCAGGAGAAGGTGCAGAAGGGATTCGCCCCGCTCATGCCGGGTTTTTCATATGTGACGTTCAACGATCTCTCGGAAGTCGAGCGCGCCATCACATCCAAAACCGCCGCCGTCATGTTGGAGCCTATTCAGGCTGAAGGCGGAGTATATGTGGCCGATCGAGGCTATATGCAGGGATTGCGCGACCTCTGCCGGGAGCGCGATGTGTTGCTGATTTTCGATGAAGTGCAAACCGGCATGGGCCGCACGGGCACGCTCTTTTGCTACGAGCAGTTCGGTATGCAGCCGGACATCATGACCCTGGCGAAGGGGCTGGGCGGTGGTGTTCCGATCGGGGCCTGTTTGGCGACGGAAGCTGTGGCGCATGCTTTTTCTCCGGGAACCCATGCCTCGACCTTTGGCGGCAATCCCCTGGCCTGTGCAGCCGGGCTGGCTGTATTGCGAGTCCTGTTGGACGGGAAGATCTTGGACCAGGGGCGGCGCATGGGAGAGGCGTTGGCCAAAGGGCTGGCTGTGCTCAAGGACCGGCATCGTTGCGTGAAGGAAGTGCGCGGACTTGGTCTATTGCAAGGCGTGGAATTGGATATCGATGGGAAAGTGGTTGTCGCCGATTGCCTGGCGCGCGGATTGTTGATCAACTGCGCCGGCGACCGGGTCCTGCGTCTTGTTCCCCCACTCGTCATCACGGAGCGCGAGATCGATCGCTTGCTGGTCGCCCTTGCGCAGATTTTTAGTCAGCGAACGACATCAAGCCATCATTAATTGTGTAGGGGCGCGTATGCCGCGGCGTCCGCATCGGTCATCCTCCCGGGCCGGTCTCGGGAAAGATTTTCTGGAACTGCTCTCGATCCCCGTCGCGGAGCTCACGGGATTGTTGCGTCTGGCTGCGCAGCTGAAAGTGAAGCAGCGTCGCGGCGTGTCCCATCCTCTCTTGCAGGGCCGCATGTTGGGCTTGCTGTTTCAGAAGCCGTCGACCCGGACGCGGGTGTCGTTCGAGGCGGGGATGAATCAGCTCGGTGGGCAGGCCATGGTGCTGCCGATGGGCGATATCCAGTTGTCGCGCGGCGAGAGTGTTGCCGATACGGCGCATGTCCTGTCCCGGTATCTGGATGCGATTGTCCTGCGCACCTTCGACCACGCGATTGCCGAAGAATGGGCCCGCGAGGCGAGTATTCCTGTCATCAACGGGCTGACCGATCTGAATCACCCCTGCCAAGCCCTGTCCGACCTGTTGACCATTCAAGAAAAGAAACGGCGGCTGAAAGGCATCAAGATCGCGTATGTCGGCGATGGCAATAACGTGACGAATTCTCTGATCGAGGCGGCGGCGAAGATGGGGATGACGATCGCCGTAGGTTGCCCGCCCGGATATCAGCCTGACCGGGGCATTGTGGATCGAGCCCGGGAGGAAGCCCGGCAGACCGGTGCGGTGATTGAAATCGGCGCCGATCCGTTTGTGGCCGTGAAAGATGCGGATGTGGTGTATACCGACGTCTGGATCAGCATGGGGCAAGAGAGGGAGCAAGCCAAGCGTCTCAAGATCCTGGCGCCCTATCAGCTCAATACGCGACTACTGAAATGCGCGAAGCCGGATGCGCTGGTCATGCATTGTTTGCCGGCCCATCGCGGTGAGGAAATCAGTGCCGAGGTGTTGGATGGACCGCAGTCGGTGGTGTTCGATCAAGCCGAGAACCGATTGCATATGCAGAAGGCCATTCTGGTCAGGCTCCTCGGAAAGAAACCTGCACGGAGCACGTAAGTGAAAGGGAGTCGTATGAGTCGGTCATCGTACAAGAAAGTAGTATTGGCCTATTCGGGGGGGCTGGACACGTCGGTGATTCTGAAGTGGCTGGAAGAGGTCTATGGCTGCGAAGTCATCGCGTTTTGCGCCGACCTGGGTCAGGGCGAGGATCTGAAGGCCATCAAAAAGAAGGCGCAGTCCCTGGGCGTGAAGAAAGTCTACGTGGAGGATCTCCGCGAGGCGTTCGTCAAGGACCATGTGTTCCCCATGCTGCGCGGGAATGCGATCTACGAAGGCAGCTACCTGCTGGGCACGTCGATCGCTCGTCCCTTGATTGCGCGGCGCCAAATTGAAATTGCGGCCGATGAAGGCGCCGAAGCGGTCTGTCACGGCGCGACCGGCAAGGGTAACGATCAGGTCCGCTTCGAGTTGACCTACATGGCGTTGCATCCGCAGATCAAGATCATTGCGCCCTGGCGGGAATGGACCATGCGCTCGCGGCGTGAGTTGATCGAGTATGCGGAGAAGCACGGCATTCCGGTCACGGCCACGAAGGCGAAGCCCTACAGCATGGACATGAACCTGTTCCACACGAGTTATGAGGGCGGCATTCTGGAGGATCCCTGGAAGGCCCCGCCTGAAGAGATTTTCGTGATGTCGGTCTCGCCGGAGCGGGCGCCGAAGAAGGCCCGGGAAGTCGAGATCGACTATGTGGCGGGCAATCCGGTGGCAGTGGACGGCAAGAAGATGAGCCCGGCCGCCTTGCTGGCCCATCTCAATAAATTAGGCGGCGAGCATGGTGTCGGTCGCGTCGATCTGGTCGAAAACCGCTATGTCGGGATGAAATCACGCGGAGTGTACGAAACGCCCGGTGGCACGATTCTGCATGCGGCCCATCGAGGCCTGGAGTCACTCACGATGGACCGGGAAGTGCTGCATCTGCGGGACAGTCTGATCCCCCGCTATGCCGAGCTCATTTACTACGGATATTGGTATGCTCCGGAGCGGGAAATGCTCCAGGTGGCGCTGGATGAAGCTCAGCGGGATGTCACGGGCACGGTTCGGGTGAAGCTCTACAAAGGGACCTGCACGGTGGTGGGGCGGAAGTCTCCGCGCTCGCTCTATCGGCTGGACATGGCGACGTTCGAAGAAGACGACGTGTATCGTCAGAAGGATGCGGAAGGGTTTATTCGTCTCAACGCGCTCCGGTTGGCGATTCGGGCCCAGCGCAAAAAGAGGGCGACGCGGTAATGGCGAAGTCCCAAGCCGGTGGCGCGCGTCTGCGCAAGTCTGTCCGTTCACCGCAACGGGGCGCTCGCGCTTTGCCCAAAGGCAAGGCCTGGGGCGGCCGGTTTGCCGAACAGACCGACCGCTTGGTGGAGCAGTTCACCTCCTCCCTGGCCTGTGACCGTCGGCTCTACCCCTACGACATTCAAGGCAGCATCGCCCATTGCAGGACGCTCGAGCGCGCGGGGGTGCTCACCGCCCGTGAGTCAGCGCAGCTCGTGCGGGGACTGCAATTCGTCAAGGTGGAGTTGGACGGCGGGCGGTTTCCCTTTTCGCCGCAGGACGAAGATATCCATATGGCGATCGAGCGCCGGTTGACTGAGTTGATCGGCCCGTTGGGCGGCAAGCTGCATACGGGTCGAAGCCGTAACGATCAGGTGGCCCTGGATCTGCGCCTATTTTTGCGGGAGGTGCTCTCGACGCTGATAGGTCAACTGCAGGAATTCAGGCGGGTCCTCGTGGGGCAGGCCCGGGCGCATCTGGATGTCGTCATGCCCGGGTATACGCATTTGCAGCGTGCCCAGCCAGTGCTGCTGGCGCATCATTTTCTGGCCTATGTTGAAATGTTCGACCGTGACCGGGGTCGGCTTCACGACTGTCGGGAGCGGCTCAACGTCATGCCGCTCGGGTCTGGGGCGTTGGCAGGATCGAACTATCCCGTTGATCGACGATATACGGCCGCACTCCTGGAGTTTCCAGCGGTGACACAGAACAGCCTCGATGCCGTGTCGGACCGCGACGGGGTGGTGGAGACCCTGAGTGCCTTGTCGCTGGTCATGATGCACCTCTCGCGCTTGAGCGAAGAATTGATTCTCTGGGCGTCGCAGGAATTTCGCTACGTGGATTTGCCGGATACGTTTTGCACCGGTAGCAGCATGATGCCGCAAAAAAAGAACCCGGACGTGCCGGAGTTGGTCCGTGGGAAAACGGGTCGCGTCTATGGTCACTTGATGGGTACCCTGACGCTGCTCAAGGGATTGCCCCTGAGTTACAATCGTGATCTTCAGGAAGATAAAGAAGCGTTGTTCGACGCCGTGGATACGACAGGGCAATCGTTGGCGCTTTGCACGGAGTTGATGCGGAGGCTGGTCGTCAATAAGACCGTCCTGGCTGAAGCGGCCGAAGGTGGCGGAATGCTGGCGACGGAGCTGGCTGATTACCTGGTGACGAGAGGAGTCCCGTTCCGGGAGGCCCATTCCATTACCGGCCAGATTGTGCGATTCTCACTCGAGCAGCATCGGCCCCTTCAGCAGTTGACCTTGAAAGACTTGCGAGGTTTCTCCGCCCATTTCGGTGATGACGTCCTGAGTTGCCTCACCGTGCGGGGGGCCATCGACCGGAAAGGTCAGATCGGTGGCACGGCGAGACGGCGTGTGGAGGCGCGGATCAAGGAGCTTGAGAAGGCGTTGAAGGGATGAGGCTCGTCAGGGCATGTGGCCCGGGAGTCAGGGGTGGTGCCGTCGGTGCAGTGTGGATTGTGGTGGGACTGGGCGGATGCGGGGTATTGGGTGCGCCGATCCCCCCTGAAGACGTCGGCGTGGCACCGGTGATTGAGCAGCAGTTGAGACGTGAAGGGCTGTTAGCGCCAGGCGCGAATGTGTGGGGATCTGCTTCCAGGCCCAGCGCACCGAGTGCAGTGACCGTTGAAGAAGCCCCGATTCCTCCGGATCCCGACCCGTTGCCGACTCCGCCACTGAGAACGATGGGCACGCGATAGACGTGAGTCGAGGTTGTGGCCGTGGTTTCGGCCGGTCGTCGTTGTGGCTATTGGACGGATTCTCCGGGGCAGGTATAGAATTGTTGATCGAGGATGACCACCATGAATGACTTTCAGTATCGGGAAGGTGAACTCTATTGCGAGGATGTGCCGCTCTCGCGCATTGCGAAAGAGGTGGGGACCCCTTGTTACGTGTATAGCCACCACACGCTCGCCCGGCACTTCCGTGTCTATGATAGTGCCTTTCAGAACATTCCTCACATTGTCGCCTTTGCCATGAAGGCCAATTCCAATTTGGCGGTGCTTCGTCTTATGGCCAAGGAAGGGAGTGGCGTCGATATCGTTTCAGGAGGAGAACTATTTCGTGCGCTGAAGGCAGGGGTGTCTCCCGGCAAGATCGTATTTGCCGGGGTCGGGAAGAAGCCGGAAGAGATCCGAGACGCCTTGAAGGCGGATATTCTGATGTTTAATGTCGAATCTTCTGCGGAGCTGCAGGCCATCAACGAGGTGGCGAGGTCCATGGGCGTCAAGGCGCGAGTTGCCTTGCGCATCAATCCCGACATCGACCCGAAAACGCATCCCTATATTTCGACGGGCTTGAAGAAGAGCAAATTCGGGATTGCGGCGGATCGTGCCATCGAGGAATTCAAGGCAGCCGCAGCGTTCAGCCACATCGAAGTGGTGGGTTTGCACGCACATATCGGGTCGCAATTGACGCAAGTGGCCCCCTTCGTCGAATCGCTGAAGAAAGTGTTGGCGATGGTGCAGACCCTGGCCGAACAGGGAATCCCTATTCGTTATCTGAATATCGGCGGCGGTCTGGGAATTACATATTCGGACGAGACCCCTCCGGAACCGAAAGATTTGGCGGCGGCGATTTTCCCGCTTGTGCGCGACCTGAAGTGTATCCTGATCATGGAGCCTGGTCGCGTGATTGTCGGGAATGCCGGCGTGTTGCTCACGAAGGTGTTGTACACGAAGGACGGCGAAACCAAACGGTTTCTGATCGTGGATGCGGCGATGAACGACCTGATTCGCCCCAGCCTGTATGATGCACATCACGATATAAGGCCGGTCTATGAAAACGTCGCGCGTGCGGCGAAGCAGACTGTGGATGTGGTCGGGCCCGTGTGCGAGTCCGGCGATTTTTTGGCAAAAGATCGGGTGATGCCGGAAATGAATGCCGGAGATCTCATGGCCGTGATGAGTGCGGGCGCCTACGGGTTTGTCATGTCCTCGAATTATAATTCGCGACCTCGTGTGCCGGAGGTGCTGGTTCATGAGGGACAGATCCATATCATTCGAGCGCGCGAGAGTTACGACGACCTGGTGCATGGCGAGCAGATACCGGCGTTTCTTTCCTAGATCTCAGTATTTACTGTCTTCCTTATGGAGCCTCCCATGTTCACAGGATCTCTGGTCGCCATTGTGACGCCGTTTAAGAACGGTAAGCTCGATGAAAAGTCCCTCGGGGACCTCATCGAATGGCAGATTACCAGCGGTACGCAAGGGATTGTCCCCTGCGGCACTACCGGCGAGTCTGCCACGTTGACACATGCCGAGCACGATCGTGTAGTGGCGTTTACGGTCGAAGTTGCCAGGCGACGAGTCCCGGTGATCGCGGGAACGGGATCCAATAGCACTCAGGAAGCGATTGCTCTGACCAAGCACGCGAAAGCGGCAGGGGCCGATGGCGCACTGCTGATCACGCCGTATTACAATAAGCCTACGCAGGAAGGGCTGTTTCTGCACTACAAGGCGGTGGCGGAGGCGGTCGATTTGCCCCTTGTTCTCTATAACATTCCCGGGCGAACCGGCGTCAATATGATGCCAAGCACCATCTCACGATTGACGGTGTGCCCAACGATTGTTGCCATTAAAGAAGGAAGCGGCTCGGTTCAGCAGGCATCCGAAATCATACAGCTTTGCGGGGAGCGTCTGACCGTGTTGGCGGGAGATGATGCGTTGACCTTGCCGATGATGGCAGTGGGTGGCAAGGGAGTGATCACGGTGACGGCCAATCTAGTACCCGGTGAGATGGCCGAGCTGGTGAATGCATTTTTAGCCGGTCGAGTTGATGATGCGCGGGTGTTGCACTATCGGCTCTATCCGCTGTTTACGGCCCTCTTCTATGAAACCAACCCCATTCCTGTGAAAGAAGCGCTGCATATGATGGGCAAGATCGACCCCGAGATGCGGTTGCCGCTGTGCCCAATGGGAACCGACAACAGAGAAAAACTTCTGCATGTGATGAAAGAGGCCGGGCTGGTGTAGTCGATCTGCTGCTGGTAAGGGTTGTTGCCATGATCAAGGTTGTTATTACTGGTGCTGCGGGACGGATGGGTTCTCGCCTCGTGTCCTTGGTAAAAGATTCTGCATTCTTGACCCTTGCAGGAGCTGTAGAGGGCAAGGGGCACCATGCTGTGGGCGAAGACTCCGGCGAAGTGGCTGGTTGTGGGCGAACAGGCGTGCCGATCGTCGACGATCTTTCCAGTTTGATGGAGCGTGGGGAGGTCGTGGTAGATTTTACAACGCCTGCGGCGACTCTTGGGCATTTGAAGATTGTGGCTCAGCATCGCCGTGGCATTGTGGTCGGGACGACTGGGTTTTCATCGTCAGAGCTGGATGAGCTTCGAAGCGTGAGCAGGCAGATCCCTTGCGTGTTTTCCCCCAATATGAGTGTGGGGGTTAATGTGATTTACAAGGTGATCGCCGAAATGGCCAAGACTCTCGGAGAGGATTACGATATTGAGGTGATCGAAGCCCACCATCGCCTTAAGAAGGATGCTCCAAGTGGTACCGCGCTCAAAATGGCGGAGGTCCTGGCTCGCGCAGTCAATCGAGACCTTGGTCAAGTCGGCGTTTATGCGCGAAAAGGACTTATAGGTGAGCGCAAGAGGGGCGAAATCGGAATTCAGACTATTCGAGCCGGGGACATCGTCGGGGATCATACCGTGATGTTTGGAACGATGGGCGAACGAATTGAGCTCACTCATCGTGCGAGTAGTCGTGACACATTCGTAAGAGGAGCTCTCCGCGCTGCTCGCTGGGTTGTGAAGCAACCCCCCGGACTCTATGACATGCTGGACGTGTTAAGCCTGAAATAAGAAATCCCCAGATCTGCCCTGGTTTGTGCTACGGCAGCAGCCGCGATGATTTTTCGTGCCGCCAAGAGAATGCGCATCGTTGGGCTCAAGCATCCGCCGACGGTGGGCAGGTTGACAGATAGCCTTAGACGAGACTAGCAGTTGGCTCCATGACTTGACCAGTGAGAGACGGAATGAGGCTTGTTGTGCGATGTGAAGGGCCTGGTATCCGAGATGGACATCAGGGTCAAGGTGGAGCGAGACTGCCACCTTCTGCTCATCGCAGGTGAGCGCTCTGTGGGGATTGGTTGTTGCGACGGGTCAATGTCGTGACGTGATCGGTCTCGGTTCTGCGTCAGCTGCTTTTCGTCGGCCACAGTTGAGGCACGCAAGGACTGTGATCGCCAAGCCAGCATTCAGGTCAACCGCCCGTTCCGGCAACATTGTTCCGCGGCATTTGTCACATTTATGCATGCCTGGCTTATAACATTGCTCTGTAGGATAAACCATCCATCTGAAGTACTGTATAAGGACGGGAAAAGGCCCCGCATAGACACAAAAGTATCTGGGCCGTTTGGTCCTAACACTGCCCCTTACGGGATTGTTCCATGCTAGTAAGATGGCGGGGTACGTTTCTCCCGTCTATGTTCGGCAAGCATGTCGCCCCTATGTTTGGTGTGGCTGGTAAGATACACTACCATGTATAGATTATTTTTGATCGCTGGGTTGCTAGTGCTCTTCTACTATCTTTTTCGCAGGGCGATTAGGAAATTGAGGGAGGACAGTGGCGCCGCCAGCCTTCGAGAAGGGCAATCACCTGGGAACCAAATGATTCAAGACCCCGTGTGTCGCGTCTTCATTCCTCGAGAAAATGCGGTTCGGCAGGAAATTGGTGGGCAAACCTACTTCTTTTGCAGTCAGAATTGCGCCACTACATTCGAGAACAAACTCTCGAGTCAGCAGCCGGAATAACTCGTATCTGACACCGTGTCGTCCTTATCAAAAAACAAGATCATCTGGCACTCATTCGCCTTAAAGTTAAATAGCGGTGGCCCTGCCTTCCCCCCTGCAATTCGATTGTAGGTCCACTTTTCTCCACCGAAAAATCGGGACGTCTTGGCATCAGGAGCGCCCAATTCCTTTTCAATCCACGCACGATCTTTTCCTTGATAGCGAGTGAGAGAGGCATCTAGGTACGGGTTGTGACTGCAGGCTCCGGACAGGAGGGTGATCGCTAGAAGCCACGCGGATTTGCGCATACAGGTTGTCCTCCTGAATCGGGGGTGCGAAGCGCGACATTATTGTCCGTTGCGGAAAAAATCTTAGCGTTCAGCATTCTCATCTGTCAAACCAAGTCTAGCACGACAGCCCTGACTTATTGCCTTGGTATCGAGTTGCTTCTACAATAACTCGAGGAAAAGTGGGTTCGAATGCTCAGAGCGAGGAAAGGATCTTCATATGCAAATCTATCTTGATACGGCGAATGTCAAAGAAATCCAAGAGGGTGCCAATTTGGGCTTGATCGACGGGGTGACAACCAACCCATCTCTTGTCGCCAAGGAAGGGCGTAGTTTCAAGGAGATGCTCCTCGAAATCTGTAAGATGGTCGATGGTCCGATCAGCGCAGAGGTGGTTGGTGTCGAATCCGAAGCTATGATCAAAGAAGGACGAGATTTGGCCAAGGTTCACAAAAATATCGTGGTGAAGGTTCCCCTCATCCCTGAAGGCCTCCGGGCTACAAAGAAGCTAGCGGCAGAGGGGATTCGTGTGAATGTCACCTTGTGCTTCTCCCCGACGCAGGCCTTGCTTGCCGCGAAGGCGGGCGCGTGGTGTGTATCGCCATTCATTGGGCGTCTCGACGACGTGAGTTCTGATGGAATGGCACTGATTCGGCAGATTGTTACGATTTATAAGAACTACGATTATAAAACCCAGGTCCTTGTCGCGAGCGTCCGGCATCCGCAACACGTCGTCGAAGCAGCCTTGGCCGGGGGGCACATTTGCACGATGCCTTACGCCGTGTTTCAACAGCTTGTGAAGCATCCGCTGACTGACAGTGGGCTGAAGAAGTTTCTGGCCGATTGGGATGCAATGGGAAAGAAATAGACTTTCGAAGCGGCTAATCGCGGAAGGGTTCCACGGCGAGTTTCTGCTGGGCCTTGAGAAAAATGCGGTGGAACATTGGTCGAGTCAACTTGCCGGTGAACGTGTTTTGCTGGCTGGGATGGTATGAGCCGATCAAGGTCACGCCCCACGGTAAGTCGTAGACGACCCCGTGCCCAAATTGAGGGCGTAGCCCGGGAGTGCCTAGCCCCAATTCACGGCTTGCCTTGAGATAGTGATCGAATGCAATCTTGCCCAAGGTGACGACCACACGCATTCGCTTTAATAGCAGTAGTTCGCGCAGGACAAATGGCCGGCAGGCCGTGAATTCATCCGGCGTCGGCTTGTTTGCCGGAGGCGCACACCGAACGGTCGCGCCGATATAGCAGTCGGTGAGAGTGAGGCCGTCACCCGCATGTATGGATGTCGCCTGGTTGGCGAACCCGAACCGGTGCAACGCTTCATACAGCCAATCCCCACTACGGTCTCCGGTAAATACGCGTCCGGTCCGGTTCCCTCCATGTGCCGCGGGCGCGAGGCCCAGAACGTAGAGCCTGGCGTTGGAATCTCCGAATCCAGGGACCGGTTTACCCCAATAGGACCAATCGCGGAATTGGCGTCGTTTATCCCTGGCAACAGATTCTCGGTAGGCAACCAGTCGGGGGCAGCGTGTGCAGGCGACAATGTCGGTGTTGAGTATTGAGAGGACGGACATTAGGTGGGAAGTGTACCAAAACCACGAGTTGCTTGTCCCTCGATCAGCTTGTTGCTAGCATGAGCCATCAGTCGCGACGAAAGGATGACAAGGGCATGTGGAACAACCATCGGCGTTTTCGGGCATGGCTAGTGTACGTCACAATGCTGTTCGGACTGTCTTCCGCGATGCCGGTGTTATCGGCGGATTCGAACTCTGCCGCGTTGGCCGGCGCTAAGGCGGAGGAGAGCCGGAACGCCCAGGAGTCTGATCAGGTGCCGGTCGCGCCGCCGGGCGAGTCGGAGTTGGTGCCTGAGCTTGAAGATCGACTGGTCATCCTCCCCGAAATCAAACGGGAAGGCGAGCGCTTCTTCCTCAGCTCCTTCAAGTTGCCCGATAAACTGACGTTCGCCGGGCAGGCGATTCCGTTGGATAACTGGCAGGTGCGCGAGCGGATCGAATACGAATTCTATCAGTTCCTCGAGGATCAAGGTGAAAGCATCATCCTGGCCAAACGGACGGGGCGCTGTTTCGCGCCGGCTGAAAAGCAGCTGGCCGAGGCCGGGCTGCCTGATGACTTGAAATACATGTTGTTGGTGGAGAGTAAGTGCATTGCGGCGGCCTATTCCCGGGCTAAGGCCTCTGGTCCCTGGCAGTTCATCAACTCTACGGGGCGACGGTACAAGCTCCATAACGAACGGTGGCTGGATGAACGCCGCAATCTCGAAATGTCCACCGAAGCGGCCATCAAGTATCTACGGTATCTGCGGGACCTGTATCAGGGAGACTGGTTCCTGGCGATGGCATCCTACAACGCCGGGGAAGACCGCGTGCGGAAATTGACCAAAGAACAGAAGATCAATGACTACTGGCGCATGCATGGCCCGAGAGAGACGATGCGCTATGTGGCGCGGATTATTGCGGCGAAAGAAATCTATTCCCAGCCGGAGAAGTATCTGGGCCTGACCAAAAAGGATCTCTACCCTCCGCTTGAAACAGAAACGGTGACGGTGATGATCAAGGAGCCGCAACGCCGCCTCACGGCGATCGCCGAGGAATACGGAACCTATTTTCTTGAATTGAAGATGCTGAATCCCGAATTCACGAAGGACTACTTGCCAAAGGGTACCTACCAGCTTAAGGTGCCGCGACAGACCTGCCCGAATCGCTGTTTCAAGCAAGAGAAGCTCCCGTAGTGTCCATGATACAAGTCGGAGCCTCGCAGCCCAGGGTACGAGCCCTCTTCGCAACACTGTTTCGTGCGGGACTGCAGGCCGTCGATCCTTACGCGGCGGTGTGCCGTCAGGTCCGCTTCCGGCGCGGGCAACTCACCATTGGTCCGCAGCGCTATCCTCTTTCACAACATCAGCGACTTGTGGTGGTCGGGGCCGGGAAGGCGTCGGGTCGCATGGCTCAGGCGTTGGAGCGGCAGCTGGGGGCGAGGATCGACACCGGACTGGTCGTGGTGAAATACGGACATGGTGCCCCGACGAAGAAGATTCGTATCCTGGAAGCCGGGCATCCGGTTCCAGACGGGGCGGGACTCCGGGCCAGCCGTGCGATGATGGCATTAATCGCGACGCTGAAATCGGACGACCTGCTGATTGTGCTCTTGTCCGGCGGTGCCTCAAGTCTCCTTCCCTCCCCCGCTTCGGGGATCACTCTCAAGGACAAGCAGCTGACGACTAAGCTGCTGCTGCGGTCTGGAGCGACCATCCAAGAAATGAACGCGGTTCGCAAGCACCTGTCCTGCGTAAAAGGCGGGCAGCTTGCCGCAGCGACCTCCGCGCGTGTGGCGAGCGTGATCCTCTCGGATGTGATCGGGAACGATCTTGGTACAATCGGGTCTGGTCCGACCGCACCTGACCCCACAACATTTCGGGACGCCTGGAGGATTTTGGAGCGATACGAGGTTGCCCGGAAAGTTCCAGCTTCGGTGCGTCGACGCCTGGAAGCGGGCATGCAGAAGACCCTTCCCGAAACTCCCAAAGCCGGCGCCGTACTCTTTCGCCGTGTAGACAATCTGCTCATTGGAGACAATCAAGCGGCTGTCGATGCCGTCGTGAAGGCCGCGAAGGGGAAGCGGCTACAGACGCTTGTCCTTTCCACTACCGTTACGGGGGAAGCTCGCGAACTCGCCAAGTTTTTCGGGGCGATAGCTCGGGAGATTGCGGTGCATGGTCGCCCCATGGCTCGTCCCTGTTGTGTCATCGCTGGGGGGGAACCCACGGTGACCATTCGAGGGCAGGGAAAGGGCGGGCGAGCCCAGGAGTTCGCCTTGGCGGCGGCATTGGAGATTGCCGGGTTGCCTGCTGTGTGGGTGGCAGGGTTTGCTACTGATGGCACAGACGGACCGACTTCCGTTGCAGGCGCGGTGGTAGACGGGGAAACGACTGCGCGGGCCCGGCGCGCCAAGCATGATCTGCCCGATGCGCTTCAGGACAACGATGCCTATCCGTTCTTCAAGAAAATCCGTGGTCATATTGTGACTGGTCCGACCGGGACCAATGTGAACGATCTTTACCTCCTCCTCGCACTCTAGTTAGTATCCCCGTCCATGGCTGATCCGTTCATTCTCTCTCTGGATGAGGGCTGCGTTCCCTCGCTCGTCGGCGGCAAGGCTGCAAGCCTGACGAAGCTGCTTGCTGCCGGCGTTCCCGTGCCGAAGGGGCTGTGTGTGACGACCGCAGTCTATCAATGCGGCCTGGATCAGGCTGGTGTCGAGGCGGCGGCCCTCTGGGCGAGGTTATTCCGCCTGTCCGAAGCGCAACGGGCACAGGAGCTGGCACGAATTCAGCGGCTCTTGCTGGAGCAGCCCTGGCCGGCAGGATTCCCGGCCGATCTGGAAACGCGACTGACAGGGCTGGCCGGCGATTCCTCGACACGCTGGGCCGTCCGGTCCTCCGCCACGAATGAAGATGCTGCGGATATGAGCGCCGCCGGTCTGTATCGCACGACCCTGGGAGTGCCCCCGACAGCTGTGCTGCAATCCATCCGCGACTGCTGGATTTCGTTATGGGACGAGCGGGTGTTTCAGTATCTGCGTCGCTCAGGCGCCGATCAGCCTTGTCCCGCCATGGCAGTCATCATTCAACTCATGCTGAGCGCACAGGCAGCAGGCGTCGCATACTCTATTCACCCCGTCACGGGTCGAACCTCTCAGGTGTCGATCGATGCCGTGCCAGGATTGGCTTCCTCCCTGGTGAATGGAGAGGTGACGCCGGATCAGTATATGGTGGAGGTATACGATGACGATCATCGGCCGTTCCGCGTACGACGACGCATGCTTGCTCGGAAACGGAAGAAGCTGACCGCCACCCCGGGAGGTGTGCAGGAAGAGTCGATTTCGGAACCTGAACAGCAACGGTCTTGCCTAACGGACAGTCAACTGTTCGAGCTGGTACGGATGTCGAAACATATTGAAGTCGCGTTCCGTCAACCGGTCGATCTCGAATGGGTATGGGATGTGGAGCGACTCTGGATTGTGCAGGCCCGTCCGATTACCGCCGTTCGACCGTGGCCTTCCCTGACCAACGACGAATGCGAATGGACGCGGGCCAATTTCAAAGAAACCTTGCCGGAATTGCCCAGCCCGTTAGGGCTGTCGTTTCTCGAGCGATTCATGGATGCCTACATCGTCACCCCCTATCGCCGACTCGGTTGCACGGTTCCCGAAGGGCTCTCGTCGGTTCGTGTGTTACATGGACGTCCCTATCTCAACGTGACGCTGTTTTACACCTTGGTCATGCAGCTTCATGGGAATCCGGCGTTCTTAACCGAACAGATGGGTGGTGAGCCCCTGATGTTTACCCCGTCGGTACGGCCTCTTGGGGCGCTCGCGCTTGTCCGTGCCGGAGTCGGTATGCTGCGGGAGTGGCGTAAAGCTGCGAAGCAGGGGCCGAAGAATTTTTCTGCCATGAAGGCCATGGCGGAACGCTACCGCTACGATCGTATCCACCACCTGTCAGTGCAGGAGCTGGGCACGACGCTCGACAGCCTGGGGAGGTGGCTCGACGATCATGAGGTGACCTTCGCAATCGCGGGTGGAGTGGCGCAGAGTCTTCAGGCGATGGGCACGATTCTCCCGGGCTGGCTTGGTTCAGACTGGCGAGAGTTGCTTAATGGGGCATTGCAGGGACAGGGGACCGTCATTAGTGCCTCACAAATTATCCGGCTGGCAGAGCTTGCCATGGCTGCACAGCAAGAGGACACGGTTGGACGGTGGTTTGCTTCGGAGGAGTATACGGCGCGTGGTTATCGAGACGCGCTTCAGGGGACCGAGTTCTTGCGGCTGTTTGATCAGTACTTAGCCGAGTATGGGCATCGTGCGGTCGGAGAGTCCGACATCATGTCCCCACGAATTGCAGATCAGCCCGATGCCGTGCTGGCCCTGTTGCGGGCACAGGTGCGCGCCGGCGTGACGGCGCCACCCCAAGAAATTCTTTCCCGTCAGGCTCAGCGACGCGAGCAGTCGCTCGGTGAGATCGCCGGGCGATTCGGGTGGCGGCGCCATCGTTGGCTCGTGTTCCGTTGGTGGTATCGGAGGCTCAGTCGCTTCTGTGCCTTGCGAGAGGAGAATCGCCATCACCTGATGTATTACTCCACAGCGGCCCGTCATCTGTTGCTTCGGCTCGGGGAGCGGATGGTGGAACGCGGAAGCGTCGCCGTGCGGGAAGATGTGTTTTATCTCACGCTGGATGAACGCATCGCACTGATTGATGGCGCAAGTCGTGATTGGCAGAGCCTCGTGCGTCGGCGCCGCGAGGAACGGCTGCAGCATGAGGCCCTGCAGGTGCCCGACACGATTCGGGATTGGGAGGCGGTCGTCGAGCAGGGGGCTCAGTCAGGCGATCAGGGGCAGGGAGGCGTGTTACGGGGTATTGCCATCAGTGCCGGGGTTGCCAAAGGACCGGTCCGGCTTGTTCGATCGACGGCGGATTGGGCACGGGTGCGGGCGGGAGACATCCTCGTTGTTCCGGTGATCGATCCCGGTATGGCTCCTTTATTCGGAATGGCGGCCGGTCTCATCGCCGAGATGGGAGGGACCCTCTCGCATGGGGCAATCATCGCTCGCGAATACGGCCTTCCGGTCCTGGTCAATGTGCCCTATGCCACCAGTCTATTGCGCGAAAATGAACAGGTCGAAATCACAAGTTCCACAGGCCGCATCAGTCGATTGGTCTCTTGACGTTTCTTCTGGATTCTCGTACCCTCTACGCGATTTCCCTACAACAGTTAGGTGAACGGATTCCCAGTCAGTCGGTGCATTCGTAGGGAAGCGCCATGATCGACCTCAATTCCCCAACGTTTTTGGTCGGCACTGCCGTTGGTCTCGCCGTGGGCGTTCTGGTGGCCGGATGGTGGGTGACCGTTCGTGTCCAATTACGCCACCATGCCCGGTTGCTTGAAAGCGGAGCGCGCGCACAGCGCGCCGATGCTTTGGCGGCTTCGCTTCAGCAGCGAGTGGATGATCAACAGTCGGAAATGGGGCAGTTGCGCGACGCGCTCACCGAGTCGCAGCAGGGCCGGACCAAAGCCGAAACCCGCATGGAAGAGGTCGCCCGCAGTTTGGAGGACCAGAAGTTGCTGCTGGCGCAGGCACGGCAAGAACTCCACGACTCATTCGAGGCCCTGTCCGGCCAGGCACTGAAGCAGAACAATGAGGCGTTTTTAGACCTCGCGCGCACGTCGTTTGCCACCTTGCAGGCGGAGGCCAAAGGCGAGTTGTCGCAGCGGCAGCAAGCCATCGGCGAACTGGTCAAGCCCTTGGAGGAATCGCTCCAGCGATATCAAGAACAGCTGCAGCAGGCTGAACAGGTTCGGCAGCGGGAATATGGCGGACTCGACCAGCAGTTGAGATTCATGGCTGAATCGCACCAGCGGCTCCAACAGGAAACCGGCAATCTGGTGAAGGCCTTGCGGGCTCCGTCCGTGCGTGGGCGATGGGGTGAGATGACGCTGCGTCGCGTCGCTGAACTTGCGGGGATGGTCGCCCATTGCGACTTTGTGGAGCAGGATACGATCGGGTCCTTGGAAGGGCTCATCCGTCCGGACATGGTCGTGTATCTGCCGGGTGGCAGGCAGATTGTGGTGGATGCCAAAACCGTATTAGCCGCCTATCTTGATGCGTATGAGGCGGAGGATGACCGGCAGCGTCAAGCGCATCTGCTCCGCCATGCCGGTCAGGTGCGGGCCAGGATGGATGCGCTCAGTCTCAAGGCCTACTGGACGCAGTTCGGGCAGACGCCTGAATTCGTCGTCCTTTTTCTGCCGGGGGAGCAGTTTCTCGGGGCGGCGTTGGAGCAGGATCCGACGCTGATCGAAGACGGGTTTGCGCAAGGGGTGGTGCTCGCGACGCCGACGACGCTGATGGCGCTCTTGCGCGCCGTGGCCTATGGCTGGAAGCAGGAACAGCTGAACGAACATGCTGAGCAGGCGGGACGACTGGGGAAGGAATTGTACGAACGGATGGCCGTCCTCACCGATCACCTGAACGAGATCGGCCAGGCGCTCGGAAAAAGCGTGGGGGCCTACAATAAGGCGGTCGGATCTTTGGAGTCTCGCGTGCTGCCGGCAGCTAGAAAATTCAAAGACCTCGGGATATCATCAGATAAAGACATTGCCCTACTGGAAGCCTCCGGCATCGAACCAAGGGCAGGTGTTGCGTTTGCGGCAGAGAGCAGAGGGACGTTAGGATGATGGATCCGCAGGCGATGGTGGAAGAGTTTCACCGCAAGTTCGATATTGCCGTCCGCGACCGGCCCTCTCTTCCGGAAGAAGCGACCCGACAACTTCGGGTGCGGCTCATTCAAGAAGAGTTTGAAGAACTGCAGGAGGCCATGGTCGCCCAGGATCTCCCCGGAGTGGCGAAGGAGTTGGCGGATCTGTTGTATGTGGTCTATGGCACAGCCGTGTCCTATGGATTGGATATGGATCCGGTGTTTCGCGAGGTGCATCGGTCGAATTTGAGCAAAGTCGGAGGGTACAAGCGAGCCGATGGCAAGTGGGTCAAACCGCCGACCTATTCTCCGGCCCAGGTGGAACCGCTGCTTGCGGCGCAATCGTCCGGGAGTTTGGCGAGCCGATCGCAAGTGGACACAAGAATGCAGGAGTCAGAGTCGTAGCATGAAAGAGCTGTATTGTCCGGCGTGCGGCACGCCCTGTGTCAGAGTGACATCCGGGACGAATCTGATGGAGAAGACACTGAACCGCTTGTCCATCTTTCACGTTCGTTGTCAGCTCTGCACGGCTCGCTTCCAGGCCCGCCGGCCGGGTAACCGGCAGACCTCCCAAGAGTTTGACCGACGTGAGTACCGACGGCTGCGGGCGAACTTTGCCGCGTCGCTGATCCTGGACCAGCCGGCGGTCGGGGGGGTGATCACCGATATCTCAATGGGCGGCTGTACGCTGCTGGCATCCTCCTCGCTCCCGCGGGGTACGTTCGTGAAACTGGTCGTGCATGCTCCTGCCGGACAGCCCGATATCACAGTCGACGCTGCTATGATTTGCTCCATCCAGCCGCTGTCGATCGGGGTGAAGTTCCTGGAGTTTGAACCTGATGACAAGCAGCGTATGGGTCAGCTGGTCCTCGAACTCCTCGCGCATCAACAAGCGCCTCCCCGCGTCAGCGCATAACAACCACACGGTTCAACTTCGTTGCATTCGCGTCACTCCCGCCTCCTCCCGGCGTCGGGCCGCGATTGCGCGTGACGCTTCGATGTTAGGGCTTGCGACGGAATGCCGTCAGCATATTGTCGAGGAGGCGTACCGTCCCGATGCGGATGGACCCGAGTAGGACAGCCTGGCGGTTGAGCAGAGAAAGCGGCTCGAGCGTCGCAGGATCACAAACGGCAAGGTACTCCATAGTTGCGAGAGGCTCCGTCTCGACCACGCGTAGCATGTGGCGCCGGATACGCGTTCCATTCCGTTCTCCGGCACGAATCGCCGCTACGCCGGCTTGGAGTGCGCGAGAGAGCACAGGCGCCGCCTGCCGCTCTGAACTCGACAGATAGACATTGCGCGAACTGAGCGCCAGCCCGTCGGCCTCCCGCACGGTCGGATGGACAATGGGAAGCCCGGGCAGGTTGAGATCCTTCACGAGTTGTCGCACCAGGGCGGCTTGCTGATAGTCTTTTTGTCCGAACCACGTCTTGTCGGGCTGGACCAGGGACAGCAACTTGGTGACGACTATCGCCACGCCTTGAAAATGGTGAGGTCGCGCTTCCCCTTCCCAGCGCCGGGCTATCCCCGGGACAGTCACAACCGTTTGAGCGCCGGTCGGATACATCGTCTTGACGGTGGGGGCGAAGATGACATCCACACCTTCCTTTCGGCAGAGTGCTTGATCGAGTCGAAGCTGGCGTGGATATTTCGAAAGGTCTTCCGCCGGCCCGAATTGTGTCGGGTTCACAAAGATGCTCACCACAACAGCGTCGCAGGCGAGTCGGGCGGCACGGATCAAGGCGCGGTGCCCGTCGTGTAAGGCTCCCATCGTCGGCACGAACCCGATCGTGACGCCTTCGCGATGGCGTCGGCGGCTCCAGTCGGCCATGGCCGGCGTCGTGCGAAGGATCTTCACGCCTGTGGCCCTGCTGTTGGGGGTGCGCTGCAGGTTGGACGTGATCCATAGCGGGAGTTCGGTTGGGGATCGAGCCGGCGAACGATCGATGGATCAGTGAGTTGCGATAAAAGATCGCGCAGGCTTTGTCCGAGCAGCGGATGTCGTCGCTCGGGATCGAGTTCGACCAGCGGGGTGAGCACAAATCGTCGTTGATGCAGGCGGGGATGCGGGACGGTCAGGGCCGGCTCGGCGAGAATGTAGTCATCATACAACAGTACGTCGAGATCCAGGGTGCGAGGCCCCTTGCGGTTGTCTTGATCGCGTCCTAGCGCCCGCTCGATCTCACGGCAGATTTCCAACAGACTCTTCGGGGCGATGTTCGTTTCGATCTGCACCACACCGTTGAGGAACCAGGAGGGACCGGGGGCTGCCCCGTCCTCGAGCGGTTCGGTTTCGTAGAGCGATGACACCGCCTCCAGCCGTGAATGTGGGAGCAGGCCGAGCAGTGTCACGGCCCGGTCACAAAAGTCGATCCGGTTTCCCAGGTTAGAGCCGAAACCGATGAATGCTGTGGCCATCGTGGTCCTGACAGGGCTCAATGGCACATGAAGATGTTCGTATCGGGCCTCCCTTCTCAGAATGGAAGAGGGGCCGTCACGCTTGCCTTAGAATCCGGCTTTCTTGATTCGCTCGACTGCTTCCGCCAGTCGTTCCTTCGTCGTGCACACCGTCATGCGAATGTAGCCTTCGCCCGGGGCACCGAACCCGTTCCCCGGTGTCGTGACGATACCGGCCTTCTCCAGGAGATGGGCGGTGAAAGAGGCGGAGGTATAGCCTTTGGGCACCGTCACCCAGATGTAGAAGGCCGCTGGAGGCGGATCGACTTCCAGGCCGAGTTTCTTCAATCCCGGCACGAGGGTGTCGCGCCGTTCCTGATAAATCTTTCGCAGTCCATCGGTGACCGAATCGTCCAGCCCGAGCGCGGTGATTCCCGCTGCTTGCACCGCCTCGAATACGCCTGAGTCTAACTGGCTTTTCACGCGGCCAAGTCCGGCCAACACGCCTTTGTTCCCGACGGCGAATCCGATCCGCCAGCCGGTCATGTTATAGGTCTTGGAAAGTGAGTGGAATTCCACACCGACGTCCTTCGCCCCGTCCACTTCGAGAAAACTCGCCGGCCGCTTGCCGTCATAGTAAATCTCCGAGTAGGCCGCATCGTGACAGACGATCATCTGGTTCTCCTGGGCAAATTCCACCACGCGCTTGAAGTAGTCCTTACTCATGATGACCGAGGTGGGATTATTCGGCGAATTCAGCCACATCAGCTTCGCTTTCTTCGCCACTTCTTTCGGGATGGCGTTGAGGTCGGGCAGGAAGCCGTTGGCCTTTGTCAGCGGCATGATGTGGGAGACGCCGCCGCAAAAGCTGGTCCCCACCGGATAGACCGGATACCCTGGGCTGGGCACGAGGACGATGTCTCCCGGATCGATAAAAGCCAGATGGACGTGGCCGATCCCTTCCTTCGATCCGATCAAGGTCAGCACTTCATCCGCGGGATCGAGCACCACATTGAAGCGACGCTTGTACCAATCCGCGACGGCCTTACGAAACGACAGCATGCCTTCATAAGAGGGATATTGGTGATGCTTCGGGTTCTGGGCGGCTTGGGCCAGGCTGTCGATGATCGGCGTGGGCGTGGGGAGATCAGGATCACCGATACCGAGGTTGATGATATCGACTCCCCGCGCGAGGGCCTCCTGTTTCATCTTGTCGATGGCGGCGAATAAGTAAGGAGGCAGCGTCTTAATGCGGGTTGCGACTTCGATCGGGAAACCGGCCATGCGTGAGGACTCCTTTGTTGACCTGAGCGTCGGCGCTCAGCTGTGTGCAATCGGTGAGCGGCTGTTCGCCCTCAACTTGGGATCAATAAGGAGCTAGGGTACCGCAGGATCACTCCGGCAATCAACGGAGTGGTGCAGGGCGAGGAGTGCGGCACCGCCTTGCCATGCCCTACAAGGCCAGAGGGGGCCCGGTTGACAGACGAGGGGGCTCTCAGTACAGTTTTATGGACAATTCTCCGGTGGCTCTGAGATTGGATGGTTTGAGATTGTTAATTGCCCGATGATGAAATCACTCCAGCCCTGCCCATCCAGTCCGAATTGTGTGTCGACCCAGGCATCTGACCAAGGCCATGGAATCGTGCCGTATCGGTATCAGAAAACTCTGGCAGGGGCCAAAGAGGCGCTCAAAACCATTGTGGCCAACTTCCCCCGAGCGAAACTCGTTGAAGAGGACGAGGCCTACCTCCATTACGAATTTACGAGCCTGCTGCTTCGATTCGTGGACGATGTCGAATTTGTCTTTGATGATGACATGAAGACGATCCATTTTCGGTCGGCCTCCCGGACCGGCTATAGTGACCTTGGCGTCAATCGACGGCGGATGGAGGAGATTCGAGCGGTCATCGAAGGAAGGCTGTAGTGCAAATCATGATAGAGAAGAATAGGACACAAGAGTTTCCGGATTGACGCCGCAGTTGGTGACGGGTACCATCGGGACACGGAGTGATTGGGGTTAAATTGGTCCTCTCAAGCCGTCACGATAGAACTCGATCAAGCCAAAGTGGGTGGGAGAATGGACCGGTGGACATGAATATTCGAAATCGTGCCATGATGAAGCAGGCTTCCCGCCTTGCGTGGATCCTTTTTCTTGGGTTGTCGAGTGCCTGTGTCTCCGTGCAGGTGGATCCCTTGACCAGCAAGGCGTTCGAGCCTCGACCTGGAAGCGAGGAAGTGACGACGTTACAGCGCGAGCCCCATCATGGACACGTGCAGATCGCCCGCATCATTGCGACCAGTGAGTATGCCAGCGAAGACACGTTGCGTGATCGGATTCTCGCCCGGGCGAAAGAGTTGGGGGCCGATGCTGTTGTCCTGGGAGAAGCGGACGTGCGGCGCCTCGCAGATCGGGGCCCGACATTCCAATCGACTATGGGCACGGCGGTACCGGGAGCGACGTCGGGTAATTCGTATCGCAGCGGCTATTGGAATCCGTTTCGAATGGATGCGTGGAGTTTTACGCAGGGAGCCGGTGGTGGGCAGGGCTGGATGCTCCACATGTCCGGGTTGGCCATTCGATATGTCTCTGCCGACGAACTGCGTGCCGCTCCGAAACCTGTCCCCCCTGCACCGTAGCCGATCGTTCCCTATTACACGTGACCGCTCCCAACCCTATATCCTCCCTCATCCGGAATCATTTGGTATAGTTGAGTCTTTTCGAGGTATTGCCTGGCAATTGAGGTGATGGAGTTTTTCTGGTGAGCGTCCTGCGGCTCCCGCCTGCTCGACGTTGACGCCCGGATTCGTCGGCGATCAATGCAGGGGTGGATCCCCCGAGTGGCATAACAGTTCGAATTTCTTGACCAAAGCGGAAAATTTTGACATAAACGATTACCGTCGGTTCGAGTTAGAACCAAGTGTAATGTGGCTGTGAGGCCCTCTTGTTTTTGAGGCGCGGGGGCCGGTCTTTCGATACGGTTGCCGTCGGTGTGAGGATCATGAGGAGTGACGAAATTGCCATGTCCGCGTTGACTGTCGACCAGAGGCCATCGTCGACCTTACCGCACGTGCGTATTCAGCCTGCCCGCGGCCTATTGGATTTGGATTTGGCCGCGCTCTGGCAGTATCGCGAGCTGATTTATATTCTGGTCTGGCGCGATGTGACAGTGCGGTACAAGCAAACCTTGCTGGGAGTCGCCTGGGCGATGTTTCAGCCGGTCGCGACCATGCTCATTTTTACGGTTGTATTCAGTGTCATGGGAAAAATTCCATCCGACGGATTTCCCTACCCGGTGTTCCTCTACGCAGGCCTGCTGCCGTGGTTCTATGTGTCTCAGGCGTTGAGCAGGGGAGGAACCAGTTTAGTGGGAGAGGCACCGCTCATCAGCAAAGTGTATTTCCCGCGGCTGATTCTGCCCCTTTCGGCGACCATCGCGCCACTGATCGATCTAGTCCTGGCATTTGTCGCGTTTCTCGGCCTCATGGCCTGGTTTGGAATCATCCCGACCTGGCGGATTCTGTCCCTGCCGCTGTTCGCCGCGTTGGCCGCCACGATTACGCTGGCCGCCGGGCTCTGGATCTCCGCGCTGTACGTGAAGTACCGGGATGTCGGGCATATCCTGCCGATGTTCATCCAGCTGTGGATGTTCGTGTCGCCCATCCTCTACCCCGTGAGCAAGGTGCCGGAGTCCTGGCGAGCGCTCTATGCGATGAATCCGGTGGTGAGTGTGGTCGAGGGATTTCGCTGGGCACTGATTCCCGGGTTTCAGGTCGATTTTATGATGTTCTTACCAAGTCTGGGTGTGGTGTTCGTCGTTTTTGTCGGCGGCCTCATCTACTTCCGTTCGATGGAACGAACGTTTGCGGACGTGATTTGAATGAGCGATATTGCCATCAAAGCCGACTGCCTGTCGAAGCACTACCGGCTCGGAGCCGCAAGCCGTCAGCATAATACCCTTCGGGATCATCTGATGCATCGCCTCCGAGGCCTGACGCGATGGGGCGGGGGCGAGTCGGAGTCGGAGTCGGAGTCGGATGCCTCGTTCTGGGCGCTGAAGGATATCTCGTTTGAGGTCAAGCGAGGTGAAGTGCTGGGAATCGTCGGGCACAACGGCGCGGGGAAGAGCACCTTGCTCAAGATCCTATCCAGGATCACTCAGCCGACGACCGGAACGGCGGATATTTATGGGCGCGTCAGCTCGTTGCTTGAAGTGGGTACGGGGTTTCATTCCGAGTTGAGCGGTCGAGAGAACATTTACCTGAACGCGGCGATGTTAGGCATGCGACGAGGGGAAGTGCGGAGAAAGTTCGATGAGATTGTGGCGTTCTCGGGAGTGGAAGCGTTCATCGACACACCGGTGAAACGCTATTCGAGCGGGATGTACGTGCGGCTGGCGTTCGCAGTCGCCGCACACCTCGAGCCTGAGATTCTGATCGTGGACGAGGTGTTGGCCGTCGGTGATGCGAGCTTCCAACAAAAGTGCCTGGGCAAAATGGAGGAAGTCAGCCGAAGCGGGCGGACGGTGCTGATCGTCAGCCACAACATGACCGTGATCGAAGGGTTGTGTGAACGCGCAATTCTTCTCGAGAAGGGGCGTGTCGCAAAGATCGGCAACACGCACGAGGTCGTTGAGGGCTATGCCGATGCCATTCGGGGTCTGGCGGGGACGGAGATAGAGGCGCGCCATGACCGGGAGGGGCTCGGCGAGATCCTGCTCACCAGGATCGACGTGATGGATAGCGACAAGCACTCGGTCGCGGCGGCGATCACCGGTCGAGACGTTGTTCTCCGCATGTATTACCGGTGCGCCAAGGGAAAAGAATTTTCGAATTGCCGCGTCAGCATTTCCGTGAATGGACGGAAGGCGCAAGACCTGTTCGTCTTATCCACCGACATCGTCGATCCGAAACCCTTGACCTTGCGTGGTGAAGGGTATGTCGATTTCATTTTGCCTGAATTGCCGCTCACCGGTGGCGCGTATTTCTTTCAGTCCTATATCGAGTCCAACGGGCATGCTCAGGATTGGATCAAGAATGTGGCGCCCTTTTCTGTGCTCGACGGCGACTACTATGGAACAGGTAAGCTATGCCCGCCGGGATGGGAAGCCAACGGCGTTCTGGTTCGTTATCGCTGGGAGGCCGGCGAGGGCTCTCCGGCCGACACTCGCGCCAGCTAATCCCTGTCCACCCCCGTTTCCCTGCCGATTCAGCTCGTCACCATCCGCGCACAGTCTCTGTCGATAAATCAGTAATCACTCCGCAATGGACCCAGAGTGCGCTACGATTTGCCATTTACTGCCCGATGGCGATCGACTGAGGCGTACCGCATGGGTTCCGGGTTTGAGGATGGACAGCAGGCCCAGCTAGAGCTGGCTGGATTGAGGCGATCGCTGAAATGGACGAATATCCAACGGGAACAATTGTTGGATCGTCTCGATCTATTGCGTTTGGACAATCAACGCCTCCAGGAACGTGTGGATGAGTTGGAGCGTCAGTTGGCCGAGTTCAAGCAACAACAGGCTCTCTTCTAACGACCGCTCGTCGTCTCCCTCCTTGTGTCCTCTTCTTCACGCGCTCATCGACGGTCCCGGCATGATAAGGTGGAAAGAGGGCGGCTGTCGGATAACGCCACCTTGGAAAAGGCCTTGGGATATTCATGACCCATCCGATCAAGACGGTGGATGATCTGCGTTGGTTTCTGGCGCGCACGGCGGGGTTTCGCGGCGGGCAGATTACCGATGTGCATCTGTCCAAGCGCCGGATCTTCGACGAAGCCTCAGGTCGCGAGGTGATGGTTGGGAGTATGGCGGCTGTGGTCGTGCGGTATCACGCGCAGGGCATTCTACGGGTCGCCAAACTTACCATGCTGGGCGTCACCGATCTTTCCCTCTTTGAGCAGGACGGCAGCGACTGCTCTCCCCTGGGGGCGATTCAGGTGGAGATGAGCGAGGGGAAATTACGCTTCTGGTTCGATCCCGATGGCAATCTTTATGTAGTCTGCGAAGAAGCGATGCTGGAAGAAGTCTCGTTGCCGGCCAGTGAATCGGACATGGGCGGCGAGATTGCGCAATGGACGTTTCAGGCCGATTCCGGTGAGGCCCCTACGGTGGAATGGCTGCTTGCCCAGTTGGATCAGGCGGGTGCGCCCTGTATCTGGAAGACAGCGACGCGTCGGCAAGGTCGACACAGTCCGATGTGTTGGGAGGGGGAGTTAGCGATGGCTGCCGACGTGGCGGCCGGTGCTGCAGCAGCGCTCCGCGTGGAGGCGTATGGGCCCCTAGATGGAGCCGGATTCGGACTCCGCTTGCAGACACGTGACGCTGCCGGTCGCTTGGGTGGTCGACTGCTGAGCCTGGTGACCGACCTGGTCACGCAACGGTATCGCGGGACGTGCCTTGTGGGGCAGACGTTTCTCTCACACGAGGAATGGGCGAATTGGAACTCATTCAGGTCCACACATCAGGCCAGTGGATGAAGTGGAGACCGAATCAGCCCGTTAGTTGTGATGTCCGTGCCTTCCGTTTCCGTTCCCATTCACACTCCCGTGTCCATTCACGCTGCCGTTCTTGGCACCCTTCTGATTGACACATTCCACCAAGTGCCAGAACTTCATCGGGTTGACCTTTTCTTTACGGGCGACGTGGAGGTTGGTCCCTTCGAGCACGGTGTTCAACGAGAGGTCGGTTCGGAAGCCGATATGCTTGCAGAGGGGAGAGATCACTTTTTCCACGGCCGCGATCAATTTGTTGCCGTTGCTGAAGTGGTTCAGCATGATGATGCGTCCGCCCGGTTTGCAGACGCGAATCATTTCGTTCACGACTTTGCGATAATCCGGCACGGCGGTGACGACGTAGGCCGCCATTACGGTATCGAAGCTGTCGTCGGCAAAGTCCATTTTCCCGGCGTCCATCAACATCAGCCGCACATGGTCCAGATGGTAGTGCGACTGGCGCTGCCTGGCTTTTGCCAGCATGCCTGAGGAGAGATCGATGCCGATGATTTCGCAATTCTTCGGGTAATACTCCAGGGCGATTCCGGTTCCCACGCCGACTTCCAGAATTTTCTCTTCCGGTCGGATTCGGAGGTTGCGCACGCAGGCTTCGCGCGACTCGTGGAAGATTTTTCCGAAAATATGATCGTAGACGCCGGAATAACTGGTGTACACTCGCTCGACTTTGGCGATATCCATCGTCCCTCCGCAAAATCACGCCTCTCCGCCCGCACACTCTGCAGTGCAGAAGCGACGGCGATGAGAAGTGTGGCGTGGAAAAATCTATGAAGGCGGGACTGCAATCCGGATGACTCGTCCTCACCCGCCGGACAAGAACGGGCTTAATGTAGCCAAAGCACTCATAGGGAGTCAACAGGTTCCTCCGATTTTTGAGTGCGCTTGCGTATCGTCCGGGCTTGATTCTCCGTAAAGCCCTGTGGGAAGTTTCCGCTATGATTTTGGCCGGTGCGTTTGCCATCGTGTTGTGTGTCGGGTTGATCGTCGGTGACTGGATGTACTTTGCCCGTCTCTCGTCCGATGCCAGCCGTTACGGGTATGGGATCGGGCGGGTGCAGGATCGGTTTGCCGTGCTGACCGTTCCTCAACTGCTGCGCACGTTCGACCAGAACGGCTTTCTGAGTCTGCCCCACGGCGTCGCGCGGGTCTTTCCGGAGGCAAACCGGATGGTCATCAGGCCGACCCATCGCCTCTTCTCCCTGCGCTTCCGCACGGCCTGGCCGTTAAAGGGCTCCATCGAATGGGTGCCGGAGGCGGAAGGACTGACGATGGTGTGCACGAAGCGGGTACCCTGGTCGTCTTCGATTCTCACGTTCCTGTGGTTCAGCCTTGTGGGGTTCGGGACGCTCGGGTTCGTGATTACCTATCTGTTCGAAGGCGGGATCGACTCACTGGGGAGCGTACTGCTGGGCATCGGTGTCACCGGCGTGGGAATGATCGTGGTCGCCTTCGGCCTGTTGACGATTACGGTGGCCTATCGCATCGAAAATACGAGACTGATGCAGGTCTACACGGAGCTTCGTGACGTGGCGTTGAAAAGCGAAGGGGCTGCCTAGCTGGTCGGACGATAGAGGTTGAGCAGGTGCTCGAATTCCGGCGGCAGCTCCAGTGCCGCTCCGGATCGTGCCAGGCCGGCGATGATCCCGCGATGTTTTGCGCTCAGGCCGGATTCGACGAAGGCCTGTCGGAAGTACGTCCATCGCAAGGACGAGTCCGTGGATACCTGTTGGAGTTCTTCGGACGACAACGTTTTGAGTCTCGCGGTCAGGGCCCCCAGGGCTTTCTCGACCGTGTCGTAGGGAGCGGCCAGCTTGAGCGTGCTGTAGAATGTGTGGAGATGCTCCCGGAATTCGTCCCGGAGCGATTCCACCGGGCCTATTCCCTGCCGGTGGTCCTTCTGTGTGCCCATGTCGGTCTCCTGTGCGGTGCCCTGTTCAAAGGAAGCTTACGGGAGGAACGACGTGCGGCGCAACGCGTTTTCGTGCGAGGCATTCATTTTTCTTATGTAGGGAGGCTGTCATGCGTTATCGATCCTTGGTTGTCCTCATCGGCGTGCTTGTGACCGGATTGACCGGTTGTTCATCCCATCACCACGGGAGTTATGGACATGGGAAGGGCGATTACTATTGGAGCAAGGCTTCTCAGGATGTGAGCGGCTTGGTTGAAAAGCATGTCAAAAATCAGGAGACCGCGAAGCAGGTCAATACGGTGATGGGAGAGATGATCACTGAGATCAAGTCGGCACGGGAGCAGCATCGCCAATCTCATCGCGCGCTCTACGAGCTGAACGCCAACTATGCGGCGACGCCGGAGGAGTTTACGAAAATTCTGGACGAATTGAACAACAACCGGATGCGTTCTTCCGCACGGATGCTCAGCCTTCGCTTCAAGATGAAGTCGTTGCTGACAGCCGAGGAATGGTCGGCAATGTCGGAGGAATTGAAACGGTATGGCAGCCGGTACTACGGCAAGGGCGCAGAAGCTGCGGCCCCTGCTGCCGCCCAACCCTAGAAGGTCGGGTGGTCGACTACAGAAGCGTTTCTAAGCCGGGGCGATGGTTGAGGAACAGCAGCTGGGCTGTGGCGCCTGTCAGGTCCAGCCCGCTGATCGCCACGTGATCGATGCGAGCCTGGCGGATGATCGCCAGGTCAAGATGCAGGTAGTGCGCGAGAATCGCCCGAATGACATCCCCGTGGGTCACGATCACGACGGGGGTGTCGTGGGCGTGGGCGAGGGCCTGTTCCACTGCCGCCACCGCCCGCAGTTGCACCTCGCGCAGCGTTTCTCCGCCGGAAGGCCGGGCCCGGTCCGGGTGGGTGTACCACTCCCGCTTGGCCGGGTCGTCGGCGAATTCATGCCAATAGCGATTGATCCAATCACCCACGCCGATCTCACTGAGTCCGGGAACCCGATGCAGTGGGATCTTCTGTGGCCCACGTAAAATCTCGGCGGTCTGCGCGGCCCGCAGGACCGGACTGGTGTAGATGGCCGCGATCGGGGCGCGAAACAGGATGCCGGCGCAGGTGCGGGCCTGTTCTTCGCCGGTCCGGTTGAGGGGAATCGGTTGATCGCCCATCACCCGGCCGGAGCGGTTCCATTCCGTTTCTCCATGTCTGATGAGCAGGACGATCGGCATCGGGAGATCTCGTCACCCCTACGGCGCGGGTGCCGCTTGCGCGTGACTGGTCAGGGGGATCGGGGTCCATTGTGCGCCGCCGTTGGTCGACCGATACAATCCACTACCATTGGTCCCCAGATAGAGCAGTTGAGGGTCGCTGGGGCTGAGGCTGATCGTTCGCACATTCATGGTCGTCAGTCCCCGGTTGTGGGCTTGCCAGGTTTTTCCGCCATCGGCGGTCTTGAGAATACCCTCTGGGCCACCGATGTACACAATGTTGGGATCGGTCGGATGCAGAGCCAGGGTGCTGATGAATTGATTGGCCAGGTTTTGACCGATCTGTTCCCAGTAGTCGGCCCGGTTGGTGGATCGAAAGAGTCCCTTGGTCGTGGCGGCATAGACGATGTCGGAATGACGGGGATCGACCGCCAGCATATTCACCCCGAGCGCCATGGCGGCGTTCAGCACATCGTCGGGAATGAGCCCGTTGTTTTTCTTCTGCCAGGTCGTGCCGCCGTCTTCACTGCGATAGGTACCGCCTGTCGTCCCGGCGTACAACACGCGAGGGTGCTGATGATCCATGGTGATGCAGGTGACGATATGCACTTCCTTCATGCCCGCCATCCGCTCTTCCCATTCCCGTCCTCCGTTTTTGCTGACAAAGGCGCCGACCGTCGTGGCCAGATACATGAGTTCGGTATTGTCTGGATGAAAGATGATTTCATTGACGAAGGACACATGCTCTTTGAGCCCGACATTGTGCGGGAGCCAATGCTGCCCGCCGTCGGGGCTCTTGTAGATGGCATCGCCCATCGTGCCCGCATAGACCGTGGCAGGGAGTTTCGGGTCGATCGCCAGCGTCGTGACGCGGCGGGCCGTGAAGGCCTGAAACTGTTCCCAGGTCGCGCCACCGTCGCGGGTCTTGTGCACGGCTTCGTTCGTCGCGACATAAACAATGTTGGGGTTCGACGGATGGAGCGCGATCGAGACCACCGCCGCCTCGCGCGACCCGCAAGCCAGGAGGAACAGGCCGCCCAGGAAGACGGATGTCCGGAGCAGGGCGGCCATTCGAGTTCGTCGTGTCATCACAATGGCCGCAGACCTAACCATAGCGTAGCGATTGAGTCAAGGTAGACATCAGGTGAGTGGTTACAGCCGCTGGGTGAAACGCTCGGCGTATCCCGTCAGTTCGACATAGCCACGTCCCGTGACGGCTGTGCCGTGGATTTGCCCGGTGGCGGACACGGCCCCTTCCCAGTACGTCACGCGGGTGCTGCGCGCGGTATTCAGTTCCTGGTCGGCGAGCAACGATCGCACCTCCAGGTTGAGTCCCAGGCTGGGCGCTGTGATTCGCCAATGTTGTGGATACTGCGCCTTCGATCGCGGGCTTGTCCAATAGTCGAGCGACTCAACGGTGAGGTCCTGGGCTGTGAGCGGCCGGGTTCGTCCATCGGCAAAGATCAAGGTACCGCTGGAGACGGGGTCTGCCGATCCATCGGCCCGCCGCAGGGAATACCACATCAGTTCGGTCGAGTCGCTCAGCTGCAGGCTGAACCAGTCCCATCCCACCACATCTCGTCCCAGGTCGGCTGAGCCGAATTCATGATCCATCCAGCTGAGACCGGAGACGGAAAAGGTGTCCGCGCCGATTCGAATCTCCCCCTCGGTTGTCAGGTGGGTGAACGAATAATAGTGAGAGGCCTGCTCAGGTCGCGCGCCCTTGCGGCTGATGCCCTCCCGTCCGTGGAGCACGGGCGGCTTCCCCGGGGTGACCTGCAAATCGATCGCAACTGCATCGGTGGCAGCCTGGAGCCTCTGTCGGGACGACGTGGGATCATCCATGGTGGCTGACCAGCGATCGAGCCAGACATGCAGCCGGTCCGTCTCCGCGCCGGCCTTTCCGAGACCTTCGCGACTCAACTTGTCGGCGTAGATGAATCGCTTGCCTTCGAGGTCGGTGAGGGCGAAGTGGGCCAGATAGAGTTGTTGAATCGACCACTGCGAGGGGTGAGTCCGGACTTGTTCCGGTGGAATGCCTCGCCTGAAAAAGGTGAGCTCAAATCCGAACTGCCGGCCTCCGGCGGCCGTGAGATGGCCGGTGTAATACCACCATTCAGTACGAAACCGTTCGTGGGCGCCATGGTCTTTAGGAAATTCATATCGGTAGCCAGGCTTGGCGGTGTCAAATGACGGTGCCTGGTTGTCCGTTGCCACAGAATGCACGGTGCCGGTCAGAAGCACGGCCATAACCGCCAGGACGGCGAATGTAGCATGGCGCACTGTGATCATGTCCGACTCACTGGCTGTCGCCTGTGCGCGGTGAGGAGGGGCGGCCTATGATGCGGTGGCATATTTTGATGATGGACCGACGGAACGCCAATATTCATGAGGGTTTTGTGAGGGTCATTTCCGTAACTGCCTTGGCTTGCAGCGTTGACAATTTTGCAAAGCATCAGCTATCGTGAGCCATGTTTCTTGAGCCCGAACGTGACCAGTCGAGCCGGGAGTTATCGGGAAAGGCGCAGCCGTTTCCGGTCCCGGAGCGCATTCCGTTGTTTCCTCTTCCTAACGTCGTTTTCTTTCCCAAAACCTATCTGCCGCTCCATGTGTTCGAACCGCGCTACCGCCAGATGGTAGCGGATGCGGCGGCGGTAGGGCAATGCATCGGGATGGCGTTGCTTAAAGAAGGATGGGAAGAACAGTACGACGGAAATCCCCCGATCTTTTCGATCGGGTGTGTCGGACGGTTGGCTAGTGTGCAGGCCTTGCCCGATGGCCGCTCGAACATTCTCCTCCAAGGCCTTGAGCGCTATGAAATACACGAAGAGTTTTATGAGAAGAGTTATCGCGAAGCCCGGGTCGCGCTGAAGCCGCGGGAGGGCGCTGTCTCCATGGAGCCGGCGCTACGCCGCTATCTGACGGAAGTGCTCGACGAATATCTCAAGGCCGATGAGGAAGCCTCGCCGCTGCACAGCCTGGTCCGGCCCGATGTGAGCGACGAGGTGTTCGTGAATTCCCTCTCGACGTATCTCGACTGCACCCCGCTGGAGAAGCAGTTTTTGCTGGAAGCGGACCATGTGCCGCAGCAGGCCCGCCGTCTCAGCGACCTCATCCAGTTCAAGCTGGCGGAGCGGCGCGGTGCCGGAGGGTGGGGCTGATGTCGCGGGCGGTCGCCATCGAGGTGTCGCATCTCGGAAAAACGTATGAGAAGGTCCGTGCCGTCGACGATCTGTCCTTTCAGGTCTATGCGGGAGAGATATTCGGTCTGCTCGGCCCGAACGGCGCCGGGAAGAGTACCACCCTCCGTATCCTGATCACGCTGCTCCATCCCACATCCGGGTCGGCGACGATTCTTGGCATGGATTCGGTGAAGGATGCCGACCGCGTCAGGAAGACGATCGGGTACGTGCCTCAGGAGCGGGCCATCGATCGGTTCCTGACGGGGCGGGAACATCTGGAGCTACTCGCCGATCTCTATCACCTGTCGGCCGACGAGGCATCCACGCGTATTCCTCAATTGTTGAAGCTGGTTGAATTAGAACAGCAGGCCGATCGTCCCGCCAAGACCTATTCCGGCGGCATGAAGCGGAAGCTGGATATTGCCTGCGGGCTGTTGCCCGATCCAAAAATTCTCTTTTTGGACGAACCGACGCTCGGCTTGGATGTGCAAAGCCGGTTGCGGATCTGGGACCATGTACGGGCGATGCGGGAGCGGGGCATTGCCGTCGTCATGACCACCAACTATCTGGATGAGGCTGACCAGCTCTGTGATCGGATCGCCATCATCGACGGAGGTCGGATCAAGGCCCTGGGCGTTCCCAACGAGTTGAAAGCCGGTTTGGGTGGAGACTTGGTGTCGCTGACGGTGCGTGAACACGATCGCGTCGAGTTGCTTGCGGCGGCAGTGAAAGATCTGCCGGCCATTCGAGCCGTCACGACCACGCCGACCGGGCTGGATATTCGGGTCGATTCACCGGAGAAGGCGTTGCCGGCCATTCTTGACGCGGCGAACCGCCTGACGTGTCAGCTGGAGTTCATCGACTATCACCGGCCGCGACTGGATGACGTGTTTCTCGCCCATACGGGGCGTTCCATCAAGGACGACCAGCCGAAGGCAGAAGACTAATACGTTTCGGTGAAGAGCGCTGTGAAGGGTCTATGAAAGAATATTGGCAGGAGATTCGGGCACTGACGATGCGCTGGGTGCGGCGGCTGAGCCGGGAAAAGTTCAGCATGCTCTTTACCCTGGTTCAACCGATGTTGTTCTGGCTGATCTTCTTCGGCAATCTGTTCCAACGTGCCGCGGATATGCAGGTGACGCAGGCGTCGAGCTACATCAGCTTTCTGACCGCCGGTGTGGTCGTCATGACGGTGTTGAACAACGGATTGGCCGGAGGGGTGGATCTGCTCTTCGATAAGGAGAACGGGTTTCTCGAACGGCTGATGTCCACCCCGATTCACCGCACGTCGGTGATCCTGAGCCGGTTCATTTTTGTGACGACCATCACGTCGCTGCAAGTGCTGGTCATTCTCGGTGTGGCCTGGTTGTTCGGGGTGCAGCCGGTCACCGGGTTATTGGGGGTGGCGACGATCTTGTTCATCGGCATGATGTTCGGTGTCGGGCTGACGGCGATTTCCATGGCCATGGCCTTTTCAGTGAAAAGCCACGGCGATTTTTTCTCGGTCCTCGGCTTTCTCTCTCTGCCCATGATTTTCCTGAGCTCGGCCCTGGTGCCGCTCGCGGCGATGCCGGGCTGGATGGGCTTTCTCGCGCAGTTTAATCCCATGACCTGGGCGATTGATGCCGTGCGGCCGCTCATTTTGAGCGGATGGGCTGAAGCCTTGCCCCATGTCGGCATGGTTATCGGGGTGATGGTGCTGTTCGATGCGCTGTGCCTCTATGGCGGCGCGCGCGCTTTCCGGCGGGCGATCGGGTGAATGCGATTGCGCAGCGGAGACCTGCCATGTTTGTGAATGAAAGCCAAATCCGCGCTTTGATTCGACTCCTCGGCGATGAGGATGAACGGATCGTCAAGACGATCAGCGGAAAGCTCATCGATTTCGGCGACTCCGCCGTGCCGCTCTTGCAGGAAGCGGAAATTGAGCAGCCGGAGATGGCCGATCGTATCGTGACGGTGCTGGAGGAAATCCGCGGGACCAGGCTGGAGGAAGAACTCCGTGATCTCATCGCCCTTCCGGACGATCACATCGATCTTGAAACGGGGGCCTTCCTGTTGGCGCGGTATGCCTATCCGACCCTTGACGTCCAGAGTTATCAGCGGCAGTTGGATCGCATGGCCCAGGATGTCCGGGAACAGATCGGGTGCCGGGTCTCGGGGGAGGAGACCGTCAAGGCGCTCAATCGTTACCTGTTCACGGAAGCGGGCTTTCGAGGAAACACCAAGAACTACTATGAGGTCGAGAACAGTTATCTCAACTGTGTGATGGACCGGCGAACGGGAATCCCGATCAGTCTTTCAATCGTGTATCTGCTCATTGGAACGCGGTTGCACCTGCCGGTGCAGGGGATCGGCATGCCGGGCCACTTCCTCGTCAAGTTCGACTCCGATCGATATAAGATCTTCATCGATTGTTTCAACGGGGGCGCGCTGCTGACGGAAAAAAACTGCGCCCGTTTCCTGACGGAAGCCGGCTACGGATTCGAAGGCAGGTTTCTCCAGAAGAGTCCCACTCGCGCGATTCTCGCCCGCATGATCAAGAATTTACTCGCCATCTATAACAAGCTCGATGAGCCGCTGAAAAAGACCCGCCTGCCTCGCTTCATTGAAATA
>ERZ1292633.534-Hain-H41-02um-R1-534-length-43640-cov-184_pt1 | contig 43640 bp, 50 predicted proteins | sample MGYA00564406_ERZ1292633 | MGnify/ENA primary metagenome ERZ1292633 (study PRJEB36523, sample SAMEA6512639) | groundwater metagenome | collected 2019-01-08 | study: AquaDiva: Metagenomics assemblies of 32 groundwater samples | reverse complement strand
GTTCGTCCGGTGGTGTGGGAGGGAGGGGCCGTGAGGCTTCTTCCTATCCCGATTAGACCGCTTCGGTACGCACAGAAACCACAGGAGTCCAACATGACAAAGCCAGTGATTGCTCCAGCGTTCTGCCAAGTTGCCTGGGTTGTCCGAGACCTTGCGGCCGCCGAGAAGTTCTTCGTTGAAACGATGGGAATCAGCCGCTTCATGCACATGGACAACCTCGCCGCAAAGGACACCGAGGGCACGTATCTCGGGAAGCCCGGGAACTGGGTCTGCAACCTTCACATCGCCTACGCAGGAGACACCCAGATCGAACTGATCCAGCCTGTCTCGGGGGCCAGCATGTACCAGGAGTCACTTGATCGACATGGTGACGCCGTTCAGCACGTGGCGTACTGGCTGGACGATGCGGACTATGATGCCGCGGCCACTCACCTGGAGTCCTCGGGCTATCCCCAGATTCAGAGCTTCCGGTTGCCCATCTTACGGGTCGGCTACTACGACACGCGTCGGGTTATTGGTGTCGTAACCGAGATTGTCGGTTCTACCGAAGCAGGCCATGAGCTCCGGCGCAATCTGAAGTCGGGTAACTTTTGAGGAGTCGGGCAGCGGTCTAACAAGCCGCTCCAGCCGACGAGCGGCGCGAGGCATAGCGGTTTGGTGAAGGTCGCGTTCGCCGCTCGTGGCTGAACGCCAGGTCGTTAATGCGACAGGGCTGAGGACCGCTTTACGGCGGTGCGATCTCGGCGCCGAACTTCCGCACTTGGCCGATTCCGGCCAGCCGGGACAGAGCCTTTCTTTTGTTTCACAACGGGTACGTTCTGAAACACGTGCGGAACCATCGCAAATAGGTGCGTTTCCGTGTTGCACCATTCCGTTGAAGAATGCGCGGCTGATTCTGGCCGCGCCAACCCTCAAATTACAATGCGCTCGACCTCATCGAGCGACACCTGATCGGTGTGCCGATCATAGAGCCCCGTCGTGCGGGCACTCTCATGATTGGCCATCTGCTGGGCGATTTCCAGCTTCCCGCCGTTGCGGCGATATGCCGTGCCACGCTTTCGTGTGATCGATCATCGTCTTGGCCTATCTGAATTCTTGTTGATGTCGGACACGAATAGCCGTTCCTTCGAAGCTCGCTACTTTGGGCCCGTGCCCAGAGCACACATCCAAAGCCGCATTCATCCCATTTGGACATGGGAGTGAGGAACGAGGTTCGACCGTTTACCCGTACACGGTTTGATAGTTTATACACGCGACTGGAAGCTATTTGTGGATAATGCAGTGGCAGACCGAGATTATCCTCGACAGTTTACCCGTACTTCGACTGCATTGCAGGATTACTACCGCACCACTAGGCTGGGGAGGATGTCAAGGGTTTATACCGAGACATACGGCTCAATCTTGATCTTCTTCGCTTGCTTGCGCATCTCCGTGCTGTCGTACCAGGCTTGCATCTGAAGCAGCATGTCCATTTTCAGGTGAAACGCCTTTTCCAGCCGCAAGGCCATTTCAGGGGAGAGCGCCGCTTTCTCGTGCACCAGATCGGAAAACGTGGCGCGGCGCACGCCCAGGATTTCAGCCGCCTTGGTGACGCTGAGGCCCAGCTCGTCCAGAATTTCCGTCTTAATGAAGCTTCCCGGATGGGAAGGCATCATGCCGATTTTCATGCTTTTCTTTGCCATTAGTGATAGTCCTCCAAATCCAATAAATCCAAATACCCATTCTCTTCTTCAAACGTGATCCGCCAGTTACCCGAGGTCGAAATGCTCCAGGTGCCCTTGCGGTTGCCGGTGAGCTGATGCACCCGCCAGCCCGGTGGTACTCCTTCCAGGAACGTCTTCATATCCTCGGCAACAATCAGGGCCGTCAGGATATTGCGGACCCGGTTCACCAGATCGGGCCTGAGGCCCTTAGTTTGGTTGTTCTCGATGAGGCGTTTCAGGCCTCGGTGGCGCACGGATCGAATAATCATCTTCTGCTAATGTACGGTATAACCGTACGTCCTGCAAGCTCTTTCTTGGCTTGGGTGGCGCTGCCCATGCCCAGCGTACCGCCGATCACCTGCACAAGCTGCAGCCTTATCTCACGGAGGCCGCCTGAGCGCGGCCTCTCGCTCCTTGTTTTGCCTCAGATCACAATGCGCTCCACCTCATCCAACGACACCTGATCGGTGCGTCGATCGTAGAGCGCCGTCGTACGAGCACTCTCATGGTTGGCCATCTGCTGCGCGATTTCCAGTTTTCCGCCATTGCGGAGATATTCCGTAATGCCAGTCGCACGAAACGAGTGCTTGCCGATCATGGAAGCGGGTCACCTCGGTAGCCTACGTTATCGTCTGAATCTTGTGAGCACCCCCATATGATCGGGCAGGTCGTGTCAGAACATAGGCCGGTGACCGGCAGGTCTCGACCGAGGCTGTGTGAAAACGGGAACGGAATTGGCATCAAAGAAAATCGACCTCTCAGAATGAGCTGTATTCGATTATTTCGAGTCGGGCAATGGTCTGAGGGCCCCTGAAAGCATGCAAAATCGAACTACCTACGAGTTTTCACACAGCCCCGACCCAAAGCAGAAGTACGTGAGCAACCGCTACCAGAAAAGGGGGGGGGCTTACGCCGATCGGCAGAAGACGGCGAGACCATCGCGGTAGTGGATCGGAACTTGTCCTGCTGCAATGGGTTAGGGCTGGCGATCGGTGCTTGCCTGCCGGTTTAGGCAGAAGTGGACAATCTGCCGTAACGCGATTATACAGTCTGCCTAAATATTGTTAGGCTTCACAGGTAACGCTCTGCTTCTCCATCTGGCGTTCTTGCCCCATTGCCAAAGACAAGCATCGGCCCATGCGTGGCATACCTACTGTTTTAGAAGAGGAACATGCAATGCCACAGGAACACATTATTTATATTCCAATGGTTTTCTTGCTCGGCTTCGTGCTTGGCGGCTGGCTGGTCACTCGGCTGGTGCGCAGACAACTACCGGCCACGCGCGAGCCTGCTGCGGGGGCAAGTACTGAAGGGGCGACTCGAACGGCCACTTCTATTTGGCCAGTGCTGAGCGCCTTTGCCATTTTCGCCAGCGCGTTTATATCGACCCATATATTTCCATTATTTGGTGGTGTCAAGGCTATTGCTAGCGCAACTGCAGGCCTGCGCCTGCTGGATCAGCGGCCAGCATTTTCCAGTGCGGAGGTTTATGCCCGACTAACCGAGTTCGGGGTGGCGGGACGCACGCTGTATCAGCAGTTTACCTACAGCACAGATGTGCTGTTCCCCCTGACTTTGCTGGTGTTCTTGCTGCTGTTGGCTCGCTATGTCAGCGCGCGCATTGCACTTGGCACAAGAGTGCGGAAGAGCTTATTGGCGCTACCCCTCTTGTGGTTTGCCACAGACATGTTGGAAAACGCCATGTTGTTCAGCCTGCTTGCCGGTTTCCCAGCCAGGAATGAGCTGTTAGCGAGTGGGCTGGGCTTGGTGACAGTCGGCAAGTTTGTATTATTACTGCTGTCGATTAGCGCACCGCTGCTGTGCAGTGTTCTATTGCGAAAAACTGCGAGCGAAACCAGATAGGCTGAGCAGAGCAACTGTTGCTGGCCCGTATCGGAGCGGTCGCCTTCATCCACCGCTTCGGCTCATCTCAATGGCCGTTGTACTCCGATAAGCCGACGCTGAATATCGATGTCTTACAACATCGCATCGGCATGGCTTTGGTCACCACCCAAGAAGCTTGAATGGCCGTTGACAGTCTGAACCGGCCCTATAGGAAGTCAGCGCGAAGGTCGGTAACTGGTCGATAGCGGCCATCGCAGACGGTTAATCTTGCTGTTTCTCAGCCAAAACTCTCGATCCAATCCGATACCGAACGTCAGATCGTAAGCTATTTCATCTCATGCAGGCCTGAATACTCCAACGATACTGTTACGTTGCAACGGCAACATCTAACTGTTACCCGCACCATCTCTTCTTCGCTTTGTACCCTTAATAGCGCTTGACTCTGATGCCTAATGCGCCCAGGGTGAACCTATGACGTACTGAGCCACGCCGACCGTCCTATCCTCGCGCGTCACATTCTCTCCCTCCCATATCTTGCGCGACCGATTCCCTGGTCTCCGCCGCTTTTTCGCCGAATGTTCCTCGAAATCCCTGTGTCGATGCCCTGGGCCCAAGAGCTTTGATTGCTTGGGGTGGCAGAGGTGCCTCCGCACATGGAGTGGAGCTGAGGTCTATCGATCACATCAGTCAACGCAGATATAAGGAGCAACGCCATGATTACGATCACACCGACGGCAGAAGGGAAGATCCGAGAACTCATGCAGGAAGAGAAAGACACGGTCGGCCTGCGCGTGTACGTGAAGGGCGGTGGGTGCCATGGCTATCAGTACGGCATGGCCTTCGAGTCCGTCATGAGCGAAGACGATACGGTGATCGAGAAAGGTGACGTCAAGGTCATCATGGACTCTCAGAGCGCCCCGTTGCTGGTCGGCTGCGAAGTCGATTTTCGCGACACAGTGCAAGGTTCCGGCTTTGAGATCAAGAACCCACAAGCCAAAACGACCTGTGGGTGCGGCAGTTCATTCAGCGCATAACGCCATCACACGGTACGCCGGATCGCCGGCCACCGCCGTTCGATAGAAAGGGACTAGCCATGGACAGTACAGCCATCATCGGAACCACGAATAAGAAGGGGCAAGTCATCACCGATCCACGCGTGATGATGAACGACGCGCCTCGCACGCCGTCGTTTTTTACCGGCAGCGAAGTCATTAAGGAGGCCGTCAGGCGCGCGAACGTCGATGTGATGGTGGCGTATCCCATCACACCTCAGAGCGAGGCAGCCGCCTTGTGCGGGGAGCTCTTTGCCGAGGGCTATATCGGTGATTATTTCCGTGGGGAGAGCGAATTTGCGGTCATGTCGCAGTGCGCCGGCGCCGCCTTCGGCGGGGCCCGTGTCTTCACGACGACCGCCGGACCGGGCACTATGCGGGCCATGGAAAACTTTCCGATGTGGGCCGGATCCCGATTGCCGATCCAATGTATCGTGACCTGCCGCGGTATCAATTCTCCCCTCTCGATCCAACCGGACACGATCGAGATCGCCTACCTCATGAATACGGGCATGCTCGTCTGGCATGCGGAAACCGCGCAGGATTTTTACGACTGGATTCTGAAGGGCTACATGGTGTCGGAAGAGCCGGACGTACATTTACCCTTGGCCCTCTGTTGCGACGGCTTCTTCGTGACTCATACGAAAGACGTCGTCGACTTGACGCCTGTCGATATGTGCCTGCCGCCCTATGATCCCTATCGTTCCCCCGTTCCCTGCATGGATATGGAATGTCCCCCGGTTCGGATGATGCGCGATCCCTTTGTGATGAAGAGCAACTACATCAGCTACGCTACGCACGCGAGCTGGCAGCAAGAAGTCTGGGCCGCGGCAGAACGGTCGCGCAAGCACACCATCGCATGGCTGAATGGCTTGATCGAGACAGAGGACGTCGATGCCGACATCCTCATCGTCTCCTCAGGAACCGCCGTCTCTCAAGGACGGGAAGCCATCCGCCTGCTGGCCGATGAAGGCATTCGCGTCGGGCTGGTGAAAATCAAAACTCTGCGCCCGTGGCCGGAAGAAGAACTGCTCGAGGCGACCAAACATGCCTCGCATATCATCGTGCCCGAGTTCAATGTTATTGGATGGCTGGCCAAAGAGATCAAAGCCACGATCCCAAACAGCAAGCGAGTCGTCGCCGGACCGCGCGTCTGCGGCGGCATGACCTTGCCACCGGAAGTGATCGTGGAAGAAGTCAAGAAGGCGATCGGCATACGATCCGGTGTGCTAGCGGGACGTGGCGGATGAACCCGACATACGGACAGAACGACGGCACAGCAGTTGGCTGCGGACGAGATGTACCCACACACCGCATTTGCGGATTACAGAAAGAGCGAGGTTTCCAATGAGTCTTAATTATGTAAAATTCACCCCGGGATTCGACACATTCATGCCGAAAGAATATCGGGACATGGTGGAGCACGGGCCTTTTGGGAAGAAGACGACCGTGTCGCAGATGGGGAGTTTTAAGGAGATCCTTGAAGAGCACCCCATGTGCGCCGGCTGTGCGATGACCTTGTTCATCCGGCTTGCGATCATCGCATTCCCAAATCCAGAAGACACGATTACCGTCGGGACGGCAGGCTGCGGCCGGCTGGCGATTTCGCAGGCAGCGATTCCGTTCGTCTACGGCAACTATGGGGACCAGAACGGCGTTGCCAGTGGGCTGTCGCGCGGATTGCGGATTCGTTTCGGCGACAAGCATAAGGATGTCGTCGTGATGGCCGGTGACGGCGGAACCGCCGACATCGGATTCCAGCAAGTTCTCCATTCCTGGTTCCGGAAAGAGCGATTCACAACGATCATGCTGGACAATGAGGTCTACGGGAATACGGGCGGACAAGAGAGCGGTATGACGACCAGAGGGGCAGTGCTCAAGATGGCCCCGCTCGGCAAGAAGTTCGAGAAAATGGACATGGTCGCCATGGCGAAGATCGCCGGCTGCGCCTACATCGCCACCGTCGTGCCGAATAACCCGCGTCGGGTGGAAAGCTGCATCAAGAAGGCCGTGCTGATTGCTCGCGAAGTCGGTCCGACTTACATCCAGGCCTATACGTCCTGCAATATCGAGTATGCGATCCCAACCGACCAGGTGATGGAAGACGCCAAGACCGTCGAGGATGACCGATACAAGTTTGCCGAGTACGTCAGCGAGGACGCCAAGGCCTATCTGGCCGAGCGCTATGGCTACAAGGAGTTCATCCAGAAGCCAGTGGCGGCAGTCGCGACGGCGTAATCACATGGGTGGAAGATTCCAGAAATGGCCCATACGACCCGCTCGAATCTTCCACCCGTCGGCCGATACACCCTGTCGACGATCGAACAGGAGAGGAATCATGATCGACATGCCATCAACTGACACAAGTACGAAGCCCCGCTATGCACTGAGCTATGGCCTACGGCTGGACAAAGGCACGGCGAGCGAGCTCGCTCACCCGCGTGTGCCCATTCTCCTGCCAGATGGCTCGGTCGGCAGCATGACGCTGCACGTGATGAACGGCACGGCGGATGAAATCAAAGCGCAGCTCCTCGACAGCATCGACGCGTTCTTCGACATCTACGCCGATGTGTACGCCGACGTGTAAGGCTCAACTGTCCGTGACCGAGGCGTCGGGATCGCTCTAGATCCTTCCGACGTTTTTGGTAGGAGGCCCTCGATCATGCAGACACTCGACATCCATCGCCCCGAGATGCCAAATCTACAGTTCGTCCTCTTTGTGACGGCACTCTGCACGTCTCGTCTCACCGCAATCAATATTCCCTATGTCCTTCGTGCCACGATTTTCAACCGGTGCTGGACGCTCATTCATGAAAGCCCTCCGCCCGGCAGACCGGAGGAACGGGTCCTGGACCTTAGCCCCTGGACTGAGCTGACCGTCGAGGCGATGGCAGAGACTATACGCGTGGCGTTGATGGAGGCAGGGATTCAAATCTTGGCCTGGGAACATGCACCCAGCGAGCCGACACGTATCAGCACACCTGAAGCCAAACCCCTCATCGAACGACTCGCGCAACTGTTCCCTCAGCCACCTAAGGAAACCGACAGCGGCCAGGCTGCAGACGCTGTCCCGTGCTGACAGATCTGAGACCTGCGAAATCTCTCACCTCATCTACGACATGACTTCCATTGATCCACCATTACCATGCGTAGGCCTCTGGTGCGGCCCCACCGGGGCCGGGGAAAAGATTGTCCAGCTCCTTCAAGGTCTCGCGACTGAGCAAGAGGCTCAGGGCCCGCATAGCTCCCTCCAGCTGTTCAACACTATTCACAACACCCCTGTTTCTGGGGATGTCGTCGCTATTGCAAAGCGGCGTATAAGTATGTGATTATTCGCGGTCTTTTGGCCAACGGAGAGGTGCGAGAGTGGCCGAATCGGGCAGTCTCGAAAACTGCTGTCGGGGTAACTCGACCGTGGGTTCGATCCCCACCCTCTCCGCCATACGGCACTTCGCGTGTACCGCCGTCATCAGGCGCAGCCTCGCTTCATTGTCCCGGCGGATAAACACCTACAGTGGTGTTTCTCATTCTGGCCAGCGCTCATCACCCTGTTCTCAGATATGACGATCTGCCTTCTCTCCCAACACCCTCCGCAATTCCACCATCGCCAGGGTGTCTCGCTCACAATAGCGTAAGAGCGCCTCTCTGATTCCAGCCTGCTCCACCCAATCGCTTTCGACAAAGACCATCCGATAGTATTCAGCCGCTGCCTGACCTCCCTCTCTAATGGTGAGATCGTCGTACCGCAACAATGGCGCCAGCGCAGGCAGCACCTCCTTGAGCGAAAACGATCCTTGGAACTCGGGATGGTAGTAATGTCCTTTGACGATCGGATGAAGGTCCCAAATCCGCTTGACCAAGTTGCGTAGATCCGAGCGGAATTCTGGTAAAGTCTCGGCCAACTGTTCAATCACTGATTTTTCGTACGGGGAGTAGACACAGATGCTCCCTGCTTCGCCAAGCGATTCCAAGAGGGCCTCGACGAGAGACCGTCGCGGATCACTCATATCCCCGTGAAGGAACTCATGATGGATGATATTTCCGTCCCTGTCCTCAATGTGATTAGACCATTGAATCGGGATAGCCTGGTAAGGCCGGGTCCCGGGATAGCGTGGCACGGCTGGATTAAATGTTTCAAAGTCCAGATGATGAACAGGGAATGTCACCGTTCTCAATTCCGTAGCCAGGCGTCCAGACACCCATTCGACATTGTCTTTGACCTTTCGTTGTACATCCGACAGCCTTGTGTCATCAGGAATGTCGTCAATCGTCACGATGCCCTGCCGGACAAGCTGACTGACAATCTCTTTCTTACCCGGCAGATGGTAGATCCAGCGCTGCGGTTTGTCCTTTGTGCAATGAGCCCAGAAGGGACATTCGTAGGGCGTGCGACAATGTTGATCGGGCTCGATCATCGGGGCCTGCGACTCCAATAAGAGGACCTTCATCGCGGCTAATCGTTCCGGCACCCGTCCTCGACGGTCTGCCACAGCTTCCGAGACGTCTTCAATTGAGAAGAGCGCCTGCAGATCAACCTCCTCACCACGGTAGAGATACCCCGTATCGATATGCATCAGACAGGTCGCATCGAGTCTCAACCCGGTTCCTAGTACGACATGGCTTTGTATGGAGAGGTCATCAAGGTGGACATCTTTCACCCTGGTTGATGACTTCACCTCGATCAATCGCCAGGACGGCGATCCCTCTTCACCATTCTGCATGCGCTCTAAAATATCGACGCGCACAAGCACTCCGTCATATTCGAATGCTCCTTCGAAGATGGCGGGAATCATGGGGTCTTGAAGCAAGGCGGCGGTCTCTGCGATTGCTGCTTCTCGCTGACGGAATCCCGACTTGACCAGCACGCCACCGCGAAAGCGCTGCTGCGCGAGCACCCCGATCTCAGTTCCCATGTCCAAGATCGCCTGGGTCGACGCGTCAGGCGGGGTGGCCAACGCAGGCTGATGCATCTCCAGATAGAGCCGCTTGTGACATTGCAACCCCGAGAGGTATTTTGATTTTGATAAGCGACGTGGTGCGAATGTCATAGGGGATCCGTTATGAGCGTCGGCCATTGTCATATAGTCCAGCAAATGTTCAATGATTTCTCACATGGCGTCAGAAGGAACTCTGTTAGGATAGCGCCCTATGGGCAACGGTGTCACCCAGATCAGACGGTCCGTGATGACGTTGGCACTTCCCGTCACGCTGACCACGCTGCTTCAACGAGCCGAAGGCATTGTCGCCGTCTTCTTGGTCGGGGGGCTGGGTGCCACATCAATCGCTGCGGTCGGTCTGGGTCAACTGCTGGCCTTCGTGGCCACGACTCTGGTCTCTGGGATTTCAGTCGGGACGAATGTGATCGTTGCCCAGTTATGGGGAGCGCGGCGGCGACAAGACGCCGGAGAAGCGGCTCGTCACTTCTTATGGCTTTCGATCGGCGTCTCGATCCTGTTGGCTGGCCTTGGGATCGCCGGCAATCTGATCGTCATGCAGCAACTCGGTGCGGAATCCGCCGTCATTGAGCTCGCCCTCCCCTATTCGACGCTCATCTTCCTCGTAATTCCCTGTACGATCCTCATCCAGGTCTTGTCGTCCATCCTCCAAGGCACAGGCGACACGAAGACACCGATGTACGGTCTGATTGGTGTCAACCTCCTCCATGTATTTCTGGCCTACCCCCTCATCTACGGACAGTGGGGAGCTCCTGCATTGGGGCTCAAAGGCGCGGCGATCGCCGTCGGCCTCGCGGAAGCGACAGGCATGCTCTATCTTCTACTGCGTTGTCGCCCCATCTTGAGGCAGTCGTCCACACTGCGCCTCGACCTGATTCGATCGATCTGGGATGTGGGAGCGTCGGTCTCCGGTGAACGCATCGTGCAACAGGCCGGTATCTTCATCTACACCAAACTCGTCCTCCTCTACGGCACCGTGGCCTATGCGGCGCATCAAGTCGGATTGTCGATTGAATCTTTTTCGTTCCTGCCCGGCTATGGACTTGCCATTGCAGCAGCTACCATGGTGGGCCAAAGCATCGGAGCCGGCAAGTATACGAGGGCGAAACTCGAAAACTGGGAAGCCAATCGGCTGGCCATTGTGATCATGGCCGGAATGGGTGTCCTTTTTTTCTTCTTCCCCTACACGCTGCTTCGTACATTTACAACCGATGAAGCGGTGATCGAGCTTGGAACGACGTTTTTAAAGATTGTTGCCTTACTGCAAGTGCCGCTGGCCCTCACCATGGTGTTAGCCGGATCGCTACGGGGTGCAGGCGACACCCGCTTCATCATGGGTGCCACGATGATCGGTATGTGGGGTGTCCGCGTGCCCTTGGCACTGGTCGCGGCCCTTTGGCTACGCCAGTCTGTCTCATTTATCTGGGCAGCAATGATCGCGGACTGGACTGTACGGATGGGGCTCTTACTCTGGCGCTACCAATCTGAACGCTGGCGGAAGATTCAGGTGATTCGATGAGGAGCACGTCGAGATCAAGCAATGTTCTGTCATGCCGTTTCCTCTAACCCATCTTCCACCAAAAACTCGATTCCTCCAGTGACGACGTCGTACATGGCGCCGACAATCGCGAGGCGCCGCTCTTGAACGAGGCCGTCGAGCGTCCGGCTTTGTCTCCGGATCTCTTTCACAACTCGCAAGACATTGTTTCTGGCCACCGCATCTACGATTGCGAGCGCTTCAGTCGAAGATGGTTCACTGGAGGTCTGAGAGGTCATTCCATCAGCCGACCGCTGGATCTCGTTTACGATCGCATCGAGGTGCTGACATCCCGTTGCTTCAGCAGCCGTCAGGTGTGAGCCGAGGAGCTTGACCGCGGCGGAAACCGCACCACATCGGGTGTGCCCGATCACCAACATGAGTTTGGCCCCAGCCACGGCGCAACCGTATTCGGCACTGGCCAGCACCTTTCGACTGGTGATGTTCCCGGCAATCCGGATACTGAAGATATCTCCCATACCCAGGTCAAAGATCAATTCAACGGGCGTGCGGGAATCGATGCAGCTGAGCGCAACCGCCAACGGATGTTGTCCCTCCGCCGTGGCGCGGACCTGGCGGGTGAAGTCTCGCGTCAGGCGCCGCCCGGTGCGGGCTCGTTCGTGGCCGTCCTTCAGGATGTGCAAGACCTGCTGCGGTGTGAGTGCGGCTTGGAGTGCCCGGGTCGAATAATCCACATATTGAATCTGATCGTTGAACTTGTACTCGTCTAGAAATCCGATGAGGCTCACATCAATCCCGCGAGCCGGTCCTGCTTGCTCCTTGAAATCGCGAATCAGGTCGAGCACGTCCGGATCGATGTAGTCCGTATTCTGGGCATCAAGCAACACGCGTCCATGGCGTGGCACTTCAGCCAGCACCTGAGACAACGCCGCGCGATTGAGAAAGCTCTCCTGGTTGGCCAGCTCGATATGGACGACGTCTCCGCCGAGATGCTTTTCCACGAAACGGCGCACCGGGCGGCGCATATTGCTGTTGAGAATAAACCCAATGGCCACAACGAGCCCAATCACGATGCCGATCAACAGGTCGGTGAAGACGATGGCCGTGAGGGTGGCCACGAACGGAATGAATTGATAACGGCCTTCAGCCCACATCTGCTTGATCAGGGCAGGACTGGCCAGTTTGATACCGGTCATCAGCAAGATCGCGGCGAGGCACGATAACGGGATCGTGTTCAGCCAGGTGGGAATGAGCGACACACTGACCAAGAGGAGGGCACCATGGAGGAGCGTGGCCAGTTTCGTTTGTCCACCAGCATTGACGTTCACCGAACTCCGAATGATGACCGAGGTGATCGGGAGTCCCCCGACCAATCCGCACGCGACATTCCCAATACCTTGCGCCAACAATTCTTGACTTGGGGGCGAAATCCGCTGCTGCCGATCAATTCGATCAACGGCCTTGAGATTCAGCAAGGTTTCAAGCGACGCCACGATCGCCAGGGTCAGCCCGGCCGTATAGATTGCGGGGTTCATCCATTGGGAGAAGTCTGGTCGTGGAAGAAGCCCCACGAGTTCCGTCACGTCACTGGCCACCGGCACTTGAACAAGATGGCTCGGCTGGATGAGCCAGGGATCGCCGAGCTGCTCGAACCACAGGACCGCTCCAATCCCAAGCAGCACGACCGCGACCGGAGCGGGAAAAAGAGACGTTTTGAGCGGCGTCCACTTGTCCCAGAGGACAAGCAGGACGAGAGACGCGAGACCAATCATAGAGGCCCCGAGCTGAAAGTCCCCGAACATACTGATGAGCTCAGAAAACGTGGTTTGGAGATCCGGCTGAAAGAAGGACATGTCGCCTTCTGGATCCGGATCATGTCCGACCAGATGGGGAATTTGTTTGAGGATGATGATCACACCGATGGCGGCCAACAACCCCTTGATCACGCTGGAGGGAAAGAATTCGGAAATGAACCCTCCTTTGGCCAGACCGAGACCGATTTGGATCAATCCGGCACAAAGCAGCGCCATGAGAAAGGTTGAAAAGGATCCCAGCGAAAGGATTTGGGCAGCCACGACCGCCGACAAGCCGGCGGCCGGGCCGCTCACGCTGGTATGAGATCCGCTGAGGAGTCCCACCACAATGCCGCCGATGATTCCAGCCAACAACCCGGACACCAACGGCGCGCCGGAAGCCAGGGCAATCCCCAGGCAGAGGGGCAACGCTACAAAGAACACAACAAGGCCCGACTTCACATCGGCAATGAGAGTCCTAGCAGATATCCCGTTCGTCGTACGCATCAGATAGCCTCTTCATAGAACCGTCCGTATCGATCAGAACCTCGTCGTTAGCAAGCGTTTCTGTTTCGGAAACTGCACTAGTCCCATCTCTACTGATGTGACTCCCAAGATTGGCTTCAACTGTGACCAGCGTGTGATGGACTATGTACCGGTTTGAACGAATGTTCCCGGGACTTGTCCTGGCTGTCCCCAGTAGATTGTCCGATGATGAACCGTTCCATCAACCGTGTCACCCATCGCTCTTGCATCATGCGCCCTCCTCCTCGACGATTCGCTTCGTTCCCATGGATTATTTTCACAGCGCTTACGGAGCCTGTGGTCCCTCTCCCAGCACGCGGTTGATCGTCAAGCCCTGCACCAGGATCGAGAAGACGACGACGGCATACGTGATCGTTACCAGGGCGTCGCGCGACGAACCTGGCGGTAAGGAGAGGGCTAATGCGACGGAAATGCCGCCGCGCAGGCCGCCCCAGGTTAAAATCCTGATCGTCTTCTCGTTGAACTCGCGCACAAAACTAAACCCTTTGACTTGGAGCACCACGGTAATCCAACGTGCCGCCAGCACCAAGGGAATGGCCACGAGTCCGGCGATCAGATAGGGTTGTTGGAAACTCAGTACAAGCACTTCCAATCCGATCAGCACGAACAAAACTGCATTCAACAACTCGTCCAACAATTCCCAGAAGTTATCGAGATGCTCCCGTGTCGTTTCCGACATGGCCCATTGCCGCCCATAGTTTCCGATGAGCAGTCCCGCCACCACCACGGCGATGGGGCCGGAGGTGTGCAACAGATCCGCCAGCCCGAAGCTACCCATGACCAGCGCCAGTGTAATGAGAATCTCGACTTGGTAATTATCTACCGAGCGGAGCATCCGATACGCGATATAACCTAAGGCCAGTCCGAGCGCAGCTCCACCGAGCGCTTCCTCCGCGAAGAGCACCAGCACGTCGGTCACGTGCACCGTCTCTTTCGGAACGAGATTCAACACGACCAGAAATATCACGACGCCCACACCGTCGTTGAAGAGAGATTCCCCGACGATTTTCATTTCCAGTGCCTTGGGCAAGCGGGCTTGCCTGAGGACTCCCATGACGGCGATCGGATCGGTTGGCGAAATCAACGCCCCGAACAGCAGGCAATAGAGAAAAGGCAACGGTAGACCGACCAAAGCAAACACTACATAGCTAAGTCCCCCGATCAGCAGGCTCGACAGGATCGTCCCGATGACCGCCAGAGTGCCGATCACCCATTTGAGATCCAGCAGCTCGTCCAGTTTGACATGCAACGCGCCGGCAAACAGCAAGAACCCCAGCATGCCATGCATCAGCGCTTCGTTGAAATCGATGGCGCCGATGAACCGTTGTGCCTCAGCCTCCACGCCGAATCCCAACTTGCCGAGCACCAGCAGAATGAGCGAGAACACCAGCGCCACCGCCATCAGCCCGATCGTCATCGGTAATTTCAGCAGCCGGTGGTTCACATAACTGAACAGGGCCGCCAAGCAAATGAGGATCGTGAGCGTGTGAATCAGTGTCACGAGCAGTCTTCCTTTTCGTTTTCAGGCTTCCGCATGGTCATCTTGTCTCATCTCGACGGAAACGTCTGCTTTCGGTCTCCGACCGGACATTCTGGTCTGTCGCAGTGATGTCGTAAACGACTGGGTGCCCAGCGTCTTCGCAGAACCACGAGAGGGCAAGAGCGAACTTGGGGTTTTCTTGAATGCTGACGTGCTCAGTTCCGCTTCTGGGATCTCTTCGGCTTGAACTTTTCTTCTTCCACATCGATGACCGCTCCAGTTTCGGCGTCGATATGGACTTCCATGACTATTTTCCCAGCCGTGACGACTTCTACTTCCCAGATCAATCGGTCATGCTTCTGTTCAAGCTCGGCTTCAATGACTGTACCTGACACTTTCTCCCGCGCCGTTGTGACCGCCTCATCGATCAAAACTTTTGCTGCGGCTGCCTTCTCAACTTTATTTGGCTCTCCAAATGCCGAGCCAGCCTCCATCATGAAGCCGGCTGTCAATACGAGCGCGGCCAGCGTGAACCTTGTACCAACTTCCTTGCACACGACTTCCTCCATGACGTGACTGTGAAGTTCAAGATGATGCAACTATCACTCTCATTAGAGCCGTCCTCGCAACGTTTGCCTGGTCCTCTCGATGTAGCCTCGGCGTGTCGTATCAATCTCACTCTGTCTCGTCCTCACGATGCAGCCACACCCGGAATCGGCCCAATGTACACTGAGCCGAGCAGTGGCGCTCGAAAAAATACAAAGTTGGCAACTTCTATTTCGAAGTGCTTCGTTCGAAGCAGCATGGAACCTCCACGACCTCACAGCAACCTTCACGCCCCACACACTATGTGATGTGTGTAACAGGCACCCGTGAACGTCTCAGAGCAACACGTGCACATTAGCTCGATGGGATGCAAACGAAGGCTACCCTTGAGGAGGGTGAAAGACTGCGCTTAACACAATCGGAAGAGGAGCTGCTGGTTGGAAATTCACCGAGAAACTGGAATGGCCTGGCTGTCCTGGTTTCGGAATGATGGGAGGAATTGAAAAGTCTTCAGAGAGCGATTCCACCGGCGTATCCGAGATAAGAAGGCCAAGCAGCGTGACTGGTGCTCCAAGCATTTGGAAGACCACGCAGAGACAGACGAAGAGGATCAAAATGACCGCACCTGTTCCCGCAGGCAGGAAACGAATCGTTCTTTCAACAATGCGACTCATCGAAGGCAATATACTCTGACTTAGACTTGATGAGCAACCGAATAGGAATCGTTCCTGTCTCAACAACATCCATCAAAGAGGGGGCCTTGGCCAGAATGCTAAACCGTTACAATCCTATCCCTCTGTCGTAAATTGTAATCTATCACTTCACCATAGCGATTTCTGGTGGAAGGTTGTATGGTGGAAGGTTGTATAAGGGGTTCGAGGGAACTATGGATATCTCTAGGCAGTCGCGACGGCGATACATCACCGTTGGCGGCTCAAGTCCAAGAGCGTAGAATGCATTGCTCCTCCTACCATGTCATCTTTTTCCGTCCTCGTGACCTACTGGTCTGTGTCTACCGCCACGGTGCTGATCCGCCCAAGAACCGCTGACGTTCCAACTCCGATTGCAGTGGTCATCCCAGATTCTAACAAAACTCGATATGGATTTTGGCAAATAGTGCATCGTCTTTCTATCGTGAGGGAATCATCACCATGTTGAACCACGGCATTATAAGCTTCGCTCTATTCATATTCACGTTCACCGGTTGTGCGACATCTTCCCATGTAGACCCACCGCCACGTATTCATCACATCCAGATCGGCAACCAGAACTCGATTACTCCCGCTGAATTGTATGCCGTTGTCGGAGAAGAAATTCGGTGGCATAACGCGCTCTCCGTTCCGATTCACCTGGGATTTCTCGGGGTGCAGCCGATAGCGGAAACCGGTTGCGACAAAGGATTCACGACATGGTTCGGTTCGATGAAGGATATGACAACCATTCCACCTGGCGACTATGTCAGCCTCTGTTTTCTCCGAGCTCGAACGGTCCGGTACAATGTCTGGATGGATCTGGCGGACCCGATCCATTCAATGAGCCCGACGGCGGTCATCCATCTCGATGAGACAGCATCATGAGCGATGATAATTTTCGATAACAACGGGTCCTGGGGAAGGAGGCGGTGATGAGAAGAGCTGCGTGGAACGGTCTGACGGTCGAGGCGCCGCCAGGACGGCTCTATGCCAACCAAATGGTCGAGAACGCCTACGTGCGATACTCGATCACGGAGGATGTGCAGAGTCAAATCGTACCGACCTTGGAAAAACAGCATGTCACTGGTGGCGAGTGATCTTGGCTGACCGGATAAACCTGTCCGAGAAGCGATTCAGCGCTGCTTCAGATACCGGAAGAATTCGGAGTCCGGGCTCATCACCAGGGTCGTGCCGTCTTTGAAGGCGCTCTTATAAGCTTCCATGGAGCGGGTGAACTCGAAAAACTTCAGGTCCTGTCGGTAGGCGTCAGCATAGATCCGAAACGCTTTGGCATCGCCGCCGCCTCGAAGTTCTTCCGACTCCTTATAGGCCTGGGCCAGGAGAATTTCTCGGTCTTTTTCGGCTTCTGATCTGATTTTTTGGGCTTCCTCCGCTCCTTCAGCGCGATATTGCTTCGCCTGTCGTTCCCGTTCCGCCTGCATCCGAGCAAAGACCGCTTTCTCATTTTGCTCAGGCAAATCAGCGCGCTTAATCCGAACGTCCTGAATCTCGATGCCGTAGACTGATGCCTTCTCGTGTGCCCGTTCGGTCACCACCTTCATGATGTCCGCTCTCGTGCTCGACACGATTTCAAGCAACTCATGGCGACCCAACTCGACGCGGAGCTCGGAATAGATAATGTCATGCAGCCGCTGGAGTGCGCCGCGCTGGCTCTGGAAGTTCTGATAGACCTTTAACGGGTCGACGATGCGCCATTTCGCAAAGTTATCCAGCAAGAGGGTCTTCTTGTCAGAGGTAATGACATCCTGCGCGTTCGAATCGTAATCCAGCAATCGTTTCTCGAAGTACGTCACCTCCTGGACGAACGGCACTTTGACATATAACCCTGGTTCGGTGATATTTCGAACGGGTTTGCCGAGTTGCACGACGATGGCCGTCTGGATCACGTCTACGACGAAAAGAGGAGACGCTCCCAGCACGAACAATCCAACGGTCACGGCGAGGAGCGCGATAACGATCCCTTGTTTCGTCATGGACGGCCACCTCTCGGCTTTTGAATGGAGGTGGGCTCCGGTCTGGATTCATCAGCCTCCAGTTGCTGGGTCGATTTGCCAAGGGATGAGGATTTAGACTTGGAGAGGCGGTCCAGCGGGAGATACGGCAACACCCGTTCGCCGCCTTTCCCGTCGATGATGACTTTCTCCATGTTCGGCAGGATTTCCTCCATGGTTTCGATATAAATCCGCTTACTGATCACGTCTTTCGCTTGGTTATACTCTTTGAGGGTAGCCAGGAAGCGGTTCGCCTCGCCCTGGGCACGATTGAGCCGAGCCTGCGCGAAGCCTCTGGCCCGGTTCACCAGCTCGGCGGCTTCACCCTTGGCTCTCGGAATGATGTCGTTCCGGTAGCTTTGGGATTGGTTGATGAGCTTCTCTCTATCTTCCTTGGCATTGGTGACGTCTTTGAACGCGGCGGCGACCGCTTCCGGAGGATCAACGTCTTGGAGTTGCACTGCGGCAATTTGTACGCCAGCATGGTACTGATCGAGAATCGTCTGCAGCAACGTCAAGGTGTCCTGCTGAATCACCGCTTTCCCGGTAGTCAACGCTTCGTCGATCTTGCTCTTACCGACGACCTCACGCATGGAAGCTTCAGCGGCCTTGCCGATGGTTTCATGGATATCCGCCACGTTGAACAAATACTCGCGGGCTTCTTTGATCTTGTATTGGACGATGAACTCGATCGCAAGAATGTTCATATCACCGGTCAGCATCAAGGCCTCTTGGGGCACCATCTGTTGGCGGCCTTGCTGGTTGGTACGGAACCCGACTTCTACGCGATAGAGCTTGGCAACCTTGGGCTGAAGGACGGTTTCGACCAGAGGAATCTTGAAGTGAGGCCCTGGTTCGGCGGCGCGCACAGGGACGCCGAACCGTTTGACGACCCCTTCCTCATCCGGAGCGACGATGTAGACACTTTGCCAGATGAAGAGGATCAGCAGCGCCGTGATGACCACATTGAGGAGTCCCCCAGCCGGTAGGCGGTTCTTCCACCCGCCAAATTCCTCCGCAGAGAACAGCGCTCTCATCTTCGACCTGGCTTGCTTGAGGGCTTCCTCCAGCGGGTCGCCCTTCCTGCTCCATGGATCGTTTGGATCCCAGACCATGATTGTTCCCCTAATTATGAAAGACTCGGCAAACTCTCGAACTTGACGACTTGATGATTCATTCGGCCACCTTGGTGCGCTGTGAGTGTACTCTACCTATGTTCTAATACAGATGCGCAATAGACACTTTGGCTATGGTGGCCATCTCCACCGTATTTAGTTCCCCAAGGGCTAAGCAAGTCACTGTTGCTGCTGTTCCCGTCAAAGTCAGCGTGGCCAGAAAATATCTCCTTAGGATGTCCATACCGCCTGCGGTACTCCCTCTTGGTGATATGAAGTTCTGATTCAGACATCCCCATCGAACCGCTCATGAACGGACCCTGCGTCCGTGGTCTCCACACTGGCGGGCCAGAACCATCCTCCTCTCCTCAGAGGACTACCCTAGCATTCCGTTGAGTAGTACTGAAATACAGAAGACGGCCTGGTATCAACATCCCGCCATTCTTTGTGAATCCCTCGTCAGGACTCTTCACCTCGATCCACACGTCGTAACATCGGCGGTGCCACATTCGACAGATTGTCGCCCGAGGAGTCCAACCTGCCTTGAATTCCACAACGACATGACCCGAATCAGGGTTCGCCGGAAGTCCACACGCTGGGCAGATCTCATCGGGGAGGCTCTGTGATGGCTTTGCGTGCCCATTGTTATTCATCTGCTCCTCTTGTCGACTGAATGGGGACCCCATGGGCTTCTGCTCATGGTACGTTCATAACGTCCGACGTCCAGCCTGCAAGACAGCAGTTTAGGTTCATCCCATGGGGCCAGTCTGGTCACTCTCGCTGGTTTCCCTAGCCGGACTCATCGGCTCCTCACCATCCATTCCCTGCTCAGTCAGGTCAAAGAGCAAACCAATAGGAACCAAACTTGAATTCGGTGCTAGGAGTGATGGAATCACCTGGTGCTTTAGAATAGAGATCACTTGCCGAATGAGCTGCACAGCCAAAATCTCATTCGTTTCGAGGGCATGTGCCGATCTCCGCAGCAAAATGGACGCGTGCTTGAGAGATTGGCTCGGCGTTTCGACCGATTCAGCCCGCTTTTCTTTCTTGATGTTGATCGGAACAGCCTGACTTCGCTGATGGAGCCCACAACCGTACTGTTCCCTCACAGCTGCAGCTGACTCCATCGAGCACGGGCCAACCTCCTGAGCTAGCCCACCAACGTCCTGAAAAAAGAACCACAGATTCGCGACCAATAGCCCAAGGATCAGGACCCGCTTGTTCCTAGAGCAGTGCATTAGAGAGGTCATTGAAGTCTTCCTTTCGAGATATGTTCATGTCATCACGACATCGGCTGATCACCTATGGCTGTTGATGTGCTCATATCCTGCCCTGTAATCATCACCGCTTTAGCGGCAAGAAGGATTCGGCTTCTTTGCATTGATCTGGGCTTACCAGATAGGAAGTGTTCCTCTTGTCCGAGGGCGATAGCTGCGGATCTAATTGTTTTTGATCGCTCTCAAACTTCAGCTCTACACTGCAGCCCGCAGGTAAAGTGCGCTCGACGAGTTTCTCTATTCTGAAATTGAGCAGTGCCTCCTCGACTGGTTTTCGTTCAGCCTGGTTTACGATGCTCTCATCCACGATGGGCGCTTGCGTTGCAAACGTCCATGCGACGTCAAAGAACATGGTCGATATCATCACGACTAGAAAGCCTCTCGCAAATCCCTCTTTCCTCTTCATTTCTTTCGCCTTTCTCTGAAAGTGAGACTGATCCCTGTTCACGTCTCTGGCAACAGAACACCCTCATTCCTGGTCAGACGTTCGTTCTGACGCTCCGGGTCGGCCGCTAAAATCGGAATTGGCATTGCCAGCTACCCAGAGGTGGTCCTTGAGAAGCCTGCTTCTTGGTGCTATGGCGCGGAGACGATCAGGTTATGCGGAAGGAGGATGAAACACAGTAGTGGCCAAAATCGGCAGATGATGCACTGGACGAAACTCTGTGACTACACGGAAAAAGTGAGGCCTCTCTGGCCCGGTTAATGACGAGAGAGCAGAGAGATCTTCTGAGACAGGCTCGGACTTTGTGAGCACATCGGAATTCACCAGGTCCATGAGTGTGGCCGGCATTCCAAGCATCTGCGTTACGACACAGATACACAGCAACATGACCACGCATGCCAACCCACCTGCGCAGGATAAAGTGTGCGATACAATTCGATCCCTGCGATTCATAGTGTTTCTATAGCACATCATCCAAGCGCTGTCATCTGCTGGAGTAACAGTAAGGGAGAACGGTTGTTGCGAGATGCTCAGCGGAAACATAATTCATGTCATTCGCCGATCCGACCAGGCATAGGTCGCGCCGAAACAGAGCCCCGCTACGACCGCCTGGACAAATGCATCCTCCACATGAAGCGCGATTGCCCACCACACGATGGCAGCAAGGAGACCGGCCACCGCCCCAAGAAGCACTTTGCCGCCTGCAAGCTTCAACCAATCAGTGAACAGCACCCATGCGCTCATATATACGACCCCGGCGGCAACCGACGCCCAGAGGTACATGAGATCGCGATCGAAGAACCAGACCTGGATTCCCCCTGCAAGGATGCCGAGGATCAGACCGGTTATGATTCGCTTTATCATGATGGAATAGTGAAATGAGGTGTCAGCCAATTCATCCTCCATGTGCAACTAGTTTTGCTTCCCTCTTAAATAAAGTGGCATGCAGTCTTGCATAACCGATTAATATAGCCACACCTGCCCGCCGGATCGTAACGCGACACCTGTCTGGGGCGTGACCTGCTCCATGCCAAACATCCAGCGGCGCTCGGGACGCATGAAGTACAATTTCACACTCTCGATAGTTGATCCACTACCCGACTTCCCCTCAGGCTGAGCTCCGAGAATCTGCTGCCAGGCCGAACGCCATTGGGAAGGGCGCATGTGGATGGGATCGAACCCATACCACGCGGGATCAAGCCGGAAGAACCTAGTCCCATACGATGCAGACAGCTGAACCAGCCCTTCGTTCACACGCCCGGCTCTTTCGATGACCTCAGTGAGGGAAAGGCGGCAAGATGGCGATAGTACGGACCGAAATGCCAAAAACTTACTATTCGATAGGCGCCGGATGCTGGAAAGCGGCAAGTCAGTGAGTACGATGTCGTTTGTGACCGTCCTCAGACGGACGAGTGTCTCCTCGACCCATCCCAACGTTCGCTCGACGGAAAAGCCATACAGGATATCATTGCCGACATCTGTCACAAGCCCCCTGGTGGCCATCGGAGGACGAGACGCCAATTCAGTCCACAAGCTTGATTTGAGGATACTGGGTAATGTCCGAAACATAAAGTTGCTCGGAGCTCCATATGATCGCCCATGCCCAAGCGCCGCCAGTACTTCGACGTCCGGTCCCCACACCGATCGAGACGTCGAGACGATGGTCTGGAAACCACGTGTCAGGTTGCTGGCGCCAAGCGCAACGACGCGACCGACCTCAGGAGGCATACCCAGCCATCAGAGTGTGTGTGATCGTGGGCTGAAGGCAAGCTCTCTAGTCAATATGAACCTGGCCCTGCCCGGTGGCTTCCAACCTGACGACAACAGGCACTCCATCGTGGAGACAGCGATATGGCGTGATCATTGGATCGTTGGTTGTTAGACCAGCACAGCGTGATTCGATGTCTTTCGTGTCTCCAGGCTGAAACCTGAATCGCACCGTGACGATCCCTCCACTGACTCGATGTGTTTCAAAGATGTCATAGGAGGACTTGGGAATGACGTGTGAGACCCAGCCGTGGCTCATGCTCTCAGACTCTATCAATGCCTGATAGGTCTCGTAGTGAGACTCAAACGTCCCGATGCTATCAACGAGCCAGACCGCGCCGACAAGAACCGCCCCCACTATCAACAGGCTTGCCCAGATCTTCTTCATATATCAACGGGTATTGTCCTCGGAACGGTCACGAGACCGGCGGACAGGTGGTTTGCCTCGTATCGCGACCGAGCCCCTTGGTCACTTCAATCCGCGCGACACCTTTTACATTGGCGCAGAGATCCCCGAGTCCCGGTGTGACCAGTCGGAACGGACCACCTTTCGCATCAGGCAACGGTGCTCCATCAAGCTCGTACACGAGAACTCCATGGTCTCTGGCTTGCTGGAGCGTGAGACAGGCTGAGTACTTCCCGTCTGCTGCATGAAATGCGATGTGATCCGCCTCGATCGCCAAAGCCGGAACATCGAGCAGCCCCTTCAACCGAATTCCCCGTCCTTTCATGCCCGGCATCACGGTGGCAATATCGAGCTGCTGTTCTACAGGCAATGCCGCGATGGCGGCACGGTCAAATGAGATCGGTTGAACGACGGCGCCTTCGATTCGGACCCGCCCTGAGCCGGTCTGTTCTTTCTCGGTGATCGTCTTGATCATCGCCGTCAGGGCTTCGTTGACAGGAGTGGGAATGCCTAACTTGCGACCCTGCTCCACAATGAACCCGTTTAAAGAGTCGATCTCCGTCCGCCGCCCTGCCTTCCAATCGTCGTACATAGACGTATGGATGTCGCGGATCTCTTGGGAGGCCTTGACCACTCGTTCCGGCATATCGAGCGGCAACGGCACCTTCAGCGCCGCCGAGATTGCCGCGCATTCTCCGACAATCTGCCGAATGACACCCGTCATCTCTGGGTGATCCAACGCTTTTGCCACACGATCATCAATGAGCACCGTGATCGGATTGAAGACACAGTTCCAACACATCTTCTCCCATTTACTGCGGCGAAGGTCTTTAGAGAGGTGGCAAGGAATGCCTGCTGAGGCAAACAGGTCACGGATGGCGAGAAGTCGTTCGCTCTCATAGCCCATCAGTTCACCGATGGCGACAGTCCCCTTCTTATAATGGTCGATCACGCCCGGCTCGGCGATTTTGGAATAGATGTACGCGACTCCGCCCACGACGCAATCCCGCTGGATTCGTGCGATGAGCCGGTCTTCGGTATCGATCCCGTTCTGCAACGTCAGCAGCACTGTCTTATCCGTGAGTACGGGTTCGATCTGGTCCATCACCTCATCGAGGTCGTAGGCTTTCACTCCCAGAACAATGAGGTCTGGCTTCGGCAGCTCTCGAGCATCGGATGCAACTGGTGGCCGAACGGTGAACGAACCACCGGCACTACGAATGGTCAGCCCATTCTGCTTGACTGCTTCAAGTGTCCTTGGTCTGAGAAGAAAGGAGACATTGGGGTTGTTTTTCGCCAGATGTGCCCCGAAGAACCCGCCGACCGACCCTGCACCCACGAATAAGATCTGTTTCATCGCTCATCCTCATTCAATTGCTTGCGAAGCGGCTGTACTATAGCATGCACCTCCACAGAGACACAGCAGCGTACTCGCTCACTAATGTCTATGGCTCGTGGATCCAATCTCGGACTCTTGAAAGAAAAGCTGGCTGCTGCTGAGGCTATCACCGTCCTCACCGGTGCCGGGATCTCAGCCGACAGCGGTGTACCGACCTTTCGCGGTGCGGACGGTTTGTGGAAGAACTTTCGCGCCGAGGACCTGGCGACACCCGAAGCCTTCGAGCGGGATCCTCGCCTCGTGTGGGAATGGTACAACTGGCGGCGCGAGCTGATCGCCACGAAACAGCCGAATGATGCGCACAAGGCACTAGCCGAACTGGAGCGCCGCTGTCCGGACTTTTGGCTGATGACGCAAAATGTGGACGGGCTGCATCGAGACGCCGGTTCACGGAAACTCTCGGAGATTCATGGCAATATCTGGAAGGTTCGCTGTACCGGCTGTGGCGTGGTGGAAAACAACCGCGATGTGCCGATTGCCATTCTTCCGTCCTGTTCCCGGTGTGGATCGCTGCTCAGACCCCATATCGTTTGGTTCGGAGAATCCTTGTCTCCTGACGATCTCGACGACTGCTCCAGGGCGCTTAAGCACTGCGACGTCTTGCTTGTCATCGGCACATCCGGCGTTGTCTATCCGGCTGCAGGGTTTGCATCCGTTGCCAAAGAAGTTGGCGCATTCGTCGCCGAAATCAACCTCGACCCCACCCCCCAGTCAGCACTGGTCGACCTCTCCTTGCATGGCCGTGCGAAAGATCTTGTGCCCTTACTCCTCGAACCGCTCTAGAAGCGGGAATAACTCCTCCAAACTTTTGACAATTTGAACGCCTGTTGCCTGCTGTCTTCCGTCACGGTCCAACAGAGCAGTATGAAGCCCGGCTTTCTTCGCGCCTTCCACGTCCTCTCGCAGACTATCACCGATATGCAGGGCCTCCTCCGGATCGATGGCATGCTTCTCCAGCGCAAGATGAAAGATCTGGGAAGCCGGTTTTGCGGCTTGGGCCAAACTCGAGATCGTGACTGTGTCAAATGCCTCGGCGATCCCGAGTCCACGCAGCACGGTAAACAGACGAGAATCGAAATTCGAGATGATACCGATCTCCAGATTCCGTTCTTTGAGCCGAGTCAATGTGGAAACCGTTTCAGGAAACAGGCGCCATGATCGATGGTCCTCAAATACACGAAACACATGATCGAAGAACTCGTCGAATCGCTCGAACATGCCCACGCGATAAAAGACGTGATGCACGATATCGAACCACCACAGCCGTTCACTCTGTTTGATTCGTGTTGGGTCGGTTACGGCAAAGATCGGCGGCGGCGCTTCGCCGAAGGCTCGGCTGAACGCGTGTTTAATCGCGACTAGCGAGTCCGGTTTCTGGGGAAAGCCGAATTCAACCGCATGGTGAAGATAGATCTCAGCGACCGACCCGTGCACGTGAAAGAGGGTATCGGCTGCATCGAAAAACACAACTCGTATTGATGAACTCATAATGGGTTTACCGTGATCGCACTCGGTCGCCTGGCCATGTGCCGAAATGCTTCGTGAATCCAATCACCTATCGATGGTTTTCTTGACAAAGCATACCCCCCTTGCTAGCTTCGAAGAAACTAAAAAGTGGGGAGCGTTGTTCATGGCTTTGCCGATCTTTGTGGTGGACAGCAGCCCAGCAGTGAGACGGATGGTGGAACAGATCTCGACCCCGGAAGGGTTTGAGGTTGTTGGGTTTCAAGATGGACCGACTGCACTTGAGGCCGCTCGGCGAAACTCGCCCTCGCTGATCATTGCGGACTATCATCTCGACAATATGACCTTCTCAGGGTTTTGCAAAGAGATCAACAAGCTGGACAATCTGACGGAAACCTATCTCATTTCGCTGGTGAATCCGGCTGATCGCCCGGACGAAAATCTCCTTCGTACGTTGGGTGTCAAGGCCTTCCTGAAGAAACCGTTTCAATCTGAGGATTTGCTTGATGTGCTGAAGTCTTTGCAACAGAAAACGGCTGCTACCTCGAACGTCAAAGGTATGAAACGGCGCGTCTGGCCGCCAACGTCGACTTCAACCGACTCTGATGATGAGGCGATCGACCATCTGTCAGGTGGCGATAGCCAGGAGGAGCCTATGAACCAGCCTGGCAGTCCGTCCACTGCATCACCGGCATCATCAGTCACCTCTACGGCTCCCGAAGATGCCATGAAGGGCCTTTTCGACCAACTCTTGCAATCGATGACGAAACGAAGCGAGCTGAGCCTTGCCGAGCTGCTCCCTCGCGTGATTGAGGAGAAACTGGGAACCCATGTCCGACCAATAGTTCAAAAAGAGTTGAACGCACAGCTAGGGAACATCCTCTCTCAGGAATATCTCACCACGATCATTCACCCGCTGGTCTCTCAGGCATTGCCCGCACTCATCAAAAAGGAGCTCGAGGCCAGCGAGCCCATTGTCCGACAAACCGCGTCCGATGTGGCCAGAGCTTCTCTCGGAGAGAGCGTCGATCGGCTGGTCAAGGATCAGGTCGAATCCGGAGTCCAGCAATACTTACCCGCAGCCGTGCGGGAACAGGTGGGAACAGTCGATCAGCTGGTCAAAGATGAGATTCAACGTGCTGTGCAGAAGCAGGCCCCGCTCCTGGCAGACGACATGGTGAAAGCCGCTGTTGGACAAACCGTCGAACAGGCCGTTCAGAGAATCGTGCCTGATATTGCCGAGCAGCACATCAAGGCTGAACTTAAACGTCTGATCGAGACTGAAGAAGCGTCACACCCCTCTAAGATTTAGCCTTCTTGCTTCGCTTCGCTCGTCCCGTCTTGACCAGGGCCTTCACCCGCTTGACATTCTTCTGATGTTTCTTTCGTGTCTTCCGATCCTTCTCACGACCTCGTGCCATGATCCTCCTACTGGAAAGTGTGTGATGCGCGCTTTATGAGCGAATTGTATAGCACATGCCTCGCTAGGTCACAAGCTGAGAGCACATCCATTTTCTGCATCGTATAGACATGCTAAGATGCGCATCTTGTTTTTAGAGGACCTTACAGCAATGACCACACGTCAACTCGATAAAACGTATGATCCAAAAGCCGTTGAAGACCGTTGGTCCCGTGAGTGGATCAACCGAGGATATTTCCGTGCCGACGAGAAGAACCATCCCGGTCAACCCTACTGCATCGTCATTCCTCCCCCGAATGTCACCGGCTCGCTCCATGTCGGCCATGCGCTCAACCATTCACTCCAAGACATTCTGATCCGGTGGCGGCGTATGCAGGGGCGTAACACGCTCTGGCTCCCCGGAACCGACCATGCCGGCATCGCCACGCAAAACGTGGTGGAAAAACAGCTGATGGCCGAAGGCCTGTCACGGGAGTCGCTGGGGCGGGAGCGTTTCGTCGAACGGGTTTGGCAATGGAAGGCGACGTCGGGCAACACGATTGTCAATCAACAGAAGCAGCTCGGTGAATCCTGCGACTGGGACCGCTTGCGATTTACCATGGACGAAGGCTTGTCCAAAGCCGTCATCGAGGTCTTCGTGCGTCTGCATGAAGATGGGTTGATCTACCGTGGCGAGCGGCTCATCAATTGGTGCCCACGCTGTCTGACGGCCCTCTCTGACATCGAAGTGGAACATGAGGAGGTGAAAGGTAAACTCTATCACCTCCGCTATCCGTTGGCGGACGATCCGAACACCGGTTTGATCGTGGCCACGACGCGACCTGAAACGATGCTGGGCGACACGGCCGTTGCCGTGCATCCGGATGATCCTCGCTATCGCCATCTGATCGGCAAAAATGTCCGTCTGCCGCTGACGACGCGTGAGATTCCGATCGTAGGAGACCGGATCCTGGTCGATCTGGAATTCGGAACCGGTGCTGTCAAGATCACGCCGGCGCACGATTTCAACGACTACGAAGCGGGAGAGCGGCATGGACTCTCTCGTCTTGCCGTGCTTGATCATGCCGCATTGCTTGATGCTGATGGGATGCAACAGGCAGGAGTCGAATCATCGGTCGTTGAGATGCTCCGTGGTCTTCCCGTCTCCAAAGCCCGTCCCAAGGTCGACACGCTGCTTCGCGAGCAAGGGATCCTGGAGAAAACCGAAGACCACAAGATGGCCGTCGGGAAATGCTATCGCTGCAAGACGGTTGTCGAGCCGTATCTGTCTCCCCAGTGGTTCGTCAAGATTCAGCCTCTTGCCGATCCCGCTATGAAGGCAGTTGAAGAGGGACGGATCCGGATTATCCCTGAAGGCTGGGTGAACAATTATCTCGGCTGGATGCGGGACATCAAGGATTGGTGCATCTCACGGCAAATTTGGTGGGGGCATCAAATCCCTGCATGGTACTGTCTGGCATGCAACAGTCGTCAGATCGTCACTACAGACGGTCGGATCACAATCCTACAAGGCGCCGTACCGATTATCTCCAGATTGACTCCCTCTGGATGTCCGACCTGTCATGGCCAGCAATTGCTCCGCGATCCTGACGTGCTCGACACCTGGTTTTCCTCCGCCCTCTGGCCGTTCACAACACTAGGGTGGCCGGATCAGACGCCTGAACTCAAGACCTATTACCCGACCGCCACATTGGTCACCGGCCTCGACATTCTGTTCTTCTGGGTGGCCCGCATGATCATGATGGGGCTCAAGTTCATGGGAGAGGTGCCCTTCAAAGACGTCTATATCCATGCCTTGGTCCGTGACGCAGAAGGCCAGAAGATGAGCAAATCCAAGGGCAACGTGATCGACCCGCTGCACGTCATGAATCAATTCGGCACCGACGCCCTTCGGTTCACCCTGGCCTCGATGGCCTCGCCGGGACGCGATATCAAGCTGGCAGAAGAACGGATCGAAGGCTACCGCAATTTCGCCAATAAGATTTGGAATGCCGCACGATTCGGGTTGATGTATCTCGATGGACCACGCACCACTCTTCCGCCGGCACAACGGACGTTGCCTGACCGGTGGATCCTGAGCCGTCTCGCCCACACGATCTACATCGTCACAGCGGAGTTGGAGTCCTACCGCTTCGATCGTGCAGCGACAGCCCTCTATCAGTTCATCTGGCATGAGTACTGCGACTGGTATCTGGAGTTGATTAAACCGGTCCTGCAAACGCCAGAACACCCGGATGGAGCCAGCACAAGGCACACGCTTGTGGAGACACTGGAAACGACCATGCGGCTGCTGCATCCCTTCATGCCGTTTATCACAGAAGAAATTTGGCAGACCATTCCCCATCAGGGAGACAGCATCGTTGTGCAGAACTATCCGGACTCGGACCAGGCATGGGCCGCGCCTGATGCGGAACAACTGTTCGCATTATTGGAACAGACGGTGGGACTTGTCCGAACCAGCCGAGTCCTGTTGAATTACTCGCCGGGGCAGCAGATTCCGTTTCATGTCGGGCACGACGACCTGGACAGACAGAGCCAGCTCCATCAGTTACAACGACACCTGGCCCACCTCAGTCGCGGCACTGCCGATGTGAGCCCGCCGCAAGATTGGCCGGCGGCGAGATTGTTGCGGCTGGTCACGGAAGGTCTTTCTGTGGGTATCGCTGTCGCCGATGACGTCGACCTGAAGAAAGCGATTGAGCGTCTGGCAAAGCAAATCACGGAGACCGACAAGGAATTGCAACGGGTCGATGGGAAGCTGAAGAACGCCGAGTTTGTGTCGAAAGCTCCACCGGACGTGATTGCCGAGCACCAGGAGCGGGTGCGGACCCTGTCCCGCGACCGTGCCTTGCTGGACAACAGCGAACAGCAGCTCCGCACGATGCTGGGATCCTGAGATATGGCCACCCTCCCCGCTGCAGAGATCCGCCGCGCCGTGCGTCAAGGGCTCGAAGAAGATCTGGCTCAGGGAGATGCCACGACCGCATCGATCTTTCCATCTCCGGTGCCGGCTCGTGCCGAGATCATTGCGCAACAGCTGTTGGTTGTGGCAGGCATGGCCGCAGCGGTTCAAACCTTTCTCATGGTCGATCCTTCCCTGCGGTTGTCGGTTTCCAAACGAGATGGCGACCGAGCTAAGAATGGAGAGTCGCTTCTTCAGATCGAGGGTGATGGGCGGTCCATCCTGCAGGCCGAGCGGGTTGCCTTGAACTTTCTTCAACATCTGTCCGGGATTGCCACCCTGACGCAACGGTTCTGCCACGCTGTGCGCGGCTACCCCGCGAGTATTCTGGATACCAGAAAAACGCTTCCCGGCTGGCGTGCGCTTCAGAAGTGGGCCGTATCGCTTGGCGGAGGGATCAACCACCGACACTCACTGAGTGACGGGATTCTGATCAAAGACAACCATCTGGCCCTTCTTCAACGCACTCGACGACCGGTTGAACGGGCCTGTCGATTGGCACATGCCCGTCGCTCGGGCGCGCTCCCGATTATTGTCGAGGTAGAATCCCTCTCTGAGGTCCGGCAAGCGCTCGCAGGAAAGCCTGATATTATTCTGCTGGATAACATGGCTCCGGACCTGGTCCGACGTGCCGTAGCATTGATCAAGAAGCAGGCCCTGGTGGAAGTGTCGGGCGGCATCACCCTGAAGAGCGTCCGAGCCATGGCTGCAGCCGGCGCCGATCGCATCTCCATCGGAGCGCTCACTCATTCTGCCCCGGCAGCAACAGTCAGCCTTGTCATGACGCTGAATCAGCCTTCACGACATCGGCGTTCGTAGTTGATGTCGTCCTCCGCCCCACTCAGCCTCGATCGTATTCGCAGCACCCTGGCGACCGAGTCACTTGGGCAGATCTTGTATCTGCACCACGATCTCCCCTCGACCAACATGGAGGCGGCTGTTCTGGCGCGAGCGGGTGCACCGCACGGCACCGTCGTGATTGCTGAAAGCCAGTCAAGCGGCTACGGTCGACATGGGCGCGCCTGGTTTTCTCCGCCGGGGTTGAACATCTATTGCTCCATCATTGTACGTGGGATGGGTGACAACCTATCGCTTTCACAATGGTTATCCTGGGTGCCGCTTGTTAGCGCACTTGCCGCCACCGAGGCGATTCAACAGACGGCGGCTGTGTCCCTTTCGCTGAAGTGGCCGAACGACCTGCTTCTCCATGAACGCAAAGTCGGCGGGATTCTCTGCGAGAGCAGCGTTGCCACTATCAATGATCCGGTCGTGGTGATCGGAATCGGGCTGAATGTGAATGTCCCCCCGCTATCTTTTCCCGAAGAATTGCAGCCAATTGCGGCCTCATTAGTGGAAGCCTCGCGACAACCGATCGACCGCAATCGGCTCATTGCGCAACTGCTCCTGGAGCTTGAACAGTGTCTTGGCGAGCTTCGATCTTCTGGATCTGTCCGCCTGAGACAGGCCTATACGGCTCGCTGTGCCACGTTGGGGCGCCACGTTCGTGTCCTGTTCACGAATGATCATCCGATCGTCGGCATCGCAGAGGCGCTTTCTGCCGACGGCGCGCTACAAGTGAGAACTGTGCCGCCGCACCCTCGTTCACAACCGATGCCGCTTGTCGATGTCCGTGCAGCCGATGTCATCCATCTGAGAGAGTAGCGAAAATGCAGTAGGCCGGGTAGAATGAATGCGATGCTCTTAGCGGTCGACATCGGGAACACCAACGTGGTCGCAGGGATCTTCGACGGATCGACTCTGCTGACCCATTGGCGGTTGGCGACCGATCCCAAGACCACAGCCGATGAATATGGCGTCCTGTGCCTCAGCCTCATGGCCCGAGACGGGCGCCTCCCAGCGCACATCACCGGCGCGATCATCTCCAGTGTCGTTCCCGCCCTCACGGAGACGTTTGAGTCGATGGTTGAAACGTCCTTTGGCTCTACCCCGATCACCGTTTCTCACGACATGGATACGGGTCTCATGCTGAAATACTCGAATCCGAAAGAGATCGGAAGCGACCGTATTGTGAATGCGGCGGCGGCCTATGAGAAGTTTCACCGTGATCTCATCATCGTCGATTTCGGCACCGCGACGACGTTTTGTGCCGTCAACCGAGATGGAGAGTATCTCGGAGGGGTGATCGCACCGGGTCTGACCATTTCCGCGGAGGCGCTGTTTACCAGAGCGGCGAAGTTGAGCAAAGTTGAGCTCGCCCGGCCTAAGACCGTCATTGGAACCGATACCGCCAGCAGTATTCAGTCGGGGCTCATCTTCGGCTATGCCGGTCTCGTGGACACGCTTGTTCAGCGGATGGAAAGGGAAATGGGGCGCACGTCATATGTGATTGCCACAGGTGGATTGGCCTCAGTGATCGCGCCGGAGGCGCGATCGATTCAACATCTGGAACCGTTTTTGACCCTTCATGGGCTGGAACTCCTCTATCGCCGTGCCCGCGGTGCGAGTCTGACGCAGTGGGTCTAGTCTTCTTCGTGCCCACGTCATTTTATTTTCCCCTTACCCGTTGACTTCTCTCCTCCTATGGATATCTCCACGCTTGTAGAGGTATCAGGATGAGTCACGATCAAGAACAGAAAAAACCAAACGCCAATACAATCGAGAACTTAGAGGAAGCTTCTCCGGTTATGGACGCAACAGGCTCCTCAGTTCAGGATGAACTGGCCAGTAAGACTGAAGAGTGTACAGCGCTCAATGACAAGTACCTCCGGCTGGCTGCGGAATTTGAAAACTACAAACGCCTGATACAGCGCGACCAGCGTGAGCAGATTCGATTCGGGAATGAACAGATTCTCAAAGAGCTGCTGCCGGTTGTCGATAACATGGAGCGGGCGATCAAAGCAGCTCGAACAAGCGGTGGCGATTCATCGCTCGTGCAGGGTGTGGAACTGACGCTCAAGCAACTCTCCGGGACCCTGACTAAGTTCGGTGTGCAAGCGATTGAAACAGCAGGCCAGGAGTTCGACCCAAGCGCTCATCAGGCCGTTTCGTACGGGCCATCGAACGACGTGCCGGCCAACAGTGTATTGGACGAATTTCAAAAAGGGTATCGATTGCACGATAGAATTCTACGGGCGGCCATGGTCAGTGTGTCGTCAGGTCCAGCCAATCCAAGCGAACATGACTCAACGACGCATTGACCTGATTCAGTCGTCGTGGTCGAGAAGGAAGGAGTTCAGCAATGGGTAAAGTCATCGGTATCGATCTCGGGACCACCAACTCTTGTGTGGCGATTATGAGCGGCGGAGACCCCGTTGTGATCGCCAACGCCGAAGGGAGCCGGACCACTCCTTCCGTCGTCGCCATCACCGATAAAACTGAACGGTTAGTCGGACAAATTGCGAAACGGCAAGCGATCACCAACCCCGAGAACACCATTTACTCCGTGAAACGCCTGATGGGGCGCAAGTTCAAGAGTCGCGAAGTTCAAGAAGCCATGAAGCGGCTTCCGTACAAGGTGGTTGAGGCCGATAACGGTGATGCCCATGTAGAGTTGCGCGGTAAACGCTATAGCCCACCGGAAGTCTCCGCCATGATTCTGCAGAAAATGCGGCAGACTGCTGAAGACTATCTTGGTGAAAAGGTCACTGAGGCCGTGGTGACCGTCCCCGCGTATTTTGACGACAGCCAGCGCCAGGCGACCAAAGATGCCGGCCAGATTGCCGGGCTGAATGTCCTGCGTATCATCAATGAGCCGACAGCGGCCTCCCTTGCCTACGGTCTGGACAAGAAGAAAGACGAGCGAATCGCCGTGTACGACTTGGGCGGCGGCACCTTTGACGTTTCCGTTCTTGAAATCGGTGAAGGCGTCTTCGAGGTGAAATCCACCAATGGCGACACGTACCTCGGCGGTGATGACTTTGATCTCCGCGTGATGGATTGGCTGGTTGACGAGTTCAAGAAAGACCAGGGCATCGATTTGCGGAAAGACCGGATGGCGCTCCAACGCCTGAAGGAATCGGCGGAACGGGCCAAGATCGAACTCTCGTCGTCTCAAGAAACGGAGATCAATCTGCCGTTCATCACCGCCGATGCCAGCGGCCCTAAGCATATGGTCACCAAGCTCACACGGGCCAAGCTGGAACAGTTGGTCGATGATCTCATTCAACGCACGATTGAACCCTGCCGTAAGGCCTTGTCCGATGCGAGCGTCACGGCCAAGGATATTCAAGAAATCGTCTTGGTCGGCGGTATGACCCGCATGCCCAAAGTGATTCAGGTCGTGAAGGACTTCTTTGGAAAAGAACCGCACCGTGGGGTGAATCCAGACGAAGTCGTTGCCATCGGAGCCGGCGTTCAAGGCGGAGTTCTCAAGGGCGAAGTCAAAGACGTGCTGCTGCTCGATGTCACTCCATTATCGCTGGGCATTGAGACGCTGGGTGGCGTATTCACCAAGCTCATTGAGCGCAACACGACTGTTCCAACCAAAAAAAGCCAAGTGTTCTCGACGGCGGCTGATAGTCAAACAGCCGTCACTATCCGCGTGTTTCAAGGTGAACGGGACATGGCCAATGACAACAAACTGCTTGGGCAGTTCGACTTGGTCGGTATTCCTCCAGCGCCACGCGGCATGCCGCAGATTGAAGTGACGTTCGATATCGATGCCAACGGCATCGTGCACGTGTCGGCAAAGGATTTGGCCACACAGAAAGAGCAATCCATCAAGATCACGGCGTCCAGCGGTCTGAGTAAGGATGAAGTTGAGAAGTTTGTTCGGGATGCGCAGTCGCATACGGAAGACGATAAGAAACGCCGCAAGCTGGCGGAAGCCAAGAACCAGGCGGATAATCTCGTCTATCAAACCGAAAAAAATATCACGGAATACGGTGACAAAGTCTCCGACGAGGAAAAAACGAAAATCCAGGATGCCGTCGCAGCCGTCAAAAAGGCACTCGAAGGCACCGATGCCGAGGCTATTGAATCGGCGACACAATCACTCATGACGGCCTCGCACAAGTTAGCCGAAGAGATGTACAAGAAAGCCGCCGCATCTCCTGGCCCCCAACCAGACGCTTCGTCCTCAGGCAGCACCGGTGAGACCAAGACCGACGAGAAAGTCGTGGACGCAGAATTTGAAGAAGTAGACAAAGACAAGAAATAGCCTAGAATACCGCCTCAGACAACCCGAGCTCCCGACACCGTCGGGAGCTCAGCTATTTCATATTTCAATTCGCAATGGCAGCCGTGTCAAAACGCGATTACTACGAAACTCTCGGCGTCGATAGAAGCGTATCCGACGACGATCTCAAAAAAGCCTATCGAAAGCTCGCGCGCCAGCACCATCCAGATCTCCATACCGGCGATCAACAGAAAAAAACAGCCGAAGAAAAATTCAAAGAAATCAACGAAGCCTACGAAACGCTGAGCGATCAAGAAAAGCGGAAACGCTACGACATGTTCGGCCATGCCGGGGCACAACAGGGTGGGCCTGGTTTTGATGGGTTTGATTTCAACCGTGGCGGATTCGGAGAGGTGTTCAACGATATCTTCGAGGATTTTTTTGGCCAAGCCCGAGGAGGCGGGGCACCTCGCGCCGAACGTGGCAACGATCTCCAATACAACCTCGAGGTTGAGTTCGAAGAGGCTGTGTATGGAAAAGAGGCCAAGCTCAAAATCCCACGTTGGGAAATCTGCATCGACTGCAAAGGAACGGGTGCCAAGTCAGCGGCGTCCATCAAGACATGCGCCAGCTGCAAAGGTGCTGGTCAAATTCGATTTCAGCAAGGGTTCTTCAGCGTCAGCCGTCCATGCGGTCAATGTGAAGGCGCCGGTCACTTTGTCACGGAACCCTGTTCGACCTGCCAGGGACGTCAACGGGTTTACAAAGAACGCACTATCGCCGTCCATATTCCAGCCGGTATTGAGACCGGCATGCGACTTCGTCTTTCCAATGAAGGAGAGCATGGCCCCAATGGTGGCCATCCCGGCGACCTCTACGTGGCAGTTACTGTCAGACCCCATAAAATTTTTCATCGTAAGGGACTCGATATCGCTTGTGATGTGCCGGTCAATCTCGTTACGGCCGCACTCGGCGGAAAAGTGGAAGTCCCGACTCTTACGGGGGCAACCGTCATCAAGGTGCCGCCTGGCACACAACATGACAAGGTGCTTCGGATTAAAGGGATAGGGGTTCCAAGCCTGAAGGGTGGATCGACAGGCGATCAGGTCTATACGATCAAAGTTCAAATCCCCACCAAATTAACGGCCCGACAGAAAGAACTCCTGATGGAGTACGCGAAAGAAAGTGGCATGACTATGGAAGCCAACGGCGACGGCTTCTTCGATAAGATGAAAACCTTCTTCGAGTAGTCTCCCCTACCCATCCGGGTTAATCCCCTTGAGTCCCTCATGCCTGTGTTGTTTGTTTCCCCTGAGTGCATCGATCAGCAGACCATCGTGGTCACCGGCGATGTGCTCGTGCATCTCCGAGACAGTTTGCGCATCACAGTCGGCGAGACTCTATGGCTCAACAGCGGACAGGGCGCCAAGTTACGCGTTGAAATCACGGATGTGTCCAAACGAGCGGTCACTGCACATATTCTCGAAACGATCCAGGAACCACCTCGCCAGACACCTCGCCTAATCCTCGGCCAATCGCTGCTTAAGGGGGAGAAGATGGACTGGGTGATTCAGAAGGCGACTGAACTCGGCGTCAGCGAGATTGTGCCGATTGGAAGTCAGCACAGTGTGGTACAACTGAAAGCCGATCGCGTGGATCACCAGCTCGCCCGTTGGCAACGAATCGCCTTAGAAGCCGCCCAGCAATCCGAACAGTGGCGTATCCCCACCGTCGCGAAGCCACAATCTCTCTCAGTCCTTCTGACCAGCGTGGCGACCGGCATGCTCACACTCATGCTTGTTGAGCGGCGGGACGGGAAGAGTTTGCAAACGGTCAATCTACCGCAAGATGCGACCGGCTCCATACTGATCTTGATCGGACCGGAGGGTGGCTGGAGCCAAGAGGAAGCGCAGATTGCCGAGCAGGCAGGAATCCAGCCCATTACCCTTGGTGAGCACATCCTGCGAGCAGAAACAGCCGCCATCGCAACCATCAGTATCCTCCAATCACGCCTTGGCACACTGAGCTGAACGAGATTGGCAGCATTGACCAGCGGAACAATGTGGCTCTGTGATTGCGCATCGTTCTCGTCATCGCCTTGCTCCTCTCGTATGCCATCTCTCAGTGGAGTGGGTGCAGCTAGGCTCCCACTGATCATACTGTCCAAAATTCCGAGGTCTGCGATCGTGGTACAGCGGGTTCTGTGCCCTTCATGGAGTATCGGGCTGTTGATTTAGGAGCGATTAGTCAGTGATGATGAGTCGAACAGACGCTTGTACGCGATAGGCTGACGGACAGCTGTAAGGCTTGTGCCATCGACGGGAGCGAGCGTGGGGATGCTGCATTCGATCCGGGGTCTGGCTGGGTGCTAGAGAGGTGGACATTCGCATGTTCGATTGGCTGACTCAATCAGAGATGTGGATCGCGCTGGGCACATTGACGGCCCTGGAAATCGTGCTCGGGATCGACAATATCATCTTTATCTCCGTCCTCGTGAGCCGGCTACCTCAGCAGCAGCGAAACCTAGCACGCCGTCTTGGGCTAGGCCTGGCGATGATCGCACGACTGGGATTGTTATTCTCGATTTCGCTTGTGATGGAGCTGACGGCTCCCCTATTTACGGTGCTGAGTCAAGCGATCTCAGGGCGAGATCTGATTCTCATCATCGGTGGACTGTTTCTCCTCGCCAAAGCCACCCACGAAATTCATGAAAGTTTAGAGGGTGCGGATGACCAAGCAGCTATATCGGTTCCGGCCAGTTTTGGGATGATGTTGTTGCAGATCACTGTGCTAGATCTCGTCTTCTCGTTAGATTCTGTCATCACGGCCGTTGGTCTCGTTGATGACGTCTCCGTCATGGCGACGGCGATAATCGTAGCCGTGCTCGTCATGTTGTTCGCCGCCCGTTCGATCGGCGATTTTGTCGATGCCCACCCAACGATCAAGATTCTTGCGCTATCCTTCCTGATCCTTGTCGGAGTGACTCTGATGGTTGAGGGATTTGATGTTCATGTACCGAAGGGATATATCTACTTTGCGATGGCTTTCTCAGTTGCCGTGGAGATGATCAACCTGCGGATCCGCGCACGCACCGCCCCACCCCGTAAACTGCACAACCGTTACGCGAGCGGCGAGACAGAAGGTCCAGCCCAAGACCATTGACATCGACCTCACGGCAGCCATTCAAGCCGATCATCTTGCTCCTTGGAGATGGCGCAAACAGCTGGTTAGGCAGGCTGGGCTGGGTGTCTGGGAGAAGGTCGTGATGATAGAGGTGTTGCCAATTGTTCGAGCGACTGCCCTTCCGCATTGATTCCCAACCACAGTTCAATCGCCGCGCCGAGCAGCATCATGCCTCCGCCCAGCAGATATCCATAGAAAACGCTCGTCATCGATGTTTCGATGAGCCTCCCGTAGAGCCACGGCGCCGCCACACCGGCCCCTTGTGCCACGATAAAGAAAAAGGCAATGGCCATGGCTCGGATCTCCATCGGAAATATTTCGCTCACCGTCAAATAAGCGGCACTGGCCCCGGCCGATGCAAAAAAGAAGATCAGCGACCAGAACATCATATGCTGAGTGAGCGTCAAGGAACCTATCCAAAACAGATATCCCGCAAACCCCAAAAGCAGACCAGCTAGGCCGTAGGTCAAGCTGATCATGAGTTTGCGGCCGACCGTATCGAATAGTCGACCTAATAGCAGCGGACCCAAGAAATTGCCGAGTGCGAAAGGCAAGAGGTAGAGTCCGATGGTGCTGCTGAGCACGCCGTAATATTTCGTCAGCAATAACGGATAGGTGAACGACACCGCATTATACATGAACGATTGTGTGACCATCAGTCCGATGCCGAGGACCGTCCTTCGTGGATACGACTGGAAGAGTTCCCGAGCAACAGTCACGATTGTCGCGTGGGGGCGAGCATGGACCGTGATCGTCCCATGGGGCTCCGTCAGCAACGTTCCTTGATCCTGCTCCACCTCTCGTTCAATCTGCGACACAATGGCTTCCGCATCAGGAACCCGACCATGGGTCATCAGCCAACGTGGGCTTTCGGGAATCACACGCCGAACGATGATGATCGCCACTCCCAGCACTGCACCGAACACAAAGCACAGTCGCCAGCCGATCGATTCAGGAAAGATAGCCGGATTTAGTAACAGCAGCGTCAGCAGTGCGCCGACCGCCGAGCCGAGCCACCAGGTTCCGTTGATTGCTAGATCGGTATGCCCACGGCTTCGAGCGGGAATTAATTCGTCGATGGCCGAATTGATCGCGGCATACTCGCCACCTATCCCGGCGCCGGTCAGAAATCGAAACAACATGAAACTCATGAGGTCCCATGAGAAAGCTGTCAGCACCGTCGCCACAAGATACAGGGCCAACGTGATCATGAACCATTTCTTTCGTCCCTGTCGGTCGGTGAGGTAGGAAAAGACCAGCGCGCCAACAACCGACCCGGCTAAATATGCAGAGGCTGTGAGCCCTACTTCTGATTGCGTGAGGTGTAATGCGTCTGGGTGGGTCAGCATCGGACCGAGCGCGGCTACGATGGATACTTCAAGCCCATCGAGCAGCCACGTGATCCCCAGTGCCCCGACGACCCGCCAGTGCCAGCGGGCCCAGGGCAACCGATCCATGCGTTGTGGAATATTGGTAGTGATCGAGATGCCAGACTCGGCAGGCATTTACCCTCGTAGCATAACGACGCGGCAGAGGATTCGTGCGGGAATTCCTACCAGCCCAATTGCCAGTTCAGACCGTTTTGCTCCACAAGCGCGTCGGCTTCCTGTGGCCCCCACGATCCAGCCGTATAGACATGCACCGGTCGGGGGCTGAGCAAGAGCGGGTCGTACAGTCGCCAGGCCGTTTCTGTAAAGTCCGAGGTCACGAACAATGTTTGGTCGCCGATCATGACGTCGCGCAACAGTGTTTCGTAGGCTTCCGGCAGTTCCCCGCCGAAGGCTTTGCCGTAGTCGAATCTCAATGCACGATCGGCAAACTTGAAGGGCCGCCCAGGTGTTTTCACGGAGAAGCAGAGAGAAAATCCTTCACTCGGTTGCAGCATGATCAGTAACTTGTTGGGATTGAGACTGCCTGGTTCCAATGATCGAAAGACTTGAATGGGTGCCGAGCGGAAGGTGACGGCCACCTGGGTAATCTTGCGCGGAAGCCGTTTGCCGGTTCTTAAATAAAACGGCACTCCCCTCCAACGCCAGTTGTGAATCTCCAACTTCAACGCCACGTAGGTTTCAGTCTTGGAGTCTGGCGGCACACCTCGTTCTTCCAGATAGCCGGGGATCCGCTGGCCGGCGACATCCCATGCCGCATATTGGCCGAAGATCACGTCCTGAGAGCGAATGGGGGAAATCGAACGCAATACTTTTAGCTTTTCCGCTTGAATCTCGGATGCTTCGAAGGAAGTCGGCACTTCCATGCCGACGACGGTCAGGAGTTGCGTCAAATGGTTCTGGACCATATCGCGCAACGCGCCGGCCCCCTGATAGTAGGCTCCACGGTGTTCGACACCGAGGTCTTCCGCAACCGTGATTTCCACGCTCTCGACTGAATCGCGATTCCAGAGTGATTCAAAAATGGGGTTCGCAAAGCGAAAGGCCAATAGATTTTGTACGGTCTCTTTGCCGAGATAATGATCGATACGATAGATCTGGGACTCTTCGAGATAACGATGCAAGAGGGTATTGAGCGAGCGTGCCGAGTGGAAATCATGACCGAACGGCTTTTCAAAGACCACTCGCACCCACCCATGGCTCTTGAGCAATCCGGTTTGATCGAGGAGTTCGAGGGTTGCAGGCACAATCGTCGGCGGAAGCGCCAGGTAAAAGATTCGGTTTTGAGGCAGATTCCTCGCCACTTCAAACTGAGCGATATACTTGGCAAGAGCTTCGTAGTCCGCCAATTCGCCTTCGCGCAAGGTGTGATAATACACATGATCGTCACACCATTGGCGCAGGTCGGTCGTATGACGCGACCCGGAACTGCTCAGGCCCTCATACGCCCATAACCGGAAGGCGTCTTGACTGAGCTCCGGCAACGCAGCGCCGACAATGAGGGTGTTCTGTTTTTCCAGTTCGCCGTAGGTGCGCAAGTGAAAGAGTGCGGGCAGGAGTTTTCGCCGGGTCAGATCACCGGTCGCTCCTAGAATAATAAAGAGATGCGGCTCGACGGCTCGTTCGTTCATGTTCTCCTGGTGTGACCTGGTTGCGTTACTCGTCCGGCTCCTCGATCGGGCCAGCCCATTCACCTTTGGCCAGTGGGACTTCCTGAAACCCGCCGTCCGGCCATTGGAACTGTCCTGCCTCATCGACAAGCACGATAAAGGGATCGGCCTCATGCGCTTGTCCCCGGAACCAGTACCAGCCAGGTCTTGTCGGTTTGTCGTTGCTCCAACGATAGGGCGACATCGATTCTTCCTTATGTCCTGAACGGTTCGTCATTCCTCCACGTCTTCATGTTCTGGTACAGTACGGAATCTCTATTCGTGACCCTATCACGTCATGTCCACACTTCCAATAGAAGACGTGCTGCCGTCAGTCTGCCGGGCATTGGAAGCCGGTCCGAATGCGTTGCTCACCGCCCCTCCGGGAGCTGGGAAAACCACTCGTGTCCCAGTAGCGTTCCTGAACGCCCCCTGGTTGTCGGGTAAAAAAATCTTGCTGCTTGAACCCCGGCGGCTCGCTGCGCGAGCTGCCGCTCACCGGATGGCCGACCAGCTGCACGAGCCCATTGGGGAAACCATCGGCTATCGGATGCGATTCGACACGAAGATCGGGCCGAGGACTAAAATCGAGGTCGTCACTGAGGGAGTGCTGACCCGGCTACTCCAAGAGGATCCGTCGTTGGCTGCCTACGGCATGGTGTTGTTCGACGAATTTCATGAACGAAGTCTGCAAGCCGACCTGGGACTTGCCCTCTGTCTTGAAGCTCAACGTCTCTTTCGCCCAGACCTTCGCCTCTTGGTGATGTCGGCGACCCTCAACTGCGGTCCTGTCAGTGAGCTGATGGGTCATGCGCCGCTCATTACCTGCGAAGGTCGGCTGTTTCCCGTCGAAACCCGATACCTCGATCGCGCTGTTTCCGGACGACTTGATCATGCCGTGGTGCAGCACATTCGACGATCACTGGCGAACGATGACGGTAGCTTGCTGGTCTTTCTTCCGGGAATGGCTGATATCCGCCGAGTCGAGCGGACGCTGTTGGAGTCGAAACTGGGACCATCGATACAGATCGCACCACTGCACGGTGAGCTTCCGCAAGACATGCAAGACGCGGCGATTCGACCAGCCGCTCCTGGCTCACGAAAAATCGTGCTTGCCACGTCGATTGCCGAAACCAGCTTGACCATCGAGGGGGTGCGCGTGGTCATCGACGGAGGCTGGCTCCGCATTCCTCGGTTCGATCCTCGCTCCGGTCTGACTCGGTTGGAGACCATTCGCGTCACACGAGATTCTGCTGAGCAACGCCGTGGCAGAGCGGGGCGTCTTGAACCAGGCATCTGTTACCGACTGTGGACCGAAAAGGAGCAGGTCTCACTTGCAGTCCATCGTCCACCGGAAATTCTCGAGGCAGACTTAGCCCCACTGATGTTGGATCTCGCCCAGTGGGGCGCGCAGAGTCCGGATGAATTCTCCTGGCTCACCCCGCCGCCGCCTGGTGCGGTCGCCCAAGCCAAAGACTTGCTCATCCAGCTCGGCGCCTTCTCAACGGACGAGTGCCTGACAGACCATGGACGGCAAATGGCCGAGCTTCCGCTGCATCCCCGCTTGGCGCATATGCTGATTAGCGCCATTTCACTGGGGCTTGCCGATCAAGCATGCGAAGTGGCGGCGCTGTTGAGTGAACGTGACGTCCTGCACGGACCGTCGGCAGACCAGAATGTAGATGTGCGTGTCAGGCTGGATGTGCTTCAGGGTGAAGGTGATTTCAGCAGCCAGACAGTCAATCGAACCGCCCTCGAACGCGTGAGGCGAACGGCTCAACTCTGGCAACGACAGCTCAAGAGGCTGCCGAGGAAGCCCAACGGCGACGGACATGACCACCCGCATGTGGCTGGTCTTTTGCTCGCACTGGCCTACCCTGATCGGATCGCGCAGCGACAACCTGCTGACACTGCCAGTTACCGACTTGTGAATGGGCGAGGTGCACGGTTCAGAAGACCTGATCCC